>SDBS01007930.1_pt1 | contig 10301 bp, 10 predicted proteins | sample 2277091 | NCBI WGS metagenome assembly SDBS01 (sample SAMN10404972, study PRJNA504765) | marine sediment metagenome | isolation source: marine sediment core GS10_PC15, 163 cmbsf | place: Arctic Ocean: Southern Knipovich Ridge | collected 2010 | reverse complement strand
TCAATTTCTTCTTCATGTCTTGCTTTTATGGTATTGATCTTAATATTCAAGCTGTACATGATTTGCCTCCTTCATTTTTTTGGGTTATCGGTCAATAAATCAAGCGACTGTCCATAATCTTTAAATCTTTTTTTGTTCTTTTTTAACTTCTTTAGAAAATTCTCCTCTAGGTCAATATCCATTCTATTACAGATTTTCAATAAGTAAATAAAGATATCGGCAACCTCTTCCTCCACTTGTTCTCTTTTAGTAACTAAAGAGAAATCGCCTCTCCTAGTTCACCCATTATACATATCAGCAAGAACTGCAATACTTCCAGCTTCTCCTCTGTTCTGCGAACAGACCAGTTAAAAATTCCTGAATGCCCTTTATCAAAAAGAGCTTGTAATTCCATTATTGTCTTTAGTTCCATGATAATCTCCTATTTTAATTGTTTCATGGCACCTTCCAATTTATCCTTAATATTCTTGTTCAAACTGTTAATTTCTTGAGCGTATGAAGAGAACTTCCTTATTTCTTTCAATCTTTTCATATCATTTAGAGCCTCTTTAATGTCCGTCAAGAAACTTTCTTCGTATTTTCCCCTGCACTTTTCCAAAGCTCCATATAAAGTCTCTAGGCCGGTAATGCAAACAACTGAGTCATTTACAACGATTTTGGAACTAAGCCATTCTCGCAATTTAGGTAATTCTTTGTGATCAACCGCAAGTGTAATATCGACTCGGCTCGCGATATCTATTGAGGTTTTCTTATGACAACCGAATTGAGGAACAACCTGACCTTTGAATGCAATTAGAGTCAATTCAAAATATTCAATTGAGGGAAATTTACCTTTTAAGAATTTGATGTTCTGGCTAATCTCAGCTAAGTTTATCGGAAGAAATTGTGATACTTCAAGCGCACGAAAATATGCTGTCACAAGAATTGTATTCGAAATACCTTCGGCAAAACCAAATTGAAGGACAAGGAAAGAAGGTATTGGGTCATCACCACTATTAATTATATCTTTCATGTTTATGAGGCTTAAGCATGCTCGATTACTATCTCTTTTTCTCCTAAGCTCATCGACCAAAAACTTTCTGCCATTACCATACGCATGAATATATTCACCATGATTAATAAAAAGATCATTTGGTCTATTGGAATTCTGCCATTTAGTAGCAATTCCATCATTCATTTGAACAAAACTGGAATTAACCTCATCATACGGGAATATACCATGGAGAATCAAATTCATAACGGGCTTTTCCCTACATATAGTGACAGCTTCACTTGCCAATTCTTCTAAAGATTTTGCTTCTATTTTTGCCATAATAATCACCTCCAACTAGACTAAAATTCTTTCAAACGCTCCTTTTGAAAACTTCCCACATGCCCATGTTCATGTCGATCACCAACATATCTATAGCTGTACGCTTTCATTGAACCATTTTCATATCTTATTAGATTGAACTGGTTATTCAAATTGTGCTCAGGGGGAAAGAATAAAGAGCCGACCCCAATTAACCTGCATTTATTCTTCCCCACCGATAAAATAGTCTGCATATGTCTATGGCCATGTAATATAGCCTTGACTCCGTGTGCCACAGCTAATTGTAAAAATCCATAAGCATTGGCAATTGCCGATCTATCATTTCTATCTATTGATATTGAATTATGATGAGTTATAACAATTTTGCTAGGAAGTTTTGAGCTTTTTAAAACAACTTCCAAATCATCAAGTTCAATCAGTCCACATGCATGGTCTCCGTGATACGCTGAATTTACTAATATCACATCAATATCTTCGAGAGGTTTGCATACTGCTGTGTTTTGGCTTGAAAAACTAATACCCAGTTCATTAGTCAAATCCCATACGAATCTATTAAATCCATTAAAATAGTTGACCCCATCGGAAGTAATATCATGGTTTCCGGGACACGGACAAAATGCAATATTATAATCAAATATATGCTTCATTTTCTGGAAAAAATTCGTAGCTGAGCCATAACCGGTTGGATCTCCTTTATATATTATATCTCCACATATAATAACAATTATTGTATCTTTGGGAGCAATATTTTCTTTAATTTTCTCATTCATTAGTTTTAGAAAATAGTCATGGTCTATTTCGTAGCTTTCTCCGGTAGCTAAATGTATATCTGATAATTGTAAAATCCACATAATATCATGTCCTTTACTAATAAACTGGTTCAATTTCAGAGCAGTTTATTTTTCTTAATAGAAAATATTACTATTGCTTAGGATTGAACCCTACTACAGGATCCCTTCGGTACGTATTCTGTCAGGTTTAGTTCCCTGTTATCAGGCCATTTCGGCAACGGGCTGCTAGGACCGTAAAAGACCCTTGGTTCGGAATGACGCAAAGGGTAGAGCTCCACGGGTTTGCCCGAGGGTGCTATGTAATCACGCCATAATACGCCAAGCAAAGTTCGAAATCACAAGTCTCACGGCTTATCCGTGGGTATCCACAAATTAGAAACTCGTAGGTTCTTCAATTTCTTGATAACAATTCCATAGAAAGCTCAAGGATTGGACCTTTCCTGCAACGTCGTTGGACGGAGCATCGACACAGTCAAACAAGACAGAGATGTCGATTGTATCCACGGTAATTCCGAGATTTGGCTGTGCTTCATAGAAAGTACGAAGTGGTCTCTCTCAGTTGAAGCTAGAAAAACTGAAAGTAATTTCTTAGAAACCCGAATTCATAGGTTGCACTGGAAAGTATGCCCTTCACCTCTAGAATACCGTTTAGGTTCAATTCTAACCGCCGTTGTGAAAACTAACTGAATCTCCGGATGTTTTTTCCAAAACATGTAAGAAGCTACTGTCTGCATTTTGCTGCATTGAGAGGTGATTGCTACATCATACTCCGAGCGAAGTTTTTGGTATTCGGTTTCAAGTGTAACAAGTATTTCCTCAACTTCAAGAGTGGAAAGACCGGATATTTCTCTGTATCGCCAACCATCAAAAAGATCTTTGTGTAAGGCTATTGAGAGCTTTTGACGTCCATAAAATTTCCTGTGAGGTGATTTCCCGTAAAAGACAACAATTGCGTATGGTGCATACTCATCGATAAGACCTTGCACTCTATTTGGTTCGTAACCTGCCATTATGAACAGACAAGGCTGGGACGCCGGCCTGCTGTTTCCCTTAAAGTTTGTTGGGATTTGGATATCTTTAAGTCCAGCAGTTTGAAGGTATTCCGCCATGATCTTAAAGTTGCTCTTCTGCACTGCATCGATAACTACCCTCCGCTTTGATTCCCTCGGGTAGTAGTCGTTCGCTTCCGTATAAACCACCGAAGTCTGCAGTGCACAAATATCTACAGCGCGAAGACAGCAACAGATTAAAACATGTGCCATGCCGGATACGTCCATTGTAACAGATCGACTCTCGAGAAATGTTGAGACAGAACGTACTTCTTCAGTAAGTTCTTTCAGGAACCTGTCAGGTATACCAACATCCACATCAATGATTTTTATGTTATTAGTAAATTTCTTGACCCGATCTACCAACCGTTTAAAATTGGGTTCATTATCTTTTTGTTGAGTAATATATCTTAATAATATAGCTTGCTCTATCTTGAACTTATGGACATGAGCTCTTCGGGCAAAACTCAGAGCTCTCTTTTCGAAACCTCCGGCAGCTATAAAGAGGCCATATGATACCTTGCCGGCAAAATTGAATCTAGAAATGGCCATTCTTAATCAATCCTCCTCAAAAAGATCGAGCTGTTTCTTAGGTTCTATGAGCTCCTCAAGTCGGATTCTTGCTTTTCTAACAAATTGCCCAGGTTCAAGAAGTAACTCTTCAAATTTATCTCTACTAAGATAAAGATGATTCCGTACACGATAAGTGGTTTGGAAACAAGGCGCATATATCTTGTTCAGGTCGTAGCGTTCCGACAATCCAACTTGAGCTCGTGAAAACGTTATACCCTCGATTGTTAACACATCGTAGACTATCAAATATTTCAACAGTTCAGCAGCTTGCTTGCTGAGAGTCTTTAGATCAAGCCTTTCCAATGAAATTGTTTCATAGAATCTGTCACGCTCTCCAGTACGCCATTTTGTTAAATATAGACGTGATACCTGACCTATGCAACGTGCAATATGTGATACTGGCGTTCCCAGTGGCTCGCCATGGACATCTCCTTTCAACATCAAAAGTGATTTAAATTTCCGGTTTGAAAATTCTCTAACATACCTATCTTGAGTAGCAAGGGGAATAGGTTTAGGATTATGGGGATCAAAATCACTCCGAGTAAGGATACAGTCCAACAGTTGAAAGAATGTACGGATAGAACCATGTGGTAGTTGCCAAACAATGTTCCAACCGGCATAAAGAGCTTTCGTTCCTGTGCTGTCTTTCTGTATTTTGACTGTTGTCTGTCGCGTTTTTTTTCTCGGACGTCTAAGGAGTCTAAGAAATTCCTTTGGATTTTGCGAGTCACCCAGTATTGTGACTATATCCGACTTCTGAGAAACCCAAGCATTCAGACGTGCGTTCACGATACTTCTGAGATATTCGCGGATCTCTTTTCTGCTTTTCTGCGTTTTTACAGAAAGATCCCCAAGATCAACATATACCAAGTCTTGAGATGGGTCGATAGCTCTATTTTCGGCCGTACCCAATGTATACATAAATTTGTCACATGTTACCTTGAAGCAGAAGCGTTTTGTAGCTGAAGTCATGATACTGTTCAGGACTTTCTGCATTTCAGGATGCATTCGACCTTCGCTTATATCATCCACAAGAATGAAGAATTGAGTCTGAGCTAGATCCGGAAAGTCCTTCTGAAGTGATTCGAAAAAGGCCTCTACATCAGGCTCAGCAAGGGGCAGAGCTCTGTTCCTATTTGGCAAATTCCAAGTAGATTCAGCTTGTTTCTCTTTTATTACTAGAGCTCGCGCGTATTGAATCATCTCTTCTACTGCGTTAGGATTACCATAAAGCGGCATATTAGGGAATCGCTCTTGCATGAAAGTTTTCAAAGCCACAATATTTTGTGGGGACATCAGTACTTCACTCTCACAGCCCTCTCTTAAGACTGCTAGGGTTTTATTGATAATCTTCAGAACTAATATGTGCTTAAGCACTCGCACGGTTTCCCGAGCAAATTTCTTGCTATCAACTGCTTCTGGTGTGAAGTTTTTGAACTCACCTACCCGACACTCGAATAGAATACCGAAGAATTTCTGAAAATCATACTTGAGTCGTTCCAATTTCGTCTCTAATTCATTGCACTCTTTTGCGAGTCTCAGTACCTTTGGCCAGAAGTTGAGAATCCGCAAATAGTGTGACTTTCCACACCCACGAGGACCGGAGATAACAACATTATCGGGGCTAGAAATCGCTTCAAAAACATACTCATCTGGCTCAAATAACAGATATAGTTCCTTCAAGCTAGGCATCATCTCAACCCGAAGCCATTCAAAAGGCCGATGAGGAGGTTCTCGGAAGTATTTACTTGGCATCGGTGTGACTGGTTTATGAAAATCACCGAGTAACTCGCGAAAGTTTTTATATTTCCTCTCCTGGAGGCCTATTATCACCCTCTCTACGGCATGACCTACTAGCGCCCTGGCAGAGACTTCAGGGCGTTGACAACAGACTTCAGAGAGACACCACAGCAAATGACGTTTAAACAGTTCAAGATCAGTGAGGTCTGAAAAAGTCAAGGAACTAAATGAACTACCCCCTGCAAGGTCAATCACCTTAAACGATATAGCAGGTTTCCGGCTCTTGCGCTGGATTACAAGAATGTTTCTTGCATGCAGATCACCGTGTTGCAGTTTTGCTCTTTCAATGGATTCCAGGGCACCTCCGACATGCTCGACAAAAAATCGAAAGAAATCCCGGCTCAAATCAGGCGGAGGGTCGGTATTCACATATTCTTGGAGAGTCTTAGCATCTCCATTTACATATCCAAAGACTTGGCAAGCCAAGCCTATCGGCTCATCATAACCTTCCAAATCCGCGTAGAATTGTCCCATTCCAATGAAGTCAGGAATCGCTACCTCATCTGGAATAGTCGCACGTTTTTCTCTAAAGTTCTCTAGTTGGTCGTAGGATACGAGATGGGGGCGGAAAATCTTGACTGTTCGGGGACGCCCTGTAGATTTCTGAGTCGCACGAAAGGTTACCGAGGTAGCCCCTTTGCCAAGTGGATCGCTGTCTAACCTATAGGAATCTGGTAACTTATTTTCGACTTCCTTAGTTCCAGGTATTTCAGTTCCTCCTAACTCCTCTAATGATACGTCTGTTAGTGCGAGCTTTCTTTTGCTCAAAGGGGTCAAATAATATTTGGAATCCTTGAGTTCCGCCAAACCCACCTCAAGAACACGCTTTAGCCAATCTTCCGCTGTTCCACTTTTAAAAGTGAACTCAGTATTGATCTGATTGAGGGTAATCCCTGGCCGAGTTCTGATTAAATAAAGAAGATATAGACATGTAGGACTGCTCGCTACTCCTACCATTGCACGATTTTCCTCAAGCAATTGATTTATGTTGTCAATTTTCAAGGTTGTACTCATACTGACCTCCTGCACTTCGTGCAATCTGATCTTGCTTGGCTGCGGCACATTTCTCAACTTGCTCAATTACACGATTAAGAAGATTACAACTAGTTATGTCTTCCGGGAATTTAAACGTCTCTAAGTGACCATGGTTTCCTTCAAAAATGCGTATTATCCCTTTGCCACTATAACCAGAAAGGTGCCGTTTGTCTATGCAAATGGTCATCTTGTGAGTAATTTCTGACATGCGACAGAAATCATGTACCTCTCCTATAGAACCTGGAGAGCCCATGATGCAGACAATATATTCATAGCCTCTTGCCTGGAGTAATTCTGCCACGCTCAGATTTATGCCTCCTGCAGCAAGTGCATCGGATGTTAGGATATCTTCACTAAAGTCAGCCTGATGCCCCAAATTCTGTAGCTCATCACGGATTTGAATACGCTTTCTGGAAAGGGCTCCATTTGCTTGTTCGCTTGGTCCCCATATCAAAACTGACAAACGTGATCTGCATACAAGGTCTTGAACAGTGAGTTTAAAAACTTCTTTATGTGTCGCTGTGAGCTGATTAGGAATGAGCTGGAGAACCTGTCTAATTGTTTCAATAAGTTTATTAGGTTCATTCAAGTCGGAGGGGTTACTCCTAATTTGCTTCAAGGCCAGAATGATTTCATCCTGTTTTACTATCATATCACGGAGTGCAGGTGCATCAGATGGCTCGAAAAAGTCTTGTGCAATTTCTGGATGTACGGACAGAAAATTATGCAACTTTGTTTCACCCCACCACTCCATCTGTAGAGGAGCATGCTCCTTATACACGTCTTGAAACCACTTTTGCTCAGTAAGGTTCATGTCTATCGGTAATACAAGAGTCCATGAAAAAAGATGATGATATCTCAAGGCTGTTTTGAGAGATCTTTTGATCTGTGCCTTTTGGTTCTTGTGAATTCGATCGCAAAAATACTTAAACTGAAAGACCTTGATTTCGCCGTTGATTTCACCGATATAGGTGTCCAAACCTTGGTCACCGCCCTTTCCTTCTACAGGGTTGGCTTCTGGCCATTCAACCAGAATGAGACGCATGCACATTAGCGCGAAATTCTCGGCCTTCGACCCCTTCGGACCTGAAATCTGCCTAAAGTCTATCTTCATACTCTATTAGGCCTCCACATCTAAGCTCGTGTGGGCTGTAGTTAGTTACGACGAGCTCACGAGCTCTAAATCTGTTGCCATTAGACCCTACCCATCGAATGACATTCAACCGTTGCATATAATATCCTTGAAACATCGATCGGATTTCTTCCCGATCCGAGTTGGACATCATAACAAGACATCCCCTTCTGTCCAAATCCCGAAATACCTTTGATACCTCTTCTTGGTCACTCCAGCTAAAGCGGTCGGCCGTATAATGAGTGAAGTAAGCCGTTCCATTAGTAGGGGGGTATGGTGGGTCGAGATACACGAAGTCACCTCGCCTAGCTAACTCACATACTTTACGATAATCTGCCACCAGGAGTTTTGCTCTTTTCAGAAGATTGCTAACGGCCTCAAGAAGGCTCTCTTTCGGAAGAGCCGGGCCATTGACGCTTGGCCCGTAGGGCACATTAAACTTCCCTTGTTGATTAACCCGATAAATCCCGTTAAAGGCAGCTTTGTTCAGGTAAATAAACCGAGCCGCCCGGTCGATAGGTTTGAGTTTCTCTGGGTCTCGTGATCTTATATGATAATAGTATTCCTTACAGTCGAGTTCTCTAGGTACTTGTAATAAATTGCAGACTTCAACAGGACACCTTGCAACTTGTCTATAACAGTTGATTAGATCCTCATTGAGATCCGAAAGCACCGCTTCCCTTGGGCCTATGAAAAAAAACAAAGCCCCTGCTCCAACAAATGGTTCAAAGTAGCGAGCGTATGAATTCCATGGCGGTAGAAAAGCCGCAAGGAACCTAACAATCTTCGACTTACCCCCTGCCCATCTAAGAAAAGGTTTCACAGCCGCATAATAATAACAATTGCTTGTACGTAATCTTCTCTTCATCGACTTTTCAATCTTCACTTTGACAATCTCCAAATAACATCACTTATCGATACGTTAGCGAACGGCGATATGCCCAAATATTACAGAACGGAACAACGATAAAAGAAGTTTTATGGAGCGCAGTATTTGGACATAGTGAAACGAAGCATCTTATTGCCTGACATCGCTGCGATACCGCGAAGAGAGCGAAGTGAGAGTCCGAGTTTTCAACAGCGCTAGTTTTCTTAAGGAACAGTTCTTCTAGAACAAAAAGGACGACATTTTAGTGTTGACATTAGGCTAATTCCACATCTAGATATTTCAAGTCAGTTGTTCTGCAATAGTACGGACATATGTTTGCATGAAGGTATCCCCCTGGTTCTGTCACCAATGAAAGTATCGACACAAAACTCGCTAATTCAACCAATGTTCCTGACTCCTCCGTATAGATCTGGTAATCTATCCTGCCTTAATCTAAGTTTGGTGCCATGATTATGACCAGTTCGGGCGTCGAAATCCACAAGGACAAGACCTTCTTCAATCGCCCTCAAGAAGCTATCTAAGCTAAATCTTTGTAGTATCATAACCTCTTTGTACCAGAAGTATTCACGACCGCTCTCTCGCTTCACTTCTGCGCGTATATAAAAACAATTCAGGAGTTTTGTACCTGCTTTATGAAAGAGATCGTCAAAACCCCAATAAGGTTGAGGATTTAATTCACCTAAGCCGATTCGCTTCTCAACCCATTTGAGCCATTCGGAATGCCCATCGGACACAGCATCTGCCTCAAAAGAGACCAGTACCCTCCGAGTGTTACGGTCAACAACAACCTTAAAACCGCGGTCTGTCGGAGATAAACCATTGATTGTCTGCCGAAAGCTCAACTCATTCGCTATAGACTGATGTTGCCAGCCGTATAAAGGTAACAATATCTTAGGCACGAATTTGAGGGCACGCGGAGACGGTTCCATGTGAAAAAGGGTTGTCAGGGAAGATGTGCCTATTCGTTGGCATTTCAACTCCCATTCTGCGGCATTAGGAATCGGAAGATTATTCTCTTCAATACCAAGCAGATCTTCTAGAGTATTTCCAATTCCGCAGCTTTTATTTATCAGACCTCCATTATTTCCGTTTGTCTTCTTTGCGTTGGAGCTTACTCGGCGATTCTTCCGTTTTGACGTTCTATCTGAGGTACTCCGGATATTGTTCCCCATACATGAATCACTCTCATTACGATTCTTCGCAATTGCAGCATTTGCATTCATCTTTCATTAGGGATATATGCGAGTAAGTCATCAACAGAGCAATCTAACGCCTTGCAGAGTTTCTCAAGGACCCCGTAGGTTATCTGTTTGGCACCTGTACCACGGTTCTTACCCATCTTGGAGAGCGCATTGACGGATATACCCGTCATCTTACTGAGTTTGGAGTAATTAAGGTCTCTTTCAGCCAGCAGTATCTTGAGCCTATTTTTAATCATAAGTATCTTCCTTCAGTGATAATTTACAACTTTCAATGTAAATCATACCTACCCAAATAGCAAAAAGCCCTTGACAAATGTATGCCAATGTAGTATAATTATAGTAGGAGATGTAAATACTCGATTTATGCATCAACTATTCACAATCGCTACTTACAATATACCACTTATCCAGCTAATGTCAAGTGCCCTGTGTCAGGAAGGAGGTGAAAAGACGATGATTACACTATTTTGGAAGCGAAGCGGCAAAAGTCCACCAGACAACGGTAGTCTGGCCAAAGC
>SDBS01007929.1_pt1 | contig 10301 bp, 9 predicted proteins | sample 2277091 | NCBI WGS metagenome assembly SDBS01 (sample SAMN10404972, study PRJNA504765) | marine sediment metagenome | isolation source: marine sediment core GS10_PC15, 163 cmbsf | place: Arctic Ocean: Southern Knipovich Ridge | collected 2010 | reverse complement strand
GGTTTTTCAGAGCATCGACGGTGGGCATTTCCATGCGGGCGGTGTCCGACGATCAGTTCGCATCCATGTCCATCGGAATTTCGATACCCAGAGTATTCGCAACTGCTATAGCTGATACTTCACAGTTTCTCGCAGTCGTCTTCATAGCGCAACCTGGATAATAAGGTATCTTCAATTTCTTCACACCTACGCAGTTGTCTTACGAAAATTGCTGATTAAGGCAATCGGAGGAAGTTTTCTTAATTCTTCCTTTGGGATCTCTCCAATATTTATATGATCTTGTTCTCTTCTCAATTTTATTTGCCTCAAAGCTTCCATGATTTTAGTTATATTAATTTCTCGTGGACATCTAGCATAACATATGAAACATGTACTGCAGATCCAAAAAGTGTTCGATTCGAGGATTCGTTCTACTAATCCTAGTTGAACAAGCCTGATAACCTGTGTCGGTGAAAGATCCATAGCGAATCTTAATGGACAGGCACTACTACACATTCCGCATTGATTGCAAGAAAGGACGTTTTCATTACTTAAATTATTAACTCTATCGATAAATTCCATTGAATATCCGCCTAACATCAATTATAAGAGAGATATATAAATCCTTATTTAACTTTTTTCTTTATATGACGAAGGTTTATATTAAAGAATATTAAGGAAGAATTTTAAATAATAAGGTGTTAAATAAAGTTATACTAAATTTTCAGAAGGTTGAATGAAGTGATAAAGGAAGAACAACCAAGTATTGGAGTATTCATTTGTCATTGCGGAGGTAACATAAGCGATACTGTGGATGTGAAGAAGGTGAGGGATGCTGGGGAACAGTTCGAAGGTGTGAAAATCGCTGAAACAGATGAATACGTTTGTAGCATCGCCGGACAAAACTTAATTAAAACAGCGATAAGAGAGCAGAATATCAATAGGGTGATAGTGGCTTCTTGCTCACCACAATTACACTTAGAAACATTCAGGCGAGTCCTATCCGAGTTAGGTGTAAACCCCTATCTCTTCGAGATGGTTAACATTAGGGAGCAAAACAGTTGGGTTCATGATAATATTGATCAGGCTACATTGAAGGCTATCGACCTCATCAGGGGAGCGGTCAATCGAGCCAAATATCTAAAAGAATTACATCCCATCGTAACCAAGGTAAAGCAGAGCGTCCTCATAATTGGGGGGGGCATAGCAGGGATTCAGGCATCCCTTGAGATGGCTGATAAAGACTATCAGGTATATTTAGTTGAGCGTAGTCCGAGTATAGGGGGGCATATGGCCCAATTGAGTAAGACTTTTCCAACTTTCGACTGCTCTTATTGTATTCTTGCACCAAGAATGGTGAGTGCAGGTCAACATTCAAAGATAGAATTAATAACTATGGCTGAGCCTACGGCGATAAAGGGTGTACCTGGAGACTATATCGTATCTATAAAGGAAAGATCGCGATATATTGATGTACATAAATGCACTAGTTGCGATGAATGTGCGAAGATCTGTCCAGTAAAAGTACCAAGTGAATTTGAGGAGGGTTTACTCCAACGGAAAGCAATCTATACACCCTTTCCGCAAGCCGTTCCACGCGCGTATGCTGTTGATCCAGAACATTGTCTATACCTCACTAAGAATGTTTGTAGGCTTTGCGAAAGCGTTTGCAGAGGCAACGCAATAGATTTCAACCAAAAAGAGAGAATGATTGAGCTAAATGTCGGTACAATCATAGTTAGCACTGGATTTGATCAGATAGATCCAAAGGTTATGGGGAGCTATCGATTTGGGTGGCATCCAGATATCGTGACGAATCTTCAGTTTGAACGAATTGCATTAAACGGTTTTGGGAAGCCTTCTGATGGAAAAAGACCTAAGAAAGTAGCATTTATCTTATGTGTTGGAAGTCGAGCACTTACAGAAGGTGCTCAGGAGCATTGTAGTAAGATATGTTGTATGGTTGCAATAAAACAGGCTTTACTCCTGTTAAAGGCTGTTCCAGATGCGGAACCCTGGATTTTCTACCAAGACATCAGAGCGGATGGTAAAGGATACGATGAGTTCTACACTTACGCAAGAGATCATAAGGTAAGATTTGTTAGAGGACTCGCAGCTCAGGTTATACCTTCCAATAATGGATTGATTGTAAAATCTGAAGACACAATTATAGGAATGCCGATTGAGGAGAATTTCGATTTAGTAGTACTAAATACAGCCATCATACCTAAGTCTGGTACCAAAGAGTTAGCAAAAATTTTAGGTATACACGTTGGGTCCGACGATTATCTCCTAGAAAAACATTACAAGCTCAGTCCTGTCGACAGCATAAGAGAAGGGATCTATCTATGTGGGTGTGTGTTAAGTCCAAAGGATGTAAGAGAAACTGTTTTAGAGTCAATGGCTACAGCATCAAGAGCTGCAACCTTTATGGGAAAAGGTGAGTGCTTAACATCCCCCGAAATACTGATAATAGATCCAGAGAAATGTAATCTTTGCGGAGAATGCGCCCCAATCTGTCCCACAAATGTTATCGAGATCATTGATGATGAAATGAAAATCAACCCGATCTCCTGCATAGGGTGTGGAGTATGCGTTCTTGCGTGTCCAAGAGAAGCAATAGACTTGAGCAATTATACAGAAGAGCAGTTAATGAGTCAGATTGAAGGAGTCAGCATAGGAAATCTACAAGAAGCTAAGATCATCGTGTTTGTTGAGAGAAAGACAGCTTACGCATCGCTCGACTTAGCAGGACAAACGAGACAAAGCTATGACTCAAACATTAGGATAATTCGTGTCCCAAATTGCATACGCATCGGTACGAAACATCTTCTTACAGCGTTCGCTTACGGTACTGATGGTGTCATATTCGTTGAAGGAGACGACAGCCCATTCGCTGGTGATAAGTTAAGGCAACACGTGATTAAACTAAAGAAGGAACTAAGGCACAATGATATTAACACCATGCGATTGGTTTCTATAACCACAACAATACCTGAATATGCTAAAGTGTTAAACCTCTTTAAGACATTCAATAAAAGGCTTTCAAGTCTTGGAAGAGTTAAAACTAAGGTACGTCAAAGAATTAAAGAAAAAATAAAAATGGAATTCAATTACTTCTACTAGTTCTATCAAAACTTTCAATAGTTTTAGTTAGTAATTAAATTGATTAATATTGATCAAATGTCCACTCTACTTGGTCTCCATCTTTAAGTATGTAGCTATCAACGCTTACGAGTGCATGTTCACCATTTACTGCGAATACCCAGAACCTATTTTGACCAAAATCGCTGAATACACCGTTGATACCATCCACCATGAATGATTGAAATGCCTCCCAATATGTCGCATTTACCTTCGCCACAACCTTCAAAGCATCAAGAACATTAGCATCAGTAGACATGTAAACCTCGTCGTTTGTATTTGAAGTTCCGTTTTTATAGTCTATGGTTACTGAGACTTGAATTATAGATCCTCTAAGCGAGGTATATTTGTGATAATATTCATCGTATTTTTCATTAGCTGACAAGCTTTCTTGGTAGTAATGGATTGTTGTTGCTGTGGTGATAATGCTTACAAGTATAAAGAGAACTAATCCTATAGTGAGTATTTTTTTTCGTTCACTCATTTTTTTCACCTCCTCTAACCATTTTTATTGCTCTGATAAGGGGATGAACAGCCACGAAGAAGAATAATAGGTTGCTCCCTTCATGCATAAGACCAAACCAAGGAGGAATAAGCCATCCTGATACAATGGCTGCTACTATTGGTACTCTAAATATGACAGCGAAAACGAAGTTAGTAAGTAAGTCATAAATGATAGTCAATATGAGTCCCAAGAGGCCCATTTCGAGATTGAATTTGATGTCAAAACGATTCTTTAACTTTCTGTTACTGATTCTTCCAACTAATCCTCCTACGATCCCGTAGATGGATTCTCCAATCATTGTGGCTATCAATATGGGTGCACTGAAACCTAAAGGATTCAGAACACCATAAACAGCCCAAGATAAAATTCCCGTCATTCCACCAATGGATGATCCGAAGATGAAGCCAGTGACAAAAATTACTAGATCCATGATGTTTATGTTAGGTAATACCATTAAAGCGTAGTTGCTCCCTACGCAAACAGCTGTTAGCACCGTGATTAGGCAGATATCTCTTACTCTAAATCTCTTATGTAGGCTATACATCCTACATAAATAAGTTTTATTCTCATATAAAAAGATAGTTATGTGCATTACAAAAGGAGTTAACGGTTTATGCGGAAACAAAATTCTCCCGGGGGAATTTTCTTCATCAACATTCATTCACTTGTAGTACGCGTACTAGGAACTCTTTTTTAGTATTTATGGGGTTGTTACTTACGGTATCATCTTTCATTATTATCAAACATTAATTATAACTCTTTGAGATTATTCTCCCAAGGGAGGAAAAGATGCTCCATTTAATTAAACTTTTGAATTTTTCTACGTAATAATAGTGGGATAATTGCGGTGAAAACGGATATACTTCCAATAAGGAATACTGAATTAAGCCCAAACGTATCTACGATGGGTGTTGTTAAGACTTTTATTATGCGTCCTATTCCGCCAGTACTAATATAAATGCTGTTTGCGACAGCACGGTTTTCTGGTGTAGAGTACCTTGCTATAAGAGTGGATCCTGAACTCAGTACAATTCCGTAACTCAAACCAGAGAAAGCTATGACAAGTGCTATAGTCAGGTAAGTGTTTGCAAAGGGTGACGCTAAACTAGTTATACCTCCCAAGGTTAGAGCTGAGAGGAGTAAGGACTTTATGGAAACTCTTGTCAAGAATGTGGCAGATGAGAAGCGGATGAGCATGGTAGCCAAGCTACGAAAGGTAGTAAAGGATGCCACTTGGGCGTTCGAGAGGTTTAGTTCGATCCGTGCATATATTGGGATGTAAGTAGTCATAATGGAGTAGAAAAAGAAGAAAAGAAAAGCCATAGAAATAATGCTTTGAAAGTTTGTTTGATGTAATAAATCTGAAACAATAGTTCGATACTCAATTTTTTCGCTTCTTATATTTTTATGCTTTGTCTCTTTAATTTGGGTTGCAAAATAGATTAATTCACCTAACTTGATTACACTAAATATTTGATATAGGTTCCGTAGACTTATTTGAGGTTGAGTTAAGAGTAAGCTACAGATAAAGGGTCCAGTAAGCATACCTATGCTTGAGAAGAAGTAAAATGTGTTTATAGCTTTTTTTTGTTCGTTTGGTTTAGCAAGGTCATTAACCATTGATAGGAAGATTGGGAAGCCTCCCCACAAACCTGCTAATCCATTTACTAGGGCGGCAAATAGTAGATGGGTGGGTTCGGTAGCAAAGGCACGAATTACTATTCCGAGTAATGATATGCTTCCAGAATAAAGAAGCATCTTTCTTCGACCGAAACGATCGGAAATGATGCCAAAAGGCACAAGAAGAATTAAGCCAATGATGCTCGAAATAAGACCGATCAGATTTACTTCGAAGACTCCGCCTCCGAGTTCCAGCACATAGATAATTCCTATTGCTCCTGAGCCAAACATTGATATCATACTGATCAGGTTTATGATGTATATCTTCAAAAGTTTAGTATTTCTAGCCATTTCAAGCATAGTAAGACACTTCTATGTAGTTGATTTGTTACTAAATTAGAGATCTATAAAATCCCTCATTTTTGCTCATAGAACTCATCGCGTGACTTAACCATAACCTTGATATTTCTAAGTGGTGTGATGGGAGGTAATCCACAGTCAGGTTCAAGAAGATCCACCCCTGAGTTGAGTGCTTGAATTACCTCAGCGTTTATATCACCTTTGGAGCCGTAAATCAACGTTTTTTTCGAAGACAAGTCACCTAATATTTTAACATCTCCCACAAAAGGCTTGATCGTAGATACAGCTCCTTCTAAACTTATACCATCGAATCCAGTCTCAACTATATCAGAAATGATCTTACCTGTTTCTCCACAGATATGCAGCACTCTTAGCCCACCTAAATTGTCAGCTACCCTACTCAAGGGTTCTTTGGCAAAATTTCTGAACATAGTAGGACTTATTAAACTAAGTGATGCCATGGGATCAGCAACTTCTACTATATCAGAACCCGCTCTATATTGAGCCTTGCCAAACTCTATGGCGACTTCAGTAGTGAACTCAATGAACTTTGTAACATAATCCGGATTCTTTAGAATCCATTTCATGAAGGTCCCTGTCCCCACCAATTCCCCAGCAAGCGTGAATGGGCCAATGACTAAACTTGAAATCGGCAACAAATCTCCAACTTCTTTCCTTATATACCTAATAGCATCCAATACAATGGGTATTCTCCCTGCCTCAAGCAACTTCGTAGGCATCTTCAAGTCCTTAGGGGACTTGTAGGGATGTTTCGTAACTGATGGAACGGATTCAGAGGAGGTACCCCACTTTATATCGCATCCTAAAGCCTCAGGCTCTACAACGAAGTCAAATGGCACCCTAACATTCTCTATCCCAGTTAATCTACAACTCGCTATAGCAAGCTTTGCCATCATCTCTGAATTTTTATGGGCTTCGGGCCAATATATTTTGGTAGCCTCCTGCATATCAACGGTAACGGTTCCCCCACATCCGCCAATAGAAGTAACAGGTACTTTGTCGACTTTTCCTCCCAACAATGCCGAAAAAACTCTTCTTTTTGAAGTTAAACTTTTCAAGTTGTATCCCTTCTTACTCAGAATGTAATAATTAATCATAGCCTTTTTCTTAATATATCTTTTGCAAAGATCTTAAAGATAGTTAATGTTGAAAAGAGAGCCGTATGAAAAAAAACAGTTAATATTCTACCTTAGAATGCGTATAAGAGCGTAAGGTAAATGATTGAAGTCGTGGACATAAGTGTACTTTCCCCTACCTGCACTACTAAGTTTCATACACAACTTAGAGTCTCCACCTCCACTACCATAAGGAACCTGTATAACGTGAAGTTTAGGATATCTCTCAGCGGTTTTTATGGGGTTAACACCCAAAGTAACCTCACCATCAGTTATGAGGATACCTTCTCTTTCAAGTAAATTAGATTTGTCTAATTCCTCCAAACCCTTAACTAATACTTCATTGAGATTAGTCGCTCCCTCTGGTTGAAGATCAAGTATCTTATCAATCACCTTCTCTATAGGCATTGAATCATTGATTGGCTTGAACAATCTTGCATGATCACTAAAAGTGATTATTGAGTAGTAATCCTTGTGCAACTTATATGCGAGTACACCTAAAAGTAAAGCAGCGAAAACTATCTTCTCTCGTTGCATTGAATTGCTGGTGTCCAGCATTAATGAAACCGCTTTCTTCTTGAGTTTCCTCCTAACACAGATAATCTCGTGATAGTCAAGGAATTTCTTACCAAGCCAGTTCTCTAACGTTTCCTCAAGCGCTATTTCTTCAAAACCTGGTTCGTATGGAACTTTTTTCTGCTCCATGGGACCAATTCCACTTGCAGCTATCTGGGCTGCTAGATCGAGAATAGTATGAATCAATATTTCTCTGGCCACCCTTTTCCGGGTGGGATCCAAACCCGTTTGGGCGATAAATAAGAGATTAAGTACAGATATTCTTACTTTTGAGCGTTTCACAGCTTGTAGCATTGTTTCGAAGATGCCTTCTTCACTTAAGAGTTCATAGATTGACTTAGGATTATACTGGAGAATCAGAGTCGCCTCCTCCAGATTGTTCTTTTGAAGAGCTATTTTTAACTTTCGAAGGTTAGCTTGTTCTAAAGCCGAGAGTTTTTTTTTAAGGATAGTTGGAGTTTGATTGCTTGTTTTTTTTTGTTCGTTCCCTCATTAATAACAGAAGTGACGATTCTTCTAACGACATCTTCTAATTTTTGGTTTACTTTATCCTGCAACTCAATTTTCGTAGCTAAAGCCATTACTGCTGCTTCAACCCATACGTCTAAATCAGGAGTAGAACTTAAACAGTTAAGCAAAGAGATCATATCAATTGCACCTCTAATTGATGCTCCACGTCTAATATCATCATCTTCTCTTGTCCTCCTAATGATATTGACGGCCATTGCAGTAAGATGCCTATCTTTGCATCCAGTTTCCTTCTCAACTATCTTCTGTTCCTCAGTTTCTGACTGATAATCGAGATGAATCCACACGAAGCGATCTTTTAAGGCCTCACCTAACCTACTTGTACCAACAAATTCTTCGGGATTTTGAGTTGCAATTATGAGGAAACCTGATTTTGCTTTGACTACACCTATTTTTGGAATAAATATCTGTCCCTCATCCATAGCTGGCAATAAAACATTTTGAGTTCCCTCAGGCATCCTATTCAATTCATTGATGAAAAGGAAGGCTCCTTCCATCATAGCTTTGGTTAGGGGACCAAGCATGAAGGTATCCCACGAGTAGGCTTTCGTCATCACTAGTACAGGATCGAACCAACCAACCAGTTTATACTCAGTATAACGTTCATCGCCATCAACCCTATAGAAATTTCGACTAAAGTAATGTGCAAGCGCTGAAGCAACAATAGTCTTTCCGACCCCAACAGCTCCCTCAAAGAAAATGTGTTTTCCAGCTTTAACTGCTGCGATGGCCCTCCCTAACTCCTTTGTGCGACCAATTATCTGATACTGCTCTTGAATAGTTCCCACATCATTATCATACATACTATCTCTTAAAATATCTTTATACTTAAAAAAGCTTTGATTTTGATTTAGTTATTTAGCACACTAACAACCTCTCGGAGTATTAACTTCCAATTATTAACATAATCTGGATCCTAACTTATCCTTCTCAATTATTCAGTAGATGAAACCAAAAACCTATGACATCTATATATTTTATTAGTTAACCTAAAATTTAATATATGTGTAGACCACCAATAGAGGTTGGTGTATATAATTGAAAATCGCGGTTATAGGAAGCGGTAGACAAGGACAGGATGCTGTCAAAGACTTATTGGATAAGGCAACGAGTCCAGGAGTTACTGATGTTCTCATCGTAGATATCAATGAAGAGAAGGTCATAAAGTTCGCAGAAGACATTGGAGATGACAGACTAACAGCGATCCAGTCAGATGCTTCGAAACCCAACGAACTCGCCAAGGTGTTGAAAGGCTACGAATCAACAATAAATTTGTCCTGGTATCATCTTAATCTGGAGGTAATGCGGGCGTGCCTTAAAGCAGGTACACATTATACTGATGCAGGCGGTCTCTTTGTCAAGACGAGGGAACAGCTGAAACTTGATGATGAATTCAGGAGGGCAAATCTGACAGCTGCTCTTGGCTGTGGAGGTAGCCCTGGAACTGTGAATATGCTGGCTAAAATCGGTACTGATCGTTTGGATGAAATCGATGAGATCCACTGTAGACTAGGATCAGGACCTGCCGTTTACACGCTACACTCAGAGACGGCGACTCTAGCACAATACCTTGGTAAAGGCTGTAAGACTGTTACTTTCAAACAGACACTAAGCCCTGAGATGATGGAACCTCTAAAGATTTTAGTTAACTTAGGCCTAGCTAGTAGGGAACCCATTGAAGTTGGCGGTGTGAAAGTTATACCCTACGATTTCATCGTCGACTTCTTAGAGAATGCGGAACAAGCAAAAACCATCTTCGGCTACTCAGGGAGAACCATAGTGGACGAATTCACAATCCCCGCTGTTGAATACATTGATGGTAAATTCGTCGATGTTCCACCTCTATCTGGGGCAGAGATGATCACCTTCCCAGAAATCATCGGAGACCAAATGGGAGTACCAACAATCATAGCAAAAGGCAGGATCAAAGGTGATCCCGCTGTAGTTCTTGTAAGTCACAAACTTGAAAAAGGTGCCCGGTTTGCAAGAATGGTGCGAGGATCATCAGGCATATTTACATCAGTCGTCGCTCAGATGATGGCTGGTGGAGTAATCAACCAGAGAGGAGCCTATCCACCAGAAGCTATCGTGGATTCACAACTGTTTCTGCAGGAGCTTAAGAAAAGAGGGCATAAGGGTCTACTCGTAACCACAATGATAACTCAGAAGATGTAAAGAAAAATAGCAATCTATCCCCATCTCTTTTTTTTAAAAAAAATTCATAAGGTACCGATTATACTATTTTATTAATATTTTTGTGATGAAAATTGAAAGGTACAGAAGATTTAGAAAGAATTCGCCAAATGGCTATTGAAAAGGGGAATGTAGACGCAAAGATTATACCCATCAATAATGTAGTTGTGGCTAATTGGGTTGGTTGGAAGTGTAAATTTGGGTGTCCTAAATACGGAAAATCCCTTATGTGTCCTCCACATAGTCCAAACCCTGAACAA
>SDBS01007928.1_pt1 | contig 10301 bp, 8 predicted proteins | sample 2277091 | NCBI WGS metagenome assembly SDBS01 (sample SAMN10404972, study PRJNA504765) | marine sediment metagenome | isolation source: marine sediment core GS10_PC15, 163 cmbsf | place: Arctic Ocean: Southern Knipovich Ridge | collected 2010 | reverse complement strand
CTTTTTATTTTTATTATAACAAAATTTTAATAAATAGTAAACAAAAATTTAACAATTCTAAGTGTCTGAAAATAAGCAGATTCCGATGGGATGTAATTTATTTAGTTTTTTTGCTAAACTGCTTAGAATGATTGTTTTAGAAAAGCTATCTGCAACCTACTCACCTGCAAGACCTTGTGGATTTGCGATTGGCAGCTTTGATGGAGTCCACATTGGCCATCAAAAGATTTTGCAGAAACTGCGAGAAAAGGTGGGGCCTAAGGGATGTGTTTGTGTCCTCACCTTCTCCAACCATCCCTCTCATGTGCTACCAGGAAAAGAGCCTGTCCCCCTCATCCTTTCAAAAGGCCTCAAACTTGAAGCATTGGAAAAATGCGGTGTGGATCTCACCTATTGCATTCCTTTTACGCTCGATCTTGCAGCTAAATCCTATGCTGAATTTTTGCAAGAATTGATGCAGAGTTGCCCTTTTGATTTTCTTGTTTTAGGAGAAGGTGCATGTCTTGGGAAAAAAAGAGAAGGAACGCCTGAGAAAGTTTCACAACTTGGAAAACAAATGGGATTTGCAGTCGAATACATTCCAAAAATATTACAAAATGCATCTATGATTTCTTCAGGAAAGATTCGAGAACATATTCTCAGCGGGAATCTCTCAAAAGCTGCTGAGCTTTTGGGAAGACCATTTGCAGTCGAAGGTGAAGTCAAAAAAGAGCAAGTTTTCATTCCTCCAAATTTTTGTCTTCCACCAGATGGAAAATATTCAGTCTATGTAAACAATACGAAAAGAGAGACGATTCTCATCCGAAAGCGCACCATTCTATTACAATCTGCTGCTTCGGACAGAAAAATCTGTCTCATATTTTGTTAAAAGCTTTACATTTTCATTCACCCTTGCTTACAATACCTTCACTTTTGCTATTGGAGGGTGTTGTTGATCCAAAGATTCCCAGGAATTTCATTCAATAACACTCTCTATACTATAAGCATGCACGGAAAATAAATTCTTTACGGAGGTAATATATGTCAGAGAACACGGGAATCGTATCCTTGAAAGCAAACTATACAAATATGTCAGTTCATAAACACTTACCGCTTACGACATCACAATTTTATATAAAGCATCTCACAACCGGACTTATTGGAGAAGTAATCTTCCGTACATTCAGATGGGATGAAAATGTTAGCCTTAGTTTAGCAACAAAAAAACTCGATGATTTAACAGGCTTTGGTGGTTGGATCAGATCTTGGGGTGCTAATGCAGAAAAAGTAGATGTTGAGCCAACCGTTGTTGAGCCAACCATTGTTAAAGAAGTTGTTAAGCAAACCGTTGTTGAGCCAAACACTGTTAAAGAAGCTGTTAACCAAACCGCTGGAACGGCTGCAAATGTATCTTCGACATGGAATGAATATGTACCAGGACCTATCAAGGCAGCTTATAATGGAACTTGTGATCTAACATCACGCACTTTGAGTGGTTGCTCTGATTATGCCACAAGAAATTCTGATTGGTTACTTTTGACTGGAGGAATTGCAGTCTCAGCAGCGGCAATCAACCATTTTTTAACAAAAAAGGGAAAAATTGAAAATGAAAGTCTCCGCAATATTGTTTCTGTTGTAGGAGGTTCTGCAGTTGTTTTAGGAGCGCATTTAGCTCTCTCTTATACTGAATATTCTAATCCAGCGGAATTTTCTAAAACAGTGGATATCGGAGCGCGTCTTCTCTTAACCCATTGGGTTTTTAAACAGGCAACACCATTTGCACAATGGAGTATGGATCGCATAGTTAGAGTGATTGAACCTTTGAATGCAAAATTCGCTTATCCCTTAGTAAAACAAAAATCACAATAACTACATATGTATGAATATTGGGGCTTATGACGTTTTATAGGCCCTAATTTTTTTAAAATAAAACTTAATGGGAAAATATCATGAGCGATTCATTTTTAGTTCGTGGCATGCGAGGTTTTGCATCTGGAATAAATACTTTGGCGGCAGGGGCCATACACCCAGCTGCTTATGTGTTATTTGGCTATTCTTCAAATATCGAAAGCAAAATCCCTAATGTCAACTACAGCAAGATTAGCAGTATTTTTACAAATTTAAAAATAGGAGAGATTGGCAACGAATTTTCTGCCTTTTGCCAAAATTCTACAACTCATGCACAAGAAGCATTTTATAGTGCGGGAAAATCCATTCAAGAATTGGATCTATCTGCAACATATGGAAGTGTTGTAAATTTGTTTCATGGCTATTCTTCTGAAATAGGAACTGCAGCCGTATGGGTGGGAGGAACTATTCTCGCCAATGCAATTCTTAAAAGAGTACCTGTTATCCGCAACCTTTCGAACATACGATTCATAACTGCTGGCTTATTTGTTGCAAGTATGACTTGGTTGAATCCATCAGAAGCATATGCAAGTATTCTAGATTCCTTTCAAAAGCATTCTTTTGAAATAGGAGTTGCAGCTACTTGGGGCTGTGCAGCAACTTTTGCAAACATGATTCTAAAGAAAATGCCCGGCATTAATCACCCTCCCAGAATGCGGTGGGTCATTGCCCCAGTAATTGGTTTTGGAATCATTCAGTTCGGTCTTAATATGAAAGAAATTCCTTTTCTTCCTCCGAAACCAGAAGTTTTTGTCAATATCGCCAGGCAAGTCGTAGTGATTGGTGGATCTTGGAAAGTGGCTAATGTAGTTTCTCAATATTTCCTCGGTGTAATTGGCCATTCTTCTCAAGCCATTGCTGGTTTCATATCTGCTTCTTCTGAAACCATTGCTGGTTTCATATCAGACCAATGTAAACAAGGCCAAAAGGTTTTGCAGTTTCTCGATTGGAAAGGTGACATGCCAAAAGCCACCCCAAGTAAACCTTCTGGTGAGCCCACTCCTGAACAAAAAGAAACAGAAAAGTTCCAGCAAAAAAAAGAACCAGTTGTTAAAAAGAAGCAAACAACTGCTGTTTCCGCAGAAAAGACTCCTTCAGGAGTAGAGGTTGAAGATGATGCAGTTCTTGAATCTGATGATACCAATAAAGAGAAAACAGAATAAAAATAGATGCCTAATTTGTCCTGTGGAATTGTAGGCCTTCCCAATGTGGGGAAGTCCACTCTTTTTAACGCTCTTACGAAAAAAGCCGCGGCTGCTGCTGCGAATTATCCTTTTTGCACGATTGATCCCAATGTGGGGATCGTCGATCTGGAGGATGAGAGGCTTCTTTCTCTTGCTGAGCTGTCCAACAGTAAAAAAACGATCCCCGCATCCGTCACATTTGTAGATATTGCGGGATTGGTTGCTGGAGCATCCAAGGGAGAAGGGCTCGGGAATCAATTTTTAGCTAATATCCGTGAGACTGATGCGATTATCCATGTGGTCCGTTGTTTTGAAAATGATGATGTAATCCATGTTGCAGGCAAAGTAGATCCAATTAGTGATATTGAGGTGATCAATCTCGAACTGATTTTGGCTGATTTACAAATGGCTGAAAATACACTCTCAAAACTCGAAAAGCAGATGAAGGGAAAAAAAGAACTCGGAACTCATGTTGCAGCACTAAAAAAGGCAATCGCCCACCTCAATGAAAATCATCCTCTCAGAATGCTAGAGGTCTCTGATGAAGAGCGAGAAATTCTCTTTGGCTATCCCTTTTTGACGCTCAAAAAGGTGATTTATCTTGCTAATATAAAGGAAGACGATCTGCCTGAAATGGACAATCTCCATGTGCAAGCAGTGCAAAAATTTGCAGAAAAAGAGGGAAGCCCCGTGATTCCATTTTGTGCTAAGCTGGAAGAAGAGCTTATGCAGCTTTCGCCTGAAGAAGCAAAAGAATATCTTAACACGCTTGGCCTGACTGAGCCGGGTCTCAATCGTCTGATCAAAGCGGCATTCAGTATGCTGGGACTGATTAACTATTTGACGACGGGAGAGCAAGAAACACGGGCTTGGACAATTCGAGTGGGAACCAGCGCACAAGAAGCCGCTGGAGAAATCCATACCGATATCAAAAAGGGATTTATTCGCGCTGAAGTGGTCTCTTTCGAAGATCTAATCAATTACAAAGGGCGCGTTGGTGCACGAGAAGCGGGAAAGGCTCGCTCTGAAGGCAAGGAATACGTCGTCAAAGATGGTGACGTGATTCTCTTTTTCCACAACTAAAGAGTTTTTTGCAAAAAATATTAGGCCCTGTAAGAGGACATGGAAGCGAGTGGAATCTCGCTGGAATGCTCTTCCAGCCGATGGCTGCTAGCGCACAGCAAAATCGGTCCGTGTGAAAAGGGATCAGTGCTCTGAGGCTGTGAAAAAATAGAGGATCAAATCGATTTTGAGGTGATTTTGGTGTCGAAACTCATCGTTTCCAAGTTGGCATACTCAATAGAGTAGACGACTTGGAAACGATGGGTTTCGGCGACGAAAGCGCCCAAAAGCGATCATCCGATATTTTTTCACAGCCTCTCTGCACGGACCTTTTCGCGTAGGATCCGATTTGGCAAAGCGATAGTCAGCTCAAGATGCGATAGCGCCGGACGCAGCATCCAAAGGAAATGCTGCGCAAAATGGTATGGCGGCTCTAATCTAGACTGTATTTATATATACACATTCCACTTAATAATACTTTTTCTTTTCACTTGATTGGGTTTTCTTAGGTTGCTAAGGTTGGTGTGTGGCTGAGAAAACCGAAAAGGCAACACCAAAGAAGCTGCGCGATGCTCGCAAAAAAGGGCAAGTGGCCAAGTCGCAAGACTTCCCCTCTGCCCTAACGTTTATTGTTTCCATTTCTTCTGTTCTGATTTTATCTGGGTATATCTTTGAGCAATTAGGTAGTTTCATCATTAATATGTTTCGTAGAGTCCAGATGGGACACATCGATATGCAGATAATGGCCCCTGGGCTTATGACCGAGACAATTCAGACGATCTTTAGATGCAGTCTTCCCATTTTGATCGTGACGGTTTCTGTGGGGATTTTGACGAGTTTTTTGGTCGTAGGGCCTCTCTTTTCACCCGAAGCAATGAAGCCAGATATTAAAAAGCTCAATCCTGTTACGAATATTAAAAACATGTTCAAATTTAAAACGATTTTTGAACTACTTAAATCTGTTTTTAAAATCTCAGGTGCTTTCATCTTAATCTGGACAGCAGTCTATAACAGTATTCCAGAAATTATCGCTTGTGCAGCTCTGCCAGTCGTGGGCAGTGCCCAGGTACTTGCTGCTTTTTTGGTCAAGGTGATCATTCGCGTGGGAATTTTCTTTTTGGCCGTTGCAATTGCCGATTTGATTTTTCAAAAGCGTAATTTTGCAAAAGAAATGCGGATGGAAAAATTTGAAATAAAGCAAGAATTTAAGGATACAGAAGGAAATCCTGAAATCAAAGGCCAACGCCGCCGTATAGCACAGGAGATTGCCTATCAGGAAGGGCCTGTTGGAGTGAAGAGGGCCCGCGCAGTCATCACGAATCCGATCCACATCGCTGTGGCTATTGAGTATGACGAAGAAGTAGAACCTGCACCACGAATCATCACCATGGGGAAGGGAATACTCGCCGATCGGATCGTAAAATTGGCAGCAGATTACGATGTTCCAGTCATGAGAAACGTTGATTTAGCACAAACACTGTTCGAAAAAGGCGAAATCGGCGATTATATACCAGAGGAGGCATACGAAGCCATCTCTGAGATCTTGCGCTGGCTGGAACAGCTTGAAGCAGAAGAAACTGCGCATTTGGAATTATTTAAATAAAATGAGTTCATGAAAGAGTTTTTACAAAATGTTGGTCGTTTTTTAAGTGGGGAACGAATGCTCCGATTCGTCAGTCGCTCGACGGATCTGTTCCTCGCTATTTTTATTATCATGCTCATCACGATCATCATTGTCCCAGTCTCTCCCGGGGTCTTGGACAATTTCATTGCGATCAACTTGACGATCTCCATTACGCTTCTGATGGTAGCGCTCTATATTCCCAAAGCGGTCAATCTCTCGATCTTCCCCTCTCTGCTTTTGATTACAACGCTTTTTCGCCTTGGAATTGAGATTTCAGCTACGAAGCGGATCCTGCTCTATGCTGATGCGGGAGAAATCATCTACGCCTTCGGGGAGTTTGTCGTCGGGGGAAACTTTGTCGTTGGTGGAATCGTATTTTTGATCATCACGATCGTTCAGTTCATCGTAGTCACCAAAGGTGCCGAACGGGTCGCTGAGGTAGCAGCCCGCTTTACCTTGGACGCGATGCCCGGCAAGCAAATGAGTATCGATGCTGACATGCGAAGCGGTGTGATTAATTCCACCGAGGCTAGACAGCTGCGTCTTGCTTTGCAAAAAGAGAGCCAGATGTACGGGGCGATGGACGGGGCGATGAAGTTCGTAAAAGGAGACGTCATCGCTGGGATTGTGATTGCAGTGATCAACATTGTTGGGGGTCTCATTATTGGGATGGCAATGCATGGGATGACGGCACTGCAGGCAGCCCGCACCTATACGCTCCTCTCGATTGGAAGTGGTCTCGTTGCACAGATTCCTTCGCTTTTGATCGCCCTTACAGCCGGTATTATCACTACACGTGTTTCGAGTGAGAAAAAGGATGAGCACCTCGGTGGTGAAATTTCCTCTCAACTCCTCAGCCAGCCCAAAGCGCTCATTATTTCAGGTATCGTCGCCACGATGATGGCCTTTGTTAAAGGTTTTCCATCGCTCATATTTATCACTCTGGGTTTGCTCATTATAGGGGCCGGAACCTTTACCTTATTGACTAAAAAGAGAGAAGCCGCAAGAGAAGCTCGAGTAACAACCGGTGGGATGGTCGAAACGGATGTTACGGGTCACAAGGTGATACGGGGAGGAGTCGATGAATATGCCCTGACGCTTCCGATTATTTTGGAGGTAGGTGCCTTCCTCTCCAAAGAAATCCGAAGGGAACGGGGAGGGGTGACGTTTGTCGAACAGATGATTCCGAAGATGCGGCATGCCCTCTACCAAGATCTAGGAGTCCGTTTCCCCGGCGTACATGTGCGAACTGAATCGCCAACGCTTGGAGATGATGAGTATATGATCCATCTCAATGAAGTGCCCATCATCCGTGGGAAAATCGAAGAAGGGGCTCTTCTCACCAATGAGGATCCCGAAACTTTAAAACGCTACAATATTCCATACACGACATCGAAAAATTCAATCGGACAGCCCTCTTACTGGGTGGAAACAAAATATGAAGATGTGATGAAAAAGGCAGGGATTAAATTCTGGAAACCGCTCGATGTGATGATCCTCCATCTTTCCTATTTCTATCGTCAACATGCAGCCGATTTCATTGGAATCCAAGAGGCGCGTGGTATTTTGGAATTCATTGAAAAGTCGTTTCCCGATCTCGTGAAAGAAGTCACCCGTCTTGTTCCCTTGCAAAAGTTGACGGAAATTCTCCGCCGCCTTGTGCAAGAGCAGATTTCAATCAAGGATCTGCGCACGATTTTGGAATCCTTGAGCGAATGGGCCCAAACGGAAAAAGACACGGTCCTTTTAACCGAATATGTCCGCTCTTCTTTGAAACGCTATATCAGCTATAAATATTCACAAGGGCAATCGATCCTCTCGGTCTACATACTCGACCCTGAAATCGAAGATATGGTCCGAGGTGCAATCAAACAAACTTCTGCTGGATCTTATTTAGCACTCGATCCCGATACTACGCAGATGATTCTGGGTGCCATGCGCGCAGTCATCACCCCCATTCCTGCTGGTGGACAACCCCCTGTCATGCTGACAGCCATCGATGTCCGCCGCTTTGTTCGCAAATTAATCGAAGGAGAATTCCCCGATCTGGCGGTAGTTTCCTACCAGGAAATCGTTCCTGAGATCAAAATTCAGCCTCTCGGACGCATCCAATTGACCTAATCTTTAAAGTCGATTAAAACAAAAATATGCAGGACGATTTTAGTACTTCACCAATTGAACCAACTGAAAGTGCCCGCATCCGAAAGCAAGAGCAGATGGAGGCGCGCAAAATCGCCATTGCACAAGAGGCGAGCCAAATCTCGATGACAGAATTTGCTGAAGAGGCAGCCTTCAATCCGGTCATGATGGCTAAAAGATTCCAAACACTCGAAGAAAAACTACGCAAAAAAGGAATTGAAAAAGAAGAAGCTAAGAAAGCCGATGAGAAAACTCTTGTTATCGAACAAATTGAAGAGGTTTCTGAGCAATTTGAGAAGAACAATCCCGAGCTAACGGCCCGCTCACTTCAGCTTCTGCATTCGCAGATCAAAGACGGCGATTCTTCAGAAGAGATCTTGCGCAAAGCAATGAAGAATTTTCCTGATCACTCGCTGGCCGATGAATCTCTTGAATTTTTGGAAAAATCGACCACGGGAGATGTACTTGCAAAGGTGCGCCAGGCAAAAGAAAATCTCAATGAGACCTATGGCAGAGAAGTGCTAGCGGGACGCAATATGGGAGCAGAGGCGAGAGAATTTTCTAAGGCAGGATTGGGCACTCCTACAGGACTTCGTGATCTCTATCGAGATATCACAGGCAATCCTCGCGAGGCTACGAAACTCTTTGGCGAGCTCAATGAAAAATTCACTTACCAAAAGATGCAAACAGCAATCGATTTCATTCTTCACGCCATGGGCGCCGATCTAAAATCCAAGGGACCCTCCATTGCGCCAGGAGAGCTTCACACTCTCATGACCGAGGCGCGCAATCTCCTTGCTATCTTGTGGATCTATCGCTTCTTTAAAGGGCGCATGGATTTGATTAATGCCTCCTTTGAGCGGGCGGGAATGCTTCTCCCTTCCCGGATTACTTTTGAAATGCTAGCAAAAATGTTTGTCCAATTCTTGACAGAACGGTATCCTTCTATGGATAAAGTATTCCAGCTTGCGCTAAAAATGGGAATTTCTGCCGATTTGCTTGCACAAATTATTCTTTTTACCCAGATGCGCGATGGCGTGCGCGGTGTAGCCCCCAAGCTCTTTCGCACAGATCAGCACCGCCATGATGTACTGATGTCTTTCATCGAAGCTCTTGAAGAGTTGGAAGAAGAAGAAGAAGAAGAAGAAGAGGAGGAGGAAAAAGAAGAAGAGGAGGACGAAGAATAATGGACAGATTTGCTCAAATCCTCTTTGACCTCAGCAAGGAACTTGATGTCGATCTCTATCCCGATCAGAATCGAATTTGTCAACTCAATTACCACGATGAGCTCCATATTCAAATCCAATATGACGAGCCAAAAGAGCAGGTTTTGCTTGCCACTTTTGTATGTGAAGTCCCTCCCGGGAAATATAGAGAAAAACTCTTGAGAGCAGGTCTTATAAACAATAGAGAATATCCCCGCCCTGGAACGCTGTCTTACAGCGAAAAAAATAACAAGTTGACCCTTTTCGAATACGTTTTTGCTCCCAATTTGACAGGAGAAAAACTTTTAAAAGTCCTTCAAGCCTTTATTGAAAAAGCAAAATTGTGGAAAGATGCAGTTGAAAATGGACGTCCCCTTCCCATTAAGCCACCTAAAAGGGGCGGCAAATCAATATTTGGAATGAAACCATGACCCTTGAAGAAAAACTTTTGCAGACAAATGTGGGTCCACAATGGGCTCATGTTGGAATCAGACATCATCATGGGATCGATCTTCCTCTCTCTGCTCTACATAGCAAAAAAAGCTGTGGCATCGGGGAATTTTACGACCTCTTTCCACTCATTGACTGGTGCAAAAAAGTAGGGCTAGACGTAATCCAGCTTCTTCCCCTCAATGATACAGGTGATGACACGAGTCCTTTCTTTGCCCTCTCCTCTATGGCGCTCAATTCCCTCTATCTCTCTTTGCACAAGCTACCAGGAGCAAAAGAAAAACAACTCGAAGAGCTGCGCCATTTCAATCAATTCCCTCGGGTCCATTACCACGACGTACAAAGTCATAAATTCCTTTTCCTACGCCAGTATTTTGAAGAAATGGGATCTACGATTGTCAAAGAGAAAACTTTTGAAAAGTTTGTAGAAGATAACGATTGGGTCGAAACCTATGCTCTCTTCAAAGTTCTCAAAGATCTAATGGCAAAAAACCACTGGCAAACATGGCCAAGCAAACTGCAATATCTGGATAAAAAAGAGTGCGATGCCCTCATAGAAAAACACTGGGTCGAGGTTTGTTTCTATGTTTTTCTCCAATATCTCTGCTATATGCAGCTCACTGATGTCAAAGCGTATGCCAATTCAAAAGGGGTCTTTTTGAAAGGCGATATTCCCATCCTTATCAGTCCTGACAGTGCGGATGTTTGGGAATATACGGATGAATTTGATTTGACTCTTTCTGCTGGTGC
>SDBS01007927.1_pt1 | contig 10303 bp, 9 predicted proteins | sample 2277091 | NCBI WGS metagenome assembly SDBS01 (sample SAMN10404972, study PRJNA504765) | marine sediment metagenome | isolation source: marine sediment core GS10_PC15, 163 cmbsf | place: Arctic Ocean: Southern Knipovich Ridge | collected 2010 | reverse complement strand
TATTTGTCTCGTCCTCGCGAGGGCGGGCATCATAATCCCCAACATCAGCGGTAATACAAAAAGGCCTGAAACAGTGGGGACAACAATTCCCGCTATGGCAAAACCGTTGCCTTTTAATTTGCCGCCGCTTTTTCCTATCTTCACTAAACCTATAATACCTAAAATTATCGCTGGTATCGCCGTGATGAAGAAAGTACAAAAGCCTAACATCCCAAGTACGAATGACGCAATAGCCAGGCCGCTGGTTTTGGCAGCCGAGGCGGGCGCTATTGTAGAAATACTTGTCAATACCGAACTGCAGGAGTGGCACAGTTGAGCGTTGTCTGGGTTTTCTTTACCACATTTTGGACAGTACATTTGCATTCTCCCTTTGATTTAATATTGAGACGGAAGCAAAATTCCGCGACATACTTGCCATAATAGATTGTCAGCCGAGATTTTCCAGACTATTTTCACATTCGATTTAATGGCCGGCAGTTGGTTTTATTCAGTGGTCGGCTGCGCTTTGCCCACATATCCGGCATCGAAACAGAACTGGATGATGTCACGGGCCAAAGGCGCGGCGTCGCTTGAGCCGTGCTGGCCGCCTTCGACGACGACGGCGATTGCGATGCTCCGGTTTGTGCTGTCAGTGGCAAAGCCTGAGAACCAGGCGTGGTCCGGGGCTTCTGTTGAGCCGGTTTTGCCGTAAACCTTTATGTCCTGCTCGGCAAGGCTCGTAAGAACCGGTGCGAATATAGAGTAAGCAGTTCCGCTGGTCTCACTAACCACGGCGCTCATACCGTCATAGATTACCGCTAAAGTCTGTGGCGAGATGTTAAGATCAATGCTCGATGTGCTCGCAGGCTCTTGTGAACTTTCTAAGAACAACCGCGGTCGCTTATAGAATCCGCCTCGTGCGATAGCGGCCATTGCATTTGCAACATGCAGAGGTGTAACTCGCAGATTGCCCTGGCCTATACCGAACTGTCTTCTTTCACTTTTACTAAGCGGCGGCACTTGCTCAAAACTTGAGATTGGGCCTCTTGTGACAGTGCTATCGATTACGCCTGATAATTGCCGCAGATTCCTGTTGAGCTCGGTTTCGGCGATGGAAAGCGGTGGAAATAGAATGTTTCGGCCATAGCCGAACTTGAAGAGCCATTGCTGAAGGACCAGGGGTTCGATTTTGTCGGCAAGGCGTGAAAAATAAATATTGCAACTGCCCCTGATTGCGTTGCGGGCGTTATTTTCCCACCTGCCGTCATGGCCGGCTCTGTATCTATTGTATAGCCAGCAGCTTGGCCAGTTTCCCGGGGCCTTCTGAGCTGGGCAGCTTATAATCTCCTCCGGATTGATTTTGCCGGATTCGATCCCTGCGATAAGAATCAGCGGCTTTACAACTGAGCCTGGTGGGTACCGCTCATTTATCGCTCGATTTATTAAAGGCTTATTGGGGTCGTTGGCAAGCTCGCTGTAGTCATACCTGATACGGTTCAAATCAAAGAGCGGAATCGAAACCAATGCGAGGATATCACCTGTTCCAACGTCGATGACAACAGCCGCCATCCCGGGGCCGCAATTCGGATCGTGGTTGTAATCAGTTAAGTAGTTTTCTATTCTTTGCTGAAGCTCGATGTCTAATGTCAGCGAGACATCTTTGCCGAATTGGATTTCGGTTCGACTTATAATCTGACTGTCTATGTCTTCAACCTCTTCGCCCCGTCTGCCGCGAAGGATGGTTTCACAAACATACTCAACACCATCCTCACGGCCGCTGAGCTCTCCACTCAGATAGCTTGACAGTTTGTCGTCTGCGAAGAGCTCTGTATCTTCCTCGCTTTGTGTTACTGGTCCGACCCAGCCTATCGTATGGGCGGCAGCCGTCCCATACGGGTATGACCTTCGTGCTTCCGGCAGAATCTCAATACCATCAACGTTCAAGAATTCCAGTTGAGCGGCAAAAATGTCATCATCGGTTTTCAAGTACAGTAACGGCCAGGATCTGTGCATTTCAGTAATATCAACTTTGTTTATAAGCCGAAGTCGTTCTGCCGGGTCTGGTTCCTTCTTTTCAAAATCAGCTTTTGCTTCATAATGCGGGATGCTGATTCTGCTGTTATATTTCTTAGAAAGTTCAGAATTTGGGAACTTCCGTGCCCACGCCTGAAACGTACGCTGTTTCCAGATAAAATCGTTTATTTTTTGTATTTCGGTCGTTATTTCTGAAGGCTCAACTCCTTTAAATTGAGCACACTTGTCGATTATCCGCTTCAAATCTGTCAGGCCGAGGTCCAGCTTTTTTTGTACTTTGGCTACAGCGCCTGCATCTTCTTTGTCGGCGGCCCTTAATAATCTGCCCTGACTGACGCGGTCGTCTATAAAACACGTGAGTTTGTAATCTATACACATTTGGAAGTGTGGTTCGTCGGCGGCTAATATTTCGCCTTTTCTGTCGAGTATTTTGCCTCTGACGGTTTTAAGCTGTCGATATTGGCCTCTTTGACGTTTCAGATCCTCGATATCGCTCTGGAGAGAAGAGCTTGGAAGCAACTGCATTTGTATCAAGCGGAGCAAACAGAGCAGTAACAGCAAAGCGCTTAGGATTACAAAAATTTTAATTCTCTTATCGTACATCGTATTCTGTTTTTATTGATTCGTGCTGCGATTCGCAATTCAGCATTGCCGTGATGTGGATTTAACGTCGGCTGAATCGGTCTATCTTTATACGCATCCACCAGGCAGAGGGCAAGAATAAAAACGGCCCCACGAGGGCCGAGTACAGTGCTATCCCGAAAAGAGCAGTGAATATATTTGGTGGTGTAGGCTCACCCTTGAGAAAGTTTAAGAAAAAGGCTACCGAGCCGGCTAAAAGTGCTGTGATGAATATTGCAAAGAATTGATAAGTCATTTTTCTTATAGTAATGACCTGGTTCAGATAGGCCAAAGCCGCGCCGAAAAGACCAAAGCTGATCATTTGCGGACCCATCGTGCGGCCAATAAGGTCGGCGGCAAAACCTATTGTGAACGAACATATAATTGCATCCGAGGTATCGCAGTAAACAGCAAAGAATACCAAAAGGATTAGCAGTAAATCAGGCTTGATGTTCAAATCAGCAAAAAAGCTGGCTTGCAGCACAGTGGCAAGAAGGATTAAAACTGCAAACCGGAACCATCGCATTTATATTTCCTCAGCGGTTAAACCTCGATAATAGATTCCCGATGAGTATATAGAAGCCGGCATCGAGTATCCAGTAGATGGGAATCCTTCAGTTAATCTGGCGGATTCATCACTATGACCACTACGTTTTTTACCTTTTGTATGTCACAAACCGGTTCGACGGTTATGTCCCAAAGCAAAGGTTGTGTATTGTGTTCGCATCGAGCCACTTTTCCTATTATCATTGGTATGTCTAAGAAGCCGGGTTTTTTACCAGCCATAATCTCACTACCTACTTTGACTTTTTGCATTGCCATTTTTGCTTTAGCTAAGTTACCGCCAATGCCTTGCAAGAGGCATTTTGAATTCCCTATTTTTATCCCTATGTTGGATGTTGGGTCTGTAAACAAGCTGATCCGGGCGCTGCGTGCGTCCACATCGGAAACAGTTCCGATGACACTGTTGTCGGCCAGAACGAATTGCTCCTTAGTGATGCCATCATCCAGGCCGCGGTTGATAATAAGCTCGCTGCGCAGTTCGTCGATAGAGACAGTAATCACATCAGCCGGCACAAAGCCCATGCGTTCCCAGCCGGGCATAATGCGCATTTTGGTTAGTTTTTGTACCGTTTGATGTGCATCATTACGCTGCTGGATAATGTTGGCAAGATGATTTTGGAGTCTTTCGTATTGGTCTCGAGTGACCACATCCCCAAGTGGCTGGCGTGTACCGGCCGAAAGTGAAATGTTTCTTCCAATGCTTAAAGGCCAGCGGAAAATACGGTGGAAAGCAAACTGGAATTTATTCGTCAGATTCCCCGGGGAGAAAAGTAAGATGAACCCGGCTAAGGTAAACCAGGTAAACAACATTCGTCTTGAGACTCTAATTTGCTTCCTTGCCATTATCGTATGGTGGAGGTCGTATTGCGAATATTATTAGTTTCTCAGACAATTCGCATTAGGATTCCCGCAAAGCGGGGGCCCGCATGATGCACCACAAATCATTCCCATCCGTATTCATTATGGTCCATCGTATCCTTCCACAACTCCAAATTTTCCAGGTAGACGCTGGTCCCGCGTGCTACACAGCTTAGCGGGTCATCCACTATTTCGACCTTCAGTCCTGTTGAATTTGCCAATACGGTATCCATTCCGCGCAGCAGTGAGCCACCTCCGCAAATGTGTACCCCGTTGTCGATAAGATCGGCAGCCAATTCCGGCTCGGCCTTTTCCAGAGTTATCGTAACGGTATCAATGATTGTAGCGATGGGATCTCGGAGTGCCTCACGGATTTCCTCACTTGTAATGACGATTTTTCGCGGCAGTCCGGAGATAGTGTCTCTGCCTGCTATCTCCATCGTCAATTCCTCTTCCAGTGGAGCGGCTGAGCCGATTTGTATCTTGACTTTTTCAGCTCTTGCCTCTCCGATGAGAAGGTTGTAAGTTTTCTTAAGATGGTTTATTACAGCTTCGTCCATATCATCGCCGCCAATTCGAATTGATTCAGAGGTGGCGATATCTGCCAGAGACATTATTGCAACTTCGGTGGTTCCTCCCCCGATGTCGACAATCAATGAAGCGGTGGGATCTGTGATTGGCAGTCCTGCTCCGATTCCTGCGGCCATTGGTTCATCAACCAGATAGACCCTTCGTGCACCAGCGCGTTCGGCGCTATCTATAACGGCCCGGCGTTCCACAGCGGTTATTCCGCTTGGTACGGCGATTACCACTCGTGGTCTGACAAGCCCACCCCTGCCGTGCACCTTCCTGATAAAATACCCTAACATCGCCTCGGTGATTTCGAAATCGCTGATTACTCCGTCTTTGAGGGGTCTTATAGCACTAATCGAGCCTGGAGTTTTGCCTAACATTTCATGCGCGACCAGACCGACTGCTTCGCCGTTGTTCAGGACAATGTTGGTTCCTTTGCGAACAGCAACTACGGAAGGCTCATTGAGGACAATACCTTTGTCGCGGACACAAACCAGAGTAGTACAGGTACCAAGGTCGATACCCATATCCATACTGAACCAACCTAAGATTGTGTCCAGGACCACTTTTAGACTCCTTTCTTGATTTTCAATTTAGACTCTTGCGTAAAACACAATTTCCAACTGGCTTTTTTATATTATTAAAGAGCGGTATTGTCAATAGTGAAATTTACTAAGGTATTTCGAATAACGTGCCGTACTGCGAATTGCACTGGTAAGCAATAAATGCTGCGGTAGCCAGAACTGCACAAAACGCCAGAGCAAGAATAATCGTATAGAGGTTATCCGGTACTGTTATCTTTTTTCCGCGAGCTTGCCCATTAGGACTCATATATCAACCTCACAAAGTTTGAGTTTTCTACAAATTGGTACTTACGTTATCGCCGGCTTTAGGCTGTTCCTTTGTAATGTCCATAAGTTCGAGTGTGCCGATTGCCTTTTCAGGTTCAACGTCTAAGATCACGATATCACAGATAAACTTTTCGGCGCGAGTTACGTGGAATGTCATATTTTGTTTGACACCGTCTGCTGCGCCGATGGATATCTCGGCGAGAGAATTTTCCAGGTCCACCGTGGTTATCAAACCTTTGAGGCCGATATCTACTGTGGGGGGGGCTACCCGAACTTTCTCCTTTATCGGCGTAACTGTTAGAGCCGGAGCAACGGCTTTGCCGGATCGCTGGAGGAACTTGTCTAACTCGTTTTGCAAATATGTCTTTTCTTCGCGCAGTTGTTTCGTTTGTTCATCCAGTGTCTCAATGATTTTCATTTTCTCGATAAGAGAGGCTGTAGTTTCATCGATCTCTTTGTCTGACTTGATTTGCTCAGCTTCAACCGTCTTTAGGTTAGCGAGGGTATCTTCTAACAACTGCCTTTGCTTCTCATTGGTGTCTGAAAAGTCTCTGGTTATGGCTTTCCATTTACCCGCTTCATCGATCAAAGCCGCTTTTTGTCTTTCAGCGTCGGCGAGATTGGTTTTTAACTCGCCAACCTGGATTTCAAGGGCGGCAATCTTTTCATTCAGCTCCGTTTTCTGCGTGTCCATTTCACCTTTTATGTCGTCAAGTTTCTTCTGGGCTTGTTTCTCACTCTCCACTTTAGCATCTTTCACCCTCTGTTCGTCAAGAAATTTTTGTCTGTAGTTTTCGGCATTGGCAACATAAGTTACGACAATACCGCAGAGAAAAATGGAGGATAATGTCAGCAGAACTATTAAGACCTTTGTAAGCGTACTCAAAACAGGCTCCTTTCGTTAACTTTGTGTTTTCTTTTCAATACACCCATTACCTCATGAGGAGGTACCCAAAACGCGATAAAGGGATTTGGAGAACCTCCATTTTGTCCGGCACCAATTAGGTTTGAGTCTGAACTCTCTTGGTGCAGCCAAGCAAAATGAAGCCCCTGACCCTAATATTATATGTATATAGTACAATTTTACGCTTAAAGCTCGTAAAGGTCAAGTTATTTTTGGTAAATAGCCCAAATTAAAATGGATGATTAACAATAGATAGCGCTAACTCCGATAACATGGGATTTTCAGGTGCATATTATTTCATTTTATACATTGAAAAAAGGCTTTAGCAGCAGCGAGACGGACAAATTTTGACTCATTTTGGAGCAATTGTGGGAGAAATTTTCTCAAACGGGGTGTGTAGATTCGCCCTATTGCCAGTGCTGTCAGCACATTTGCACGTTCGTTGGCCTGCTTATCCGGGCCTTCAGTGAGTTTTTTTTCGAAAACCTCGAGGACTTTGGGTTCTCCGATAGGGTCTCTGAAGACGCCGAGCTGTTCGGCTGCAATTAGCCTGATCTCCAGGATATCATCATCCAGCATTCTAATCAGGGCATTTTTGGCCTCCTGCGTTCCCAGGATTCCCATTGATTTTACACCCATAAGCCGCACATCCGTGTAAGCACTTATCAGCATTGACCAGAGCTTTGGGAATATCTTCTCATCACCGAGCATTGCTATGGCCTCTGCAGATTGATATACGACCCTGTCATCAGAATTCTTGTCTTGCAGGATTTGCCACAGGAGCTCTAACGAACCCTTATCACCACTTTTGCCTAATAGTAATGCAGCATTAGCCCTGACCGTTTGGTCGTTGCTTTTTGCTCCTTTTCGAAGAATTTGCAAATGCTCTAAATAACCAAGCCTGCTCATCGCATAAGCTGCGGCAATTATGACATTTGCATTATTATCATTCAGTAATTGATTGAGCGACCTTTTAGCAGGAGAGTATTCTAAATCGCCCACAGCCAGAGCTACTGCAAATCTGACGGGCATAGATTTATCATTCTGTAATCGAAGCACTTGAGGCATCAGTTTAAGCTGCCTTGTGGATGCGACCACCTCGATGGCACGACTCCTGATTAATGGGTCATTGTCAACCAAACCCTCCCGGATGGTTTGCAGAGCTTTTGACCAGGGCGCATTATTGGTAACGTTGAAATCACCGGATTTTGTTTGTGACGATTCATCGCATCCGATAGTAAATAGCTGTAAGTAACCAAAAAGTAAAATCTGAAGGATGGAAAGATATATTTTTTTGTGCTTTTGTATTTTATCTTTTTTTAGCTTATGTTCCATTTAGCTTCCCTGCCAAACGAGTTTTGTATTTTCTGGTTCTTAAGATTTTTTTCGAAAGCGCTACTATTATGAGCAAGATAAGGCACACTTCACAGCAAAAACCCAGCCATTCTCCGTATTTGCTGAAAAAAGTTGTTCTTTTATCTACCGGAATTCTGTCGAGGAACCATCCTTCCATACCAGTTCTTGCCATAGTTTTAGGTGGTAAGGAGCCGGCCAGGAATCCATATCTTATGCGTCCGAAGCTGTCAATTAGACAGCTTATGCCGGTGTTAACGCTTCGCACGATGGCAAGTCTGTTTTCGACCGCCCGAAAGGTGCAAACCGCAGCGTGCTGAGGGAGTTCTGCGCTTGGCAGGACTTTTCCATTCTTGAATTGAACGAACCAGCCGTCGTTACTTATATTTACAAGCCAGTCGAGCCTCTTTCTATCCTGCTCGTCCAGGGCAAATGTTCGGGCAATCTCAGGGACGGTATCTTCATAACAAATCATTACGCCGAATTTGTAAGTTTGTGTTTCCCTGTCCTGGTCTGCCATTTCAAAAACCGTATATTCGCTGCCTGCATCGAGTGAATAATCGTAATTGTAGGGCGTAAATTTCATCAAAATATTGTAAAGCCAACGACAGCTTTTTCTGAACGGCAGGAATTCGCCAAAAGGAACGAGATGGATTTTGTCGTATCGACTGTTGTCCTTTTGACCATCGGGACGGTAGAGAAAGGCCGAGTTATATCTGGCCAAATAAGGGTCTGAATCATCTTGTTTAATTTGACCGCCGTATGCACCTACAAGAACAAAAGCAGTATCCCTGGAATGTTCTTTGAGTGCCTTGTCGAAAGCCTTGTTGTCCTTTGCGGAAACCAACAACGGCCATATACTTGTATCTAATATCGCCTGCACCATTGTTTCCGGCCAGACGATTAATTCTGCACCGGCCTGGACAGCGGCTTTACTATGCTTCATCAAACTGTTGAACAATTCTTCGCCGGACTCAAATGTCCTCTTGACCGACTGGGGAACGTTCGACTGTAAGGATGCAACGTAAGGGCCGGGCTTAACGCATTGGTCTTCCTGGCTTATCCGCCATCGTCCGTAGATAATTGTGGCGACGACAGCGGCACAAACCAGGGCGACCTTTGGTAAGTGGATGATTTTGAAGATGTTTTTTTGACGGGCGGCAATAATTAACTCGGCCAATAGGCCGTTGACCATTGCTATCAGGAATGATAGTCCAGCCGTACCGAACATGTCAGCTATCTGGATAAGTGTTATATTTTGGAATTGGCTGTGTGCCAGAAAACGCCAGAAAAAACCGCCCAAAAAAAACCCCTGCGATCGTTCGATGCCGACAACCAATACGGCCGAGGCAAGAAACAATGGGATTTTCTTTATTCTGCAGTAGCGCAGACAAAGCGCCAGTATCGGCCAAAGGGCAGCCGTGTACAGACAAAAAACAATCCAGCCGACAATAGTTACCGGAATCAACCAGTATAGATTAACCAGCCAGTAACAAAGTGAAATGACGTAGCTTACAAGGGCCAGGCGCCGCGGTTTGGCGTCCGGCGAACAGGCTAAAATAAAAGGCACCAGCGCTATCCACGCCGGCAGAGAGAAGCTTATCGGCGCCTGAATTACCGTCAGCATCACCGCACTGGCAACGAACGGCAGGGCACAGAGCAAAATATTTTTCATCCATGCTTTTTTCAATCGGCCAAATCCTTTAAAGCCGTTGCTATCTCTTTACCTTCTGATTCGCGGAAGTTTACCGCTTTTACGGAGTTTAAAAAGGCGGTCGGCAATTTCTTCTGAATTAAATCCAACTTCTGCTCCAATGCGAGAATTAAAACTATCAGTGAATGAATCTAAGATATCCTTGTTTTTGACCAGTTGATCGCTAGGTACGTTTTTCTCTTGATATAGACGCTTAAGTTCCTCTATTTCATTATTACTCCATTTTCCCATAATTTCCTCTCCGATTTAGGTTTCCTTAGTTTTTTCATAATTGGATGCCCACGCAATGGACCAAGTTTAGCACTTTTCCTCATTTGTATGAGGTGTTGTATAATTTGTTTTGGTTGAAATGGATTCCGAAATATTCCGATTCTCATGTTGAACTTTTTTGTAAATAGAATCAGTAGATCATGATCGTTTGCAAGTTGTTCAGTTGGAACTTTATTCTCATGATATAGCCATTTTAGTTCTATTTCATGTTGTGAGTTCCATTTGCGTTTACCTTCGCCTTCAATTGGCAGACCTTCAGTTTCTTTGATCCGTTTTTCTGATTCTTTCGCGTAATTTTTTGAAATTTCTATTCCTGTATATGCTCGGTTCAATTTGCGTGCTACTACTGCAGTAGTACCTGAACCGCTAAAAGGATCCAGAATCCAGTTAATTTCTTTTGTGCTCGCTCTTATTATTCGAGCTAACAAACTTTCAGGCATTTGACAGGGAAAGTTTGTACGCTCGTCAAATGTCCCACATACACGAGGATATTCGTCCCAAACATCATCTGGCATCTTACCTTCTGGATTAGCTCGTTTATCACGATATTTTTTTTGTCTATCAGATATTACTCTCACTTGG
>SDBS01007926.1_pt1 | contig 10303 bp, 8 predicted proteins | sample 2277091 | NCBI WGS metagenome assembly SDBS01 (sample SAMN10404972, study PRJNA504765) | marine sediment metagenome | isolation source: marine sediment core GS10_PC15, 163 cmbsf | place: Arctic Ocean: Southern Knipovich Ridge | collected 2010 | reverse complement strand
GCACGCCGTGACACTCAATCGCACGTCCTGAGAATGACAATTGGACAAGTTGTTCCAAGCAGTCATCTGCGTCAGTTGGCTCTTCTTTCGGCCAAGCATCATCGACATTGTATTGATTCTGTTGCTCGTTATTAGTGTTCGACATACAAACATCAACTCCAAAAAAGATTGCAAAATAAAGAATCTGGACAAGGGCCATGCTAATGCATCAATGAGCTTTACGAAGTTGTCCATTTTCTACGCAAAACATAATAATGATTATACAATCAGTGTAACAAGTTCTCGTTGGTTCTTCAATATTTATCCGCCTACTTGTCCGGCGTAGCTTTAGCGAAGACGGTTGGTTCGCCTTAGGCGAATTTCACTCCAGCTTTGCTGGACTCGGCCAATCTCTTTTATTAAATGATTCCGCGTGTGCAAACAAGTTGCGCACCCTACACGGCTATCCAATAATATCACCAAGTGATAAGCTTTCACCTCTAAACATTTTCTCTATTTTCTCCGCTAGGTTTTTTCGATAGGCGTCATTTTCGATGAATGCATGGCCATGTGGAAAATTCGATTCTATGGCTAAAACCGATTCATCTTGAGGCATTTTATAGACTTCAAGACGGCAAGAATCTTCAGCCTCAATTTTCCATCTTATTTCGTACTGTTGGCCATCTGCATCAAACTCGTGCTTGTTATCCAGTTCTTTCCACATAAACAGCTCCTTAAAAAGTAGTCAGTTCATATAATTCATTCCATACACCAATTTTTGCAGACTAAATCAAGTTTTTCAAGGGGCCGATGTACCTAGCTAGTTTTCTCAAAATCTGTACACATCGTCAGAATCTTGTATTTCGGGATGCTGTTTAAGATACTCTATGCCCTTATCGGTCAGAAGAGCATGGCCATCCTTGCGAGTCCAACCTACAAGGTTTGACTTAAGAAGCTCGGCGAAGCCCAGCATGAAAATTCCATATCCTTCCGTGTTAGGGAGGATTCGGAAACTCCATCGTCCTGTGACATCGTCCTTGAAGTGATGCTTCTGACGTTGCCAAAGTGTTGCTAAGATCTTTGTCGCTTCTTTTGACAGATCAGTAGGTTCTTCAGTGTCTTCTGAAAGCTGCGGGGAAGGTGGCTCGTTTGTTGTACCTTCAGCCATTTTTGCATGGATTTTCTCCAAAGATGTTTTAGACTCTGCCTTGAAATCCTTTATAAAATTCATCAGGTTTTCTGATTGCTGAGTTTGAATGTGCTGAGAAGACCAAAAGAAAAGCCAAGATATGAATATTGCGAAAATTCCCACAACAAAGCCCATATCAAATGTTAATATACCTTTAAAAAGTTGATATATTACAACGAATGTGATTGAAACTACAACAAATGAGATAACTCTAATTGTGCTAACTGTACGAAACTTCTGTAAATCCTCGAATAATAGAAGATTTTTTTGAAGCCACAATTTTAATATGTCCCAAACTCTCATTGTCCTACCCTTTGAATAAGTGTCATTATATGTTTCTGTCAGTATAACAAGTTTCCGTTGGTTCTTCAATAATTATCGGCCTACTTGTCCGGCGTAGCTTTAGCGAAGACGGATGGTTCGCCTTAGGCGAATTTCACTCCAGCTTTGCTGGACTTGTCCAATCTCTTTTATTAAATGATTCCAAGGACTTGGAAAATGTACCGGACACCTTTAATTCCCTCGAGCTATCCTAATCGATAAACTGCGTTCCTTGCCGTGCATACCAAGAAAGCAAGAAACTCCCTACCAAACGCTGTTATGGACAAAGTCTCCTCATGTTCGAGAATCAAGTTGTTGGTCTTGAGAAAACCGAGGTATTTTTCGAATGGATAATCCTTCAAAACTTCAGGGTAGTGAGCTGTAGCCGCATTATACATATCCCTAGCCATCTGATTTGGCGCAGGTGTCGAATTTAAGGCCTCAAGAATTTTAAGTTGACTGAGGTATATCTGGAAATCGATACGCAAGAAGGTAATATTTAACTGTGCGATAGCAAGATGGCGTATTAACACTTTTTCTTTGTCTTCTGCAGTAGCAATACCTTCTTTTGACAGCATTTCTCTTATTGCTTTCTCTGCATCCAAAAGGACAGGACTGTCTAACGCCTGCAACAATTTCTCAGCAGAACCAACTTTGATCTCGGTAAGATCTTGAGGCGGAGGGCCAGTTTGAATCTCACCGCCGGGATACTTGAAGCCTCTTGCTCGGTTGATAAAAGCTGCAATGCATCGGCGAAAGTACACAATAGCAAAAACTACTATTGCCACAACCACGACTGGCCACTTAATCAACTCAAGTATTTTCAGGAATGTTTCCATCATTAATATTCTTCCTTGGGTCACTGAACTCTTGAATATATAGCTTCTATATAGGAGCCCATTTCTCTTTACAGCACCAACATCACCGTATTACTCGGCAGAGCTTTTGTTGGTTTTCCACTTTGTTAGTTTGGGTGTGGAAAATGTATTATTTTGTTTATTATGGTGTGTAGGAGGTGGAAGGCAAGAAGTTTTTTCGATTTGTTGAAACTGGGTCCCCGCCAGCCACAAGCGGGGACGGGGGGGGGGCGGGAAAAGGCAAGGGCTTTTCATTGATTATTGATAATTGATTAGTGATTATTTGTTGAATCCGGCTATGGTGGATGGTTGTTTTTACGTTATACCCTTAAGTGTAGTAAAATTCCGCGGTAAATGGTAAAATACTTAAACTGACCGATTGGTTCCCGACAAGTCGGGACTTCGCTTCGCTCAGCACGACACAAAGAGAAGTTAAAAGTAAAAAAGTAGTAAGCTGTAAGAGTTATTGATTTGTTAAGGGTTCGGCGGGGGTATTGGTAACACATCATCGTTGTATGGCACAGTATCTGGTGGAAAGACAATGATGCTAAAAACACGTATGCAACAGTTAATATTTGGCTTGGGCTTTGCTCTAAACATATTCCCAGTTCTTTAGCCATTGATAGTTGTTCGGCAGGTTTGCCCATGCCTTGTCCATACGCTGGGCAAGTTCTTTAGCCTCTGCCATATCAAGCTTTCGCCGTTCCTTCACTGCCTTTGCAACGTTGTCCACCTGATGCGGGCTTATGAGCCCGGGTATCGGTATCACGTGGGGGTTGCATAGAATGTATCGAATCGCCAGACGCGCGGTGCGGTCGTCCTTTTGGGCGTGTGGGTTCTTCGGTGAACTTGGGCCGTCGAATATCGAATTGCTCGCAAACGGTTTGATCCCGAAAGCGCCCACGTCATGCTTTTTCAAAGCTGCGAAGATACTGTCCTTGGGCATAACCTTAGTCTTGGCAGTGTATGGAAAGAGAACCACTTCAATCTGCTTGAAGTATTCGGCCATGAACTTTAGCCATTTTCGGTCGTGTGATGAAACGCCGATGAATCTGGCTTTGCCCTGCTTTTTGGCTTTTTCAAGTGCGGCAACAATTTCACAACAATCGGCAAATGAGTGTGTACTTCCGCGTTCATTACAGGTTATTCGCCAAATATCGGCATATTCCTGTTTTGATGCCGAAAGAACATCATCTAAGGCTTTTAACATTTTTTTTGTTGTGCGATATTTCGGATCTCTCGGTTCACTACTAAAATTTGACATGCCAAGGTACATCTTATCGCGACGTCCGGCCAGTGCTTTGCTATAGGCTACCACTTCGCCGTGGGTACAGGCATCGACGTAGTTCATGCCCCGTTCGATGCATCGGCTGATCACTTCATGCCGGTTCCGGTCAAAATCCTGGCCCATGACATTGACGCGTTTCCAATGGCCGCCAAGACAGACCGCCGATACCATCAACTGGGTCTTGCCGAGGCGACGATACTCCATGTCTGGATTGTAGTTGAGGATTTTTCTCTTAGCTTTAGAATCAGCCGTTCCGGCAATCGAACTATCGACAGCAAGGACCGCGCCCAATGTCGTAGCTGCTGTAACACCATTACGCAAGAACTTACGCCGCGTTAATTTGTCCTTTGTACTTTTATTCATAAATTTAATATCTAAACACTTATAACAAAACTCACCACCTCATTTATCCCTTCGCAAACAAACAAGTTATAACTGCGGCTTTTTTTCTTCGAGCAGTTTTTGAGTTTGTAGTTAGTTCATTTAATATCCTGTTTTGAATGGATAACTATGGACTTTTTCTTCAAGTACATCTTTTTCTCTACAACGAAGAATGAACCCCTGAGACGTCTTCTCGTACATAAAATCCTTTCCGCTGAAGAGGTCTTTCGGTAAATCCTGTGGAAGTACTTTTGGCAGTTCACCCGATTTTGCCCTGACCGAGTAGATCTCCAAAGCTACCTGGATAGCATTTGAGAAAGTCTTACTCTTGACCTCTCGTGAGTAAAAAACTTCAAGAGCCGGGCGAAAAATTGGAGTTAAGGTTGCGTCTGCATTCTTAATGGTGTCTTTAGCGGGTTTATCAGATAGACTCTTTAGTTGCTTCATAGCTTGATGATAAGGTAAAAGCAGCGTTGACTTGACCTGAGACATATATTTCTTCCAATACTCCCTGTTTCTCTCAAAAAAAGCTTCATCTGCAGCACGAATACGGTCCAATCCAACAACTCCGATTGATGCAGGCTCAGGTCCTTCTTCAGAAAGAACACGCTGTAAAATCTCGTCTTTCTTTTCTTTTTGCATATTTATTGCTGCTGACTTTTCTCTATATTCAACACAAACTTTCAAAGTAAGAGGTATCTTTTCAGTTTGATTGAGTTGCCCCTTGAGCCATAACAGTGTTTCGAGATCATCGGATATGTTCGGCAACAAATCCACCACAAAATGATTGGCTTGTGTATCTATCGCCATAGCCATCAAGTATGTTATGAACGGTTGGTCACTGATATGCCGGGCCATTTTTTTAACTGTCAGGCAGCGCTGCAAAGCAGTATTGTATTTACCTTGTGTGCCAAGGATTTTTGCATCAACTAAAAGTAATTGCGTCAAACTCCTGGATTCGATTAAACCGGGAGGTTGTGATTCGGAACCACTCGAGTAATCTAAGCCCCAATCGCATTCTCGGATGTTTGAAGCTTTGGTTGCATATTCTATGACTCTCTTATGGTTTCTGACAAATAACTCAATTTCACTTTTTAGCTCAATCTTACCTTTAAAATAATCGGCCAGCGTATTTTCCATATTGCTGTCCGGCTGGTAAAGCAAGAACGTCTGATAATAAAGTAGTGCTGCATTCTGCCTAGGATCGGCAAGAGCATAAGGAGCCAGAGAACATGCTATTATAAAAACATATGAAAGAAGTAAAATCCTGCTCTTTGCAATAATTGTCATAGTCTTGTCCTTTGCAGATTGTTCGTCTTTATGTAAAAATAATTCTATTACAGTTTTAACTCTATTTGACTACTTTCCACACTTTTTGCTTAGCCATCCACTTTTTAGAAACTTCGAAATCCTGCTGAGTATAATTTCTTGCCTTCTTAGGTTTAACAGGGAAGTCAATGAGCCTGTCAGCTAAAATTGACATCACATAGTTGGCAACAGGCTCGCCAAGCATTCCTGGATTCGATGGCCGTAATCTCTTTTTGCTTTCAAGCTGTTGTTGAAGGTATCTTACAGCTTCGGGCTGACTAATATATCCAATGTCACTTAGTAATTTTGTTACTGGAGTATTTCCACGACCTTCAAAATAGCCGCCATGCTCTAATTCATCTTCAACCAGATTTATACATTTCTTGATATCTTCTTCAACTCCCATACGTGCTCTTGCCAGACGAGCCGCCCAACCGATTGTGAAGTACCACTTCTCTTCACCGGTCTTGTCGGTCATAGCATGATATTTCAATTCGTCTATCAACAGTCCCTTAAACCTTTCCAACTCCTCAGGTATATCCGCCACTCCACAAACAAGTATCAATCTGTAATGGATGTCCTTACGCAGTAAAGCTGAACGGAGCATCTCTTTAGTCTCAACACTGAAATCCTTGCTCCTGAAAGATAAAAGATGCCCACTTGTAGGATGCAACATGCTATTATCTGTGGGATCGATCATGGCTTTGACCAGACGCTTGACTACCTCGCACCTTATCTCAGGCTGTGGATGTAGTTGGGCCAGTAGCTTTTGATAATAGTAAACTCGATGTCTTACCCCTAAATGTGTGTCGTTTTCATATTCGCTCAATATTGATAATACTTTTTCGGGATCAGCTTTTTTCAACTGTCTTGGATATACAAATGTCGAGACAACCACGCCGTTGCGAGTCTGGTCAAGGTGTTCACGCAAAGCTGCGTACACATCATTAGGATTAGCAACAGCTTTAGCCTTTGGTCCTGCCAACACGAGAAAAGTCAAAAAAACATACAGGATTTTTTTGGTATCCATTTTACTATCCTTTCAATTTCAACTCTTTCCTTAATTATACCATCCAACGATAATAAACAACATAAATATTTGATAGTTCAATTACCTCAATTAATCGTATCCCATTGGCTTTTTCTCAAACGCCAGGGAGTCCAAGTCTCCTCTTGGTACCACATAATATTCTCGGCATCAGCTGATGATATATCATCCAGTCCAAACAAAGCATGTCCAATTTCGTGAGCAGTAATCATACCCTCTCTGCCAGTTTGGTCAGGATACACAAAACAATAAGATCCCGGCTTTGGTGAATTGCCACTATAGTTTAGGTCGGGATTATTTACGTAATATATAATTACATCATATCCTCCGGGATCACAGTTGTTTATTATTACATTTTCCTCACTTGACCATCCGCTTCCGGCTGGGTTCAGATCAAGCTCACCATTATTGTCAAGATCCCAATTGCGTGTATCATCCGCTAATTTGGTTACGGTAAAAGAAGTGACGGCCTGGTCATAAATATTGTTAAGGTAATTTTGGATCGCTGTTATTCCAGAGGGAAAGGGGTCCGTACTTGCATCATCGGTAGAATCAGCCGTTGTATCACATATCCCGTTTGTTCCTGTGTGGATGCTATTACCAGTATAGCCATCATTTGGATGCTTATTCGTATCTCTTGCGCCATTCGAACCCGGACCCACACATATCTGGTTTTGTTTACCTTCTCCAACCGGAATTACCTGGTCGTCGTCCCCACCGGGAATCAAGTTGTTTGCAGTTGTATTACAAATTCCATTAGCACCGGTATCGATATGACTTACAAAGGCAGTATCATCCGTTACTCTAACCGTCTCCATAACATTATTAGCACCATCATTGATCCCCAGTTGAAAGGCCAGGCCGTTGCCAACTGCAATATCCTGCGTATCATCATCTTCTTCATGAATGACGCGGAGTGCGACCGTTTTTGTTTGTAGCGAATATACCTTCACCTTAATAAGATCAAGATTATCCCCGCTGGTACTCTCGAACCTTGAATAAACCGAAGAAGTTCCTGTCGATACACCCGTAAATGTAACCGTTTCGATTTGTGAGTTAGCGTTTGTGGGACTCACCGTTACATTCGATTCGGTCAGGCTCTTGAAGTAAACTTTTCCATAGACAGAGAGAATGGGAGGATCTATATGTACCGAGGCAGTGTCAGTATAGTTGTTATTCCTCAATGATTTCCAAGGGTCCGTATTTGAGTAGTTGTCATAACCGTAGTTTTGGCCGGCTTCCTGCCACTGTGCGTCGACGATATCCACTTTGCAATAGTATCCGCTCTTCTTCCAGTTGTCAGATTCATCTCTCTTTACGTGAGCATGTATATCGTGCCTGCCCGGCTTCAATGCATCCGCATAAGGACTATCATTTACCGGAAGACTTTTCTTTTGTGGTGAATCATCAGTATCATCATCTGATACATTCGTTGTTTCCAAAGTTGCAACGCAAGTGGTCTGTCCCTCACATATTTTGATATCAAAACCATCGTCTGTGTGTGGCCCACTTTCGTCCGCCCACCAATCAACACGAACCCAATATGAACTTATATCGTTAGGACGTGCTATCTCTGTCAATGATTCGGAATCTGCCTGGGCCTGATCTTTACCCACATAAAGATGCACATGTGTTACCCGACACGCTAAGCTATCTACGGTAAAAAATGTGTTTAAAACACTACTAAGCAGTAAAAATATAATGCAAATGCCTTTATTGGCCATCACCGGCATTTCGTTTGTTGCATCTGTCATTGTGCACCTCCTGCTTCTAATCGAGATATTCTTTCCGATACATGATTGCGAAGATTTTCACTTGAACTTACTTCATAGGCTTTTTGAAGCGTCTCCTTAGCTTTTTCGATATTACCTATTCTCTCATAACATAATGCAAGGTTGCTCAAGCATCCCCATAACCTTTGTCCTTTCGGATAATCTCTTACACACTGACCACAAACTTCAATTCCCTTGTTGTACTCTTGAATATTGTGTGTATAAATCACACACTGATTGAAGAGGACGTTTTGACCTAACTTCTTCGGGTAAAACTTAACTTGGTAATCCAGCCAGTAAAGCGCCTTTTCATAATCCTTCTTATGACGGTAATAAATCATCCCGACTACGTATGGTGCATCAGCCATGAATCGATGATTTGGATGTTTCTGAATGAACTCTTGATAGTATTCAATAGAAGTGTCATATTTTTCCATACGTTGATAACAAACACCAAGAACGTACAATATCTCGTCTCTGGTTTTGAACTTAATGCTCGGGTAATCTGTCTCCAGCAGTTCCCATAAAGCTGAAGCTTCATTGTATTTCTCTGCATAAAAGTATTCCTCGGCGATTTGGAATAGGGCCTTGGCTATGTTTGGGTGGTCGTTGTAGTCGGCTATTAGGTTGTCTGTAGCGGTTTGGGCTTTGGCTAATTCGCCTAACTTTATGCTTTGGAGGGCGAGGCCTGTTTGTAGTTCGAGGTTGGTGGATTCGTCCTGAGTCCAGTTTTCTAAAATATACTTGAATAGGGTTCGGCCCTCTTCGTTGTAGCCTGCGTCGCGGTATTCTTCTACGACCTCGTGGACCATGGGGGCGAGTTTTTTGTTGCCGGTGAAATTATCTAATAAGTTGCTTAGTTCGGCGTTGGCTTTGTCGAGGTCGCGGAGTCGGATTTGGGAGAGTATTGCTTTCATTTGGATAGTAATTGCGTGGCTATCTGTCGGCCAATTTTGTAAGAGGTATTTGTAGATGTCGTAGGCTTCGCGTGAACTGTAGTTTAGTTCGTATTTGTCGCCTACGTCTTCGAGGGCGTTGACGATGCCCGGTGATGTAGATAATTCGGTCTTTAATTTTTCAACCACCTCGGCGGCATTTGTGTAATCGCCGATTTCGATGTACATTCTGGCTGACTGGCATTGAGCCCAGGGTGCCCACTCACTTTGGGGCCATCGCTGGGCGACGAGGGCATACAGTGACGCGGCTTTTTCGTAGTTACCCGTTTGGGCATAATCACCGGCTAATTCGCCGATCTCATAGCCTATTTTTTCATTATTTGCATTTGCGGCGATAAGGTTTTCGATTTGTTTGCCGGCGTTATTTCCGAGTTTAATGTCAGCTTTTATCGCATATCTCATGGCCTTGGTCGCCTGGTTGTGCTGCGGCCATTGCGACAAAGCATACTTGTAAAGATCGCGTGATTTTTCCCACTTTTTGTGGGAGCGATACTGATATGCCAAATCATATATGGCAGTACTTAGATCGCTATCCGCATAATCTCTCAACAACTCATCAATAGCGGTAGAGGTGTTTTCCCAGTCACCTTCTTTCATATAGCATTGAATAATTCCGGCTTGACAGCTAAGTCCCCTCTGTGGCCATCGCTGCTTCATATATTGATAAATCTGTCTTGCCTTATCGGGTCTCCCTACTACTCTGTTTTCACGTAGAGTATATCCGATTTCTTCATGTAGTTTACGCGGCAGATCCGGGTGGTCGGCAAAATCGTTTATCAGCGATTCATAAGCGGCATCGGTCAGGATTTTTTTGTCCCTGCGGATATAGTGCATCGTTAGCAATATTTTTGCGTTGAAGTCGTAATCTGTGCCTGGATTTTCCGCCGAGATCTGCTTATAGACGGTCTCTGCGCCATTGTAATCATCATCCTGCGCAAATTTATGAGCCTGTGCGAATAAATCTTTTACGGCATTTGCGTCTGCGCCAAAACTCAGGACAGGCCAGAGAACAACACAAGCCAATAACAACAAAACCTTTTTCTTAACCATTTCCTCGTCTCCTTTCTTTAGTATTTCCTATTATAGTCTCCCGGTAAGTCGGGACAGACGTTTTTATACGAGCGCACATTATATGCGCGTAGCCACTTGGCTACATTTTCACAACATTCAAACGCCTAGTTCCCGCTAAGCGTTTGTTCCAGTA
>SDBS01007925.1_pt1 | contig 10305 bp, 10 predicted proteins | sample 2277091 | NCBI WGS metagenome assembly SDBS01 (sample SAMN10404972, study PRJNA504765) | marine sediment metagenome | isolation source: marine sediment core GS10_PC15, 163 cmbsf | place: Arctic Ocean: Southern Knipovich Ridge | collected 2010 | reverse complement strand
TAATGGATCAGATCGCGAAATATTCAATTCAATAGATTATCAACCGTGGGATAGGGAAGGTCCTCTGCGGCTGGTGACTCATCATTGGAGCAACAATTGGATGAAAGGATTCGATGTTTATGGAGAATTGGATCATCAATTAGGTTCCCGAGATTTCAATCAGCAGTATGCGTTCACATATATTGGAAACACACCCGAGGGCTTTAGATTTGAGAACAGCAACTATACAGAACCTATTCACTCTCTCGAATTGGCCCAGGCACTTAAAGGCCACCATGTCTATCTGACGGCATCCTTGAATGAACCTGGTCCGAATCATCAAAATGAGGGCGCTAATTGTGGGCTTCCGATCCTCTATCGAGAAACTGGAGCACTCCCGGAATATTGTGATGGCTTTGGCATCTCTTTTACAACAGCCAACTTTCTCGAGAAATTACGAGAGATGAAAGAATCATATCCAAATCTAGCAAATAAGATGGATGGGTATCCGCACACTGCTGAAAAAATGGCGGATGAATATTTACAGATATTCCATGACCTTATCCAGCGTCGGGATTCACTGTTTAAAGAAAGAGATTGGATGAAAAATCCATTCTCAATCGCTTGCGCTCTTTTGCAACTATGAGATTTTCGCGTGGATGATGAAAATATTCTTATGATACGAGAACTGAACCATGAAGCGTAAATTTATTATCGCACGAGATCTCTTCCGATCAATAAAGAGCCTTTGGCACAAAGATCTTGTGATGGTTTCGGATGAAAGCCAGTGGGCGGTTGATTGGGAGGCCTTCTACATCTCCAAGTACCTAACAGAAATATATGGAGTGAAACCATCCCGAATGGAATTTCCATGGTACTTGAGAAATCAAATCATCCACTTTATAAACCGGTACTCCTACCTCTACGGACCATTTGAAGATCTCCATCCATCCAATCGAGTGTTGCTCACGTGGTACCATGGCGACCCGAGCGATCCAAATCCTGCAATGCGCGAATTATTTGACATACTCCCCAAAGCCATACCCTATCTCGATAAGGTGATCACGTCCTGTACGAAGTCAAGGGATACGCTGATTGAGTGCGGAGTTTCCCCATCTCAAGTCAAGATTATCCCCATTGGCATCGATCTTTCCGTGTTTATGCCCACAGACGAGGTGGGGAAGAAAACTGCCCGGTCGAGTTTGGGGATCCCATTGGACGCCATTTGCATCGGCTCGTTTCAAAAAGATGGGCAAGGGTGGGGCGAGGGAATGGAACCGAAGGCGATAAAGGGGCCGGATGTCTTTTTGGAGGCTGTTCAAAAAATCGCTTTGAAACATAATAATGTATTTGTACTGCTCACAGGCCCCACCAGGGGGTACATGAAGGCAGGCCTGGAAAAAATACAGGTTCCTTATGTGCATCACATGGTGGATGATTATCGAAATATGCCTCATTGCTATCATGCTTTGGATTTCTATATCATCTCATCTCGCGATGAAGGTGGTCCAAAGGCATTGCTGGAGTGTTGGGCGACGGGAATCCCTGTGATTTCAACTAAAGTAGGCATGGCGATCGATATCGTCCAGGATGAAAATAATGGATTACTTTCAGATATCGGTGATTCAAGCAGCCTCGCGGATCAATCACTGCGCCTGATCCAAGACGACAGTTTGAGAAGAACGATTGTTAGTCAATCTGTCGAAGATGTCAGGCAATTTGATTATAGAGAGGTCGCTCGCAAGTACCACGATGAAGTTTACATACCCTATTTGTCTTAATGGATTAAATAAAAAACGGGATCATACCAAACTCTCATGAACCAAACGAAATCACGGCATGGAGCACTCGTACACATCTACTCCTTTTTTTTTACTCAAGGCGGATCCTGGCAAACATGAGCGTGGATCGGCATGTTGGATAAAGAAGTAGCTGTATATCGATCATTACTCGATCGCGGCCCGGAAGCTCTGCTTGAGTGTTGGGCGTCGGGTGTTCGCGTAATTTCAACTCGTGTTGGTATGCCGGCAGACACTATCGTGCACGGTAACAAAGGTATGCTCGTGAGAATTGGGATATCCAATCATTGTTCAATTGCGCTTCTGCTCTAATAGAAGAAACTAAGTTGAGGATAAATTAATAAGATACTGCGCCTGAGGATGTCGATCAATTTAATTGGTTAAATTTTTCGGGACAATATTATAAGAGACTAGACACATCGATCTTATCAGTTAGGGGTTTGTTCTAGATGATGGCAAGCGTTTTACAGAGAGTGGTTGAAGGTCCTAGGCTCGCTTATTATAAAGAGGCAGCAGATGGTGAATATTGGGATACTCATTGGGCTATGCATCTCTCAGCAAGTTATTATAAAGGTGCTGAGCGTGGATACTTAGGGTGGTTTAAGAAGCCTTTCACACAATATTTACCCTCTGATGGGAGAATTCTCGAGGCAGGTTGTGGTCCTGGATATCTAGTTCTTGCTCTACAAACGCTCGGATACCAAGTAGAGGGTATTGAATGGGGCAATAAGACGGTAGAGGCTGTTCACAAGCTTCACCCCGAGCTCTCCATTAGGGTTGGCGATGTGACGAATATTAATGTGGAGGACAATTTTTACCAAGGGTATATATCTCTTGGTGTTGTCGAACACCGCAAGGAAGGACCAGAACCGTATATTCGTGAAGCTTATAGAGTCCTCGCACCTGGAGGGATCGCATTTATATCAGTACCGTATTTCAATTCTCTACGTAGGATAAAAGCTAATCTAGGTTTATACCGAGGTACACTTGGAATCCTGTCTTTCTATCAATATGCGTTTTCGGACGAGGAAATCACTTCGATACTGGAAGATGGAGGTTTTGAAGTAATTGATCGAATGGCTTATGATGCGATTAAGGGCATAAAAGATGAAGTTTCATTCATCAGCTGGCTGTTCAGCCTCGGGATTGCTGGTGAATTCATTCGGAAATGGCTCCCTCGGATACTCTCTCGAATTCCTGTCTGGGTATTGGTTGAACAGCGCTTTGGCCATATGCTCCTCCTTGTGTGTCGGAAGCTATAGATATAATCCAGATGTTTTTAGAAGAACCAAGGTTGTTTCTCTTTTTCACTCAAGGCGTCTCCTTGCATACATGGGCCAGTATCGGTATGTTGGATAGAGAAGTGGCTATATATCGATCATTAATCGATCGCGGCATGAAAGTGAGTTTTATTACTTATGGGAATACCGAAGACTTGGAGTTAGGTAAGGAGATCCCCGAAATTGAGATCTTTTGCAACCACATGAATCTCCCACGTGTGTTGTATGATCGATTCCTCCATCGAATTCATGGCGAGGATATTCGTGAGGCAGATGTTATCAAATCGAATCAAACCAGGGGAGCCGATATTGCGCTTCGCTCAGCGCGTTATTGGGGAAAGCCATTTATCTCACGATCAGGTTATATTTGGTCCAACTTTGCCGCTCGAAGTGAATCTTCCCAAACGCCTCAATCGAAGCAAGCGCAAGTTGTCGAAGCAAAAGTCTTTTCAGGTGCAGATCGTGTCGTTGTGACGACGCCGGCAATGCGAGAATACGTCATTCAACAATATTCTCTGGAACCTGAAAAGATACGAGTGGTTCCTAACTATGTATTAACTGATCTTTTCTGCCCAGGATTAGACACTCCTGTTAGAGGGCGGCTTTGCTTTGTTGGTCGATTTGATTCACAAAAGAATCCGCTTCTTATGGTTGAAGCATGTGCTGGATTGGATGTTGAGCTGATCATGGTTGGGGATGGACCTCTTAAAGAGCAAATCGAGGATCTGGCCAATAGACTCGGCGTCAATCTGCATTTATTAGGTAACTTGCCCCACGATCAACTCCCAGGGCTATTGAACTCATCAGAAATATTTCTGTTGCTCTCACAGTATGAAGGACATCCAAAAGTCCTCCTCGAAGCGATGTCGTGCGGCCTGACTGTCATTGGTGCCAATTCGCCTGGCATCCGCGAGTTGATCACACATCGACAAAACGGATTGCTTGCCGAGACAAACCCTGGAGATGTTCGAGCTACAATCGAGATGGCACTCTCCAATCCAGATTTGAGGTCTGAGATAGGGGAGAAAGCCAGCCAATTCGTCCTGGATCATTACTCTCTGGATCAGATCGCGGATCTTGAAGTGGCTGTAATCGATGAGGTCCTTGCCCAAAAGGAATCAACATAATTTTATGAAAGAAGTGTTTCGTTATTTACTCTATCAAGTTCTCAGACTAGTTCCTTCAAACTGGATGAAGAATCTGCTTGGATTCACTGCCACACAGTATGCAAGATCACGAAGTGCAGACGAAGGCCTGCGCTTCCTGTTCGGTTTAGATGCCAAACTTTACATCGTCCAAGGGGAGCTGGCTGTGGCTTATGACGGTGGCATACACACAAAACATCGGCATATGCGCTATCATGACTTTTTTGTCGGCAACATCCTACCAACCGATCGAGTTTTCGATGTTGGGTGTGGCATCGACGCAGTAGCTTTTAGCGTGGCCGAAAGCGTTGGTGCAGAGGTCGTTGGAATTGATCTGAATGAGAATAACATTGCCATCGCAAAACAACGATATTCACATCCACAGATTTCATACATTATAGGGGATGCGCTCAATGAGCTTCCTGACGTTCATTCTAACGTCGTAGTGTTATCCAATGTGCTTGAGCATCTTCCAGATCGTTCCAAGTTTCTCGAAAAACTATTGGAAAAAACGAAAGCCCAGAAGCTGCTCATCAGGGTACCGCTTTTTGAACGGGATTGGCGGGTTCCGTTAAAAAAGGAGCTTGGTGTGGAATGGCGACTCGACGACACCCATACAACGGAATACACTATCGAAAGTTTTTCGGATGAGATTGCAGCAGCTGGCCTACGAATTGAAAATCAGGAAGTACGCTGGGGTGAGATCTGGGGAATAGTTCAACCAGAAGATGCGACCTAAAATCAGTGTATTAACAGCAGTGTTTAATGGTGAGAGGTACTTGTGTCAAGCAATTGACAGCATCCTTAACCAGTCTTTTGAAGATTTCGAATTGATTCTTATTGACGATGCATCTAATGATGATACTCCTAGTATTATAAGTAGCTATCAAGACCCCCGCATCATTAGCATTAGGAACGATTCCAATATCGGATTAACTCGTTCCCTCAATAAAGCGCTTGAACACGCAAAAGGTGAGTTCATTGCTCGTCAAGATGCAGATGATATCTCCATGAATACTCGCCTTGCTCGGCAGTTCGATTTTATGATTAACCATTCTCAAGTTGGACTATTAGGAACAGCTTGTCGCATTATTGATTCTAAAGGTATGCTTCGTGGGTACATCGACCAGCCCATTGACGATATTGAGATCCGTTGGTTTTCACTTCTTGAGAACTCATTTTTCCATTCCTCAGTGATGATCAGATCAGAAGTCTTAAGAAATAATTCGATCATGTACGATGAGAGGTTTCGCGTCACACAAGATTATGATCTATGGATTAGGCTTCTCGATTACACCCAGGGAGCTAATCTACAGCAACGCCTCGTGTGTATTCGCGAGGGTGGTGAAATTTCTACACAAAACCAACGAGAGCAAATGGATAATCATGATCGTATCGCGCTTGGGGCAATTAAAAATCAAATATCGAATGCTGACTTGGATCTGAACGATCTTAGTTGCTTACGGAACTTCTTCGTAGGTGGCCCTGCTCCAGAGTCGGGGTGTTCATTCTCCGGTGAAGCTCTGCTGTCGATTTACTATGAGCTATATCAGCAATTTCGGAGTAGATATGAGAATCATTCAGCTTCGATAAATAAGCTTGATAAAGAGGTGAGTATACAAATCCTAAAAACATTCTCACACCCAAAGAATTGGGGCGAGTGGTTTGTCGCATATCCATTCGCACACAAGCTTAACTCTTTTGCAATTCCTGAATTCTTTTTTGAAGTTGTTCGATACCTCTACCTTCACTTTGAAATCCACTGCAAGAGACTCACGAGTATTGGTAAGGTTGTTTTTAGGAATATATTTATCGAGACCCAATAACAAATTAGTTTTATTGTTTTTTTAAGGAATTCAATGAAGACAAACTTGCTAAAAGGTGAGCCAACCAGCTAAGTGTGTATTTGTGGGATTCCGATATGTTTCCTTCCACTCTGATGAAGTAATTGCATTCTGAATACTGGATTAAATTTTACATTGCGCACTGGAACGCTTGGATGTCAAGAAAAATCAACCAAAAGTAATTGCTAAGTATGAATAGCTTTTAGGTGGATCCTAACAGCAATGCATGAAGGAGAAAATGAGAAAATCAATCGACATGGAGCTCGCAAGTGATCCCAAAATCCGGTTTCAAGCGCTCCTATATTGTTCATGCATTTCTTATGATGTTTCTCAACATAAATGGTGTGATCAATGTGCCGGGTAAGTCGCATCCTACGGTCGCATGCAATAAGGGAAGGTTTTGCATTGTAGAGGTTCACTGACATATATCAATGCTGTTCTCAATTTTTTTACCTTCTCAAAGGATCGATGTTCATGAGATTTTCACTCATTCTAGCAACCATTGAAACAGGAGAAGAAATCATCCAGTTTATTGAATCCTTATCAAGGCAGTCATACAAGGACCTCGAGCTTATTATCGTAGACCAAAATGATGATCAAAGGATTGATAAATTTTTATCTAACCTTCAGCTCTCTTTCCCAGTAACCCAGCTATCGTCTCCGCCAGGTCTGTCGAGGGCTCGCAATGTTGGAATCGATTATGCAAAAGGGGATATCATTGCATTCCCGGATGATGATTGTATATATCCTGACAGCTTGCTTGAGGATGTGGAGGCATGCTTTGTAAATGATCACCATCTAGGAGGAGTGACAGGGAAGGTAGTTGATTTTGAAGGGAATGAATATGCGAGGTTCAGTAAAACGGGGGGCAAAATAAATCTGGTAAATGTGTGGCAGCGTGCATCCTCAATCTCTTTGTTTATTAAATCTGATGTAATTAGGTTGGTAGGTGGTTTTGATGAGACTTTGGGATTAGGTGCAGGTACGCACTGGGGAGGCGGAGAGGAGATTGATTATCCGCGAAGGGTGGTCAAGGCCGGCTATGAGGTCTTCTATGATCCGGCAATAAAGATCTTGCATCCCAACCCTGTAGCTCAGGGTTATTTACGGATTGGCAAGAGGTCATTTCAATATGGGGCGGGGATTGGCCGAGTTTGGCGGAAGCATAGGTTTCCGCTTTGGCTTGTTGGGTTTTATCTGCTACGTCCGCTAGGCGGATCGATCATCAGCCTCTTGATGCTAAACTGGCCTAAAAGCAGGTATCATTGGAACGCCTTTCGCGGGCGGCTCTATGGCTATCTGGCAAGAGTATAAGGACTAGGGTGACTATGACGATCTTGGCCTCGTCTGCACCCGAACCTCAATATTATGACGAATGATAACAAGAAGATCCTTCAGGTCGTTGCCGATGGTTCCCCCGGCGGAGGGACAACGCATGTGCTACAGATCCTATCCGGCCTTTCAAACTCTTTCGATATGGGGCTTATTACTCAACCTAATTCCTACCTCAATAAGCAAGCTGGATCATGGACAAACGAGGTAACCGGGATCGATTTCTTTGGCATTCAAAACTTTCCTGCGAACGTTTTGGCCTTGCGTCGATCAGTTTCAGAGTTCCGACCCGATATCATTCATGCCCATGGCAGTCGAGCAGGGTTTATCACTGCTATGAGCAGACCAAAAACCCCCTTTATCTATACCTGTCATGGTCTCCACATGCTCCATCGCTCAGCGATAGGTAAAATTCCGGGAATTGCTGCCGAACGATATACCAATAACAGATCTATTAAGACGATTTTCGTGTCCAAATCTGATCTCAAATCGGCACGCTCAAACTACTTGATCGATACGTCGGATCTAGTGAGAGTAATCTATAACGGCGTGGAAATTCCACCGGAGTCGAAAGTATCTAAGAGCTTAACGATGCATATTGGATTTATCGGTCGGCTCGAGCGACCCAAGGATCCGTTGTTGTTTATCGAAATAGTTGAAAAATTACCCGGGTTTGGTGCAACAATGATTGGAGGGGGATCTCTCGAACATCAGATCAAGACTGAAATCAGTGAACGTAAACTTGAACAGGTACGAATGTTGGGTTCACTTGACCACGAGGAAACCATGAATGTGCTCTCAAATTTTAAGGTCTTGTTGATTACCTCGGAATGGGAAGCATTTGGTTTGGTTGCAGTTGAGGCCATGGCGAGAGGTGTTCCTGTAGTAGCGGTACAGGTTGGTGGACTGAAGGAGATTATCGAAGACGGGGAATCCGGGTTGCTTATTGGAAATCGCTCGCCCGCTGAGATCGCGAATGCAATTATGAAAATCAATGATAACCTGGATTTGAGAGAAAAGATCATTCGAGGTGGAAGAAAGCGTGTTGCGGAGAAATTTTCCGTCAACCGGATGATATATGATCTAGACTCGGTATACAATTCACTGCGAATAGGCGACCAACGTACAGATTATTGAATCTTGGATTGAGGTTCATCTCCTATGACTTCAAAGTATGAAATTGTTTTTATCCACGACTGGCTCGCCACCTGGGGTGGCAGCGAGCAGGTACTGGAAGCTGCGCTGGAGGTGTATGCACCCGCTCCAATCTATACGCTGGTCTACAAACCAGAAATTTTCACCGGCACCTTGATTTCCCAACAAGAGGTGCACACCTCTTTCATCCAACGATTACCGGGTTCGAGGGGGAATCACCGCATTTATCTACCCCTCATGCCGTTGGCGATTGAGCAGTTCGGTCTGGGTGGATACGAGGTCATCCTCTCGGACAGTCATGCCGTCGCCCATGGGGTCCTCCCCAGCGCCGAACAGATGCACATCAACTACATCCATGTTCCCGCACGCTACGCCTGGCACCTCCACCAAGAATATTTGCGAGACGCCGGGCTGGAGCGGGGGCTGCGATCATGGATGACGCGCGTCATCATGCACTATATCCGGCTCTGGGATCTGGGAGCAGCCACTCGTGTGGATTACTTCGTCGCCAATTCTGGGTGGACCGCCAGAAATGTTTGGCGCGCCTACAGACGCCAATCCGAAGTGATCTATCCACCTGTGGATGTTGATCGATACCAACCATTGAGACCTCGGGATGATTACTACATAACAGTGGCGAGATTGGTCCCTTACAAAAGGATCGACCTGATCGTAGATGCATTCTCAAACCTCCCCTACCCTTTAAAGATTGTCGGTACTGGACCCGATCTGAAGAAGCTGTCGAAACATGCCTCCTCAAATATCGAATTCATGGGGTGGCAATCGGATAATAATCTGCGCGAACTACTTGGAAGGGCAAAGGGATTTGTGTACGCGGCAGTGGAGGATTTCGGGATCACCCCTGTGGAGGCGCAGGCAGCCGGGTGCCCCGTGATCGCATATGGCAAAGGCGGGGTTTGTGAAACTGTGCTGCATGGCAGGACGGGCATCCTCTATCAAGAACAGACACCCAACTCTTTAGCCGGGGCAGTTCGTGAATTTGAGGAGGGTGGGCTCCATTTTTCATCCACGGAGATATGCGAGAACGCAGGGCGATTCAACAAAGAGCGTTTCAAACACGAGCTCTCCGAGTTTATCGAGCGAAAGTGGAGCGAATTTGAAGAAATGAGGGAAGGACGACACCAACCAGGCAAAAGAGTCTGAGTAGGATGTCCCCTGGTCGTTCCATCACTCGAAATCGAAAAGTTGATCAACCCATGTTCAATAGGGAGTAAAAACAATCGCGATAGGTAAAGAGCAGCAAATAGCTAGTAGCAAAGATGTCTCTAAGACCGTCCGGCAAGGAGCATCCTCGACGCGCTCGATCACCCTGCTCCTGATCGCTAGCGATCTCATCTCCATTGCTCTCAGCTTCGTCCTTGCATTTTACCTGCGTAAATATGCACCGATCATCTCTCCCCTTGCTCATGGCCTCGATGTTTACCTGAACGCCTGGCCAGCCCTGCTGCTCTGGCCGTTGCTATTCTGGCGTGAGGGTCTCTATCCCGGGTTCTGGCTGACGGTGCGAGAGGAACTCCGAAGAACGGTCACGGGGACGACGCTCGCAAGCATCCTTGCGATGGCGCTCACGTTCATCACAAAAACCGGTCCGGAATATTCTCGACCCATCATCGTCGGTGGCTGGCTGCTGAGTATTTTCTTCGTGCCTGCATCAAGATTCTTATTGCGCAAAGCGATGACGAAGTGGGGATTATCAGGTCCGCGCACGGTCATTCTCGGCGCGGGGAAGACCGCCGAGCTCATTTTGAAC
>SDBS01007924.1_pt1 | contig 10306 bp, 12 predicted proteins | sample 2277091 | NCBI WGS metagenome assembly SDBS01 (sample SAMN10404972, study PRJNA504765) | marine sediment metagenome | isolation source: marine sediment core GS10_PC15, 163 cmbsf | place: Arctic Ocean: Southern Knipovich Ridge | collected 2010 | reverse complement strand
GAACCAGCAACCAAAAGAAGAACGATAATCCCGGCAATAGTGGAAACTTTTGTGTTTAAAAAATCAAGCATGATATACTCGGTCTGAGAAAAAATGTCTCGGATAAAAACTAAACTTGGCGACCTAGGAGATTCGAACTCCCGCTGAGAGTTCCACAAACTCTAGTGCTAACCACTACACTAAGGCCGCCATGTGCCCCTGGGAGGAGTCGAACCCCCATCTAGAAATTAGAAGTTTCCTATTCTATCCGTTGAACTACAGGGGCTTTTTAATTTATCATTGTACCAGAAATTAACTATTCAGTCAATTCCTCTTCTTCTCCGGGAGTTCCATCTTCAGGAAACAGAACCAACTCCTCAAATGGGTTTGGATACTCTTTTGAGTCGGCTTCACTAAATCTTTTTTCTTGCTCCCGCCAAGCTGCTAAAACTTCCTGATAAATCTCTTCTTTTAAAAGAAGAGACTGGTCTAGATCTTCAAATCCTATCTTTTGAGCCAAAATATTATATTTATAGAAGGAAAGTCCTCCGAAAATCAAAGCTAAGACAAGAAGAAACAAACAAGCCAAAAAAGCGCGTTCAGCTATAATCCAAGGTAATTTCGCTAAAAACTTTTTTAATTGCTTAATATCTATCTTCATCTTGTATAAACCTTTATTACTAAAGCGGCGCTAACCCCTAAATTAAGCCCACTTCCGTTCACTTTTTTAATAGCTAAGTTTTGAACTTCTATCAAATAAGGAGTTGTTTCTATTTTTTCAAGAAATTTTAAAAAATCAGGAAGAAAGCCCTTTAAGGTTACTTGAAAACCCAAAGAACTCCAAGGATCGGTTTCTGCAGTTTTTACAGAAACAGATGAAATATTATTTGAAAGATCAGAATCCTCTGCGGTTTTTTTCAAAAATTTAATTAAATCAATTGGAGCTTCTGAGTCAATAAAAAGATGGTCTATTTTCTCTAAATCAGGCCTCAGGTCTTCATAAGTTTTCCTGAATTGTTCAATTTTTCCTGTTTTACCTTGAAGTAAAATTGATTCTCTTTTTGCAATAATAAGCTCTTCGGAATTCTTTTTAATTCCTTTAAACAGAGGATATATTACAAAACAGATTAAAGATAGACTTGCTATTCCAAATATTAATGAAAATACAATTATTTTTTTCTTTGGATTCATGCTTTGTTTACTATTTTATCTTGAAGGTCACAGAGAAATTAATACCAATAAGTTTCACCCAATTTGACGGAGGAAAATAAATATCTTTAAAATCGCTCTCTTTTTCAAGATTCCCCTTGAATTCAAACAAACTATCAGCAGTTGGAGAAAAACCAGACAAAGAAACTTCAATATATTTTCCTTCCTCGACGGCAAATTCGGTAGAAAAATTGGTTAAGTATATTCCTTGAGGCAAGATTCCGGAAATTCTTTCTAAAATCTCTGAAAAATAAGTTTTCTGTTGATAAAAAGAATTTAATTTCGTCAGAGTTAAATTGACCGAATTGATTTCTTCCCGGAAATCCTGAATTCCGGATTGTCTAAACTCTTTTCTGGTTTCATCTAAAAGAGTTTTCTCGGATTCAGCCTGAATTTGCAAATAAATTCTAACTGAAAATAAAATTAGAATTAAACAAAGAAGAAAAAATAAAACCAACAACCAAAGAATTATTGTTATTCTCTTCTTTTTTTCCAATAAAAGCTCTTCTTTTTCCACAGGAGGCAACAGATTAATCATATTTTCTTTATTCCTCTTAGGGCTAATCCCAAAGCAGTAGTATAACCAATGGATTCTTTAAATGATAATTCCGGCACTTCTTTTAAGGGTTCTGGCAAAATATTTATCCAGGGATTGCCTATCTCAACTGAAATTTTAAACTCATTAGAAAGAAAACCAGTTAAACCCTTGAGATTAGATCCTCTGCCACAAAGAAGAATTTTCTTTATTTTTCTATCTTCGGAAGAAGAATGCCCCTCCGAGACATGAGTGTGATAATATCTAATATATCTTTTAATTTGTTTAACTAAATCATTTAGAATGGGAATCGTTGCTTCAAAAATTTTCTCGCTTCCTATAATTTTTTGAGACCTAGAACTTCTTTTTTCTACTATTAAACCATGTTTTATTTTTAATTTTTCAGCTTCGTCTAAATCTACTTTCAGAGCATTGGCAATAGCTTCAGTTAGTTTCTGAGAAGAAATCGGAATTGAAGAAGTAAAACGTAAAGAGTAACCTGAAAAAATAATAAAACTAGTCTTGCTTTCCCCAAAATCAATTATAAAAACAGGGAAAGGACTTACTCTATTTTTTATTAAAGCCCGGGCAATAGATTGAGATTCAACCTCTAATGCTAATGGAATAAGACCTGCTTTTTTCAAACAAGAAACATAAGAATCAATAGTTTTTTTAGGAAGAGCGGCAATTAAAATATCAAGATGGTCTAAATGATTATGGGAGGAGGGGAGGATTTGGAAATCTAAATAAGCTTCTTCAATTGGCAAAGGAATATAATTCTCAGCCTCAAACGGAACAGCTGTCTTTAATTCCTCTTTTTTCATCTTCGGCATTTTAATAACCTGAATAAAAGCTTTATTCTCGGGCAAAGAAGCAATTACGTATTTTGATCTTATTCTTTCTCCTTTAATTTTACCCAATCCATCTTTAATAATCTTAGTTAAAGCTGCCTCATTTTTTATTTCTCCTTTCTCAATTATTCCGGGTTTCATTTCTATTTCTCCCCAAGAAGCCAAACTCAAAAATCTCCCTTTTTTCTTAAGTTTTGCAACTTTTAATGATAAATCGGAAAAATCCAATCCAAATGCTTCAGGTTTTAAAGTTAAAAATTTAAGCATATTTTTAATACGATTCTTCCCAGTGGTCTATGGTGATTATTGGCGAAAATTTAGAATTTGGCGTTACTACTTCGCCATCTATTAGATATCCTAATCCATATAAAATTATATCATTATCCAGAGTAACGTTTAACCACTGCCAAAGACTGGTCAAAGATAGTTTTCTTACTATTATTCCGCCAAGGAGATTAAAAGTTTCCGGTACACTAACTAAACTTATCGCTTCATAAGAATAAATTATTCCGGTAATGTTAATTGTTTCAGAAGATAAAAATGAACCAAAATCTATCTTTTTTCTAACCAAGAGGCCAGATGGGGACTCATCGGGTTGATTAATTGTTAGCTGAAAAGATCCCTTCTTCCCAATATAAAGATTATCATAAACCACCAAAGCCCCGTTAATAATGAGATGGCAGCTCTGTTTTAGATCAAGATTACCTGATTCAATATAGAAAATAATATTACGTATATTACCTGGATTAAGAGTGAGAGTCCCTCCTTCTCCTACATCTGATAGAAGATCTTCAAATCCTGAGGCAGAGTGAATACATCTGTTATCACTTACGACTTGAATATTGTTAACATCGTAACCAATAATTTGGCATTGTCCTAAATCCTCTGCTGCTTTGGCTCTACATTTAAAAGAATTAATGAAAAGATTGCACTCGGGATAACCAGACTCAAAATCAACCAAAGGAGTGGACTTTGAAGCTGGTGGACAGCTAGATTCTGCTAATGCACATTTCTCAGTACAAATATCTTTTGCGCAAAGAGTTTCGTACGCAGTGATTTGTTCGGGTCCAATAAGATTGCCCACTGCTAAAACTTGGCCTTCTAAATTCTCTATTATATCTTCGGTTTCAGGGTCATCAAGGGTAGCTGGATTATCATAAACCTCAATTGTACTCCCTCCTTTAATGCTTAAAATATGATTACTGAAAAGATTACCGTCATAAATCCTCAACTTACTAAATTTAATATCAACATTTTCACTAGAGCCACCTGAAAAAATAGCGCTATTCCCTGTTGGACTGCCTAGGGCCTTGAATACTACTGTTTTGACCACTCTCTGGGTTGTTTTTCCATCAGGAAGCGGTAGGGTAGCAGTAGAAACTACTTCGCCCCGGCCGCAGGCAGAGTTCTGAATAGTAACCATATATGAACCATCACCAAAAGAATGAGTAAATTCATCTTCCCAATACGTTCCATCTGGATAAGGATTTTTATCCGGATCAATAAAATCGCTTGTCCAGGAGGGGTCATTTTTTAATTTCCAGATAACTTCATTAATTCCTGCTTCAGCCAAATAATAAGTTTGGGTCCCTACTTCTTGGCTTTTAGAAATCCTGGTTTCAGTTAAAACAAAGGTCAAAAAATAAGAACCCAAAAGCAGCAATATTACCAAGATTAAAAAAGTAATAATAATAACGGTCCCTTTTTGCCAATTTTTTTTTATCATATAGTTTCCCTTACTACAGGTTTCTTCCAAAAACCTTGGTGGATAAATCTATTTCTTGATCGTTTTTAGCTAAAATGATGAAAATATTGACGGCGTACGACCCCCAAAACTTTAAATTAGCAACATACTCCCCAATTATCACCGGTTCCTCAACAATAACAGTAGTTAGAGTTTCACTAGGTGAAGTAGCGTTCCATGGAAGAAAAGTACTGGGATCACTAGGAAAATAATATTTTTTTACTTCCCTTTTCACTTCATCATTTTCTTGATAATAATAAATATAATTGTATTCAGTTGCAGCATGGCCATCTTCAAATTCAATCATACTACTTGCTTCGCTTTCATCGTCAGAAAGCTCAGTAACTATTTCTTTTGCCTGACGAATTTCTCTGGTCATTCTCTCTAAAATCACTCTTCCGTTTTGAGTAATCTCCGCTATCTCTTCTCCTGTTGAATAAACCCGTTGATTCAAGATAAAAATTAAGTAAACAGTGGCAATAATCAAACTGAAGATAGCAATAACAATAGTCGTTTCAGTTAGAGTAAAACCTTTTTTCATCATTTTTTACTAATTAAAGTTAGTAATTCAATACTTCGTTCAACAATTCCTAAAGAAGATTTCCAGGAAACAGTCACTTCTATTTTTTTCATTGGATTAGGATCGTTAGCCAAATCGTAATTACAAGCAACCTCTTGTAAATCTGGATCAACACAGCTTACTTCTGTTTCCCCCGAATAAGCGCTAAAAGGAGAATCAAGTGTTTGTTTTGATTCACTAAAAATCTCGTTATATGGTTTAGAAATAATCTCTTCAATTTTCGCGCCTCCAAGATAAGTTGCTATTGTCGACATCTTGGAAAATCCTACTATCTGAATTCCCAAAGGGAAGATAGCAAAAACTGCTGTGATTCCAAGCGCTAAAATAAAAATTGCTATTATTAATTCAATAAGAGTGAAGCCTTTTTTCATTTTATTTGGTTACTTTAACAAAACCAGATGGTCTAACGTCAATAATTTTTATTTTCCCATTTATCTCCAAAGTAATTATGCCAGCTTCTTTTACTGCTCCATATGGATTATACCTTACCTCATTATCGCTTAAATCATTAGCGACTGTAATTGAATCAATTTCTTGGAGCGATATTGTTTTAAGAATTTCTTCTGACCCAGAATCTTGACACTGAATTATCTTATATTCTTTATCGTTCGGAAAAAAACGAACACAATGCTCTTTTTGTTCAGTAACTGTTAATTGTTGAGCATAACGGAGGTCAGTAACCAAGCCCCTAACAGCTCCATTCAATTGGAGAGTAGGTTGAAATTGTCTATATGCTGGGATGCTAATTACAACAATAATTCCTATAACACCGATAACAATCAGAATTTCTATTAGGGTAAACCCTCTTCTTGTCATTTTAACATTTAAACATTTATTTGTTAGCATATTAAGATGTTAGAATGGATCATAACACTTCCAGCATGCTATACATTGGCTGAATCATTGAAATAGCAAAGAAACCCACTACTGCTCCAACAATAAGCATTAGAATCGGTTCAATTATAGCTGATAAATTCTTAGTGGCGTTAGTAACCTCATCCTCATAGAACTCGGCTAATTTTTCTAAAATATGCGAGGTTTCACCTGTCTCTTCTCCGATTTCAATCATTTGAATAAGTAAAGCCGGATAAATTTTTTCATACTGCCTTAGAGCATCTGCTAGCTTGTTTCCTTTTTCAACCTGCTCGGCTGCTTTTAACAGCGCCTCTTTATAATAAATATTCCCTAAAGTTCCAGAAACAACCTTCAAAGATCTGACAATGGGCACTCCGGCAGTAATAAGAGAACTCAAGGTTCTGGCCGTATAGGCAGAGTTGGTTTTTTTAATAATAGAGGAAGTGATAGGAATTTTTAAAACTAAGGCGTCAATTATCAACTTTCCAGATTTCGTCTTTAAAGATATTTTTACTAAAAATACAAGGACAAAAGCAATTACAGGAAGAAGATACCAAAATTTAGATAAAAAAATACCAGTAGCAATTACAATTCTAGTAGTGATTGGAAGTTCAATCCCCAAGTCAGCAAAGACTTGAGCAAGCTTAGGAACAACCATAATCAACATCAAAATTCCAATAATAATCATGGCTAAAATTATAACCAAGGGATACATCATCGCTCCTTTTATTTTTGACCTTATTTCATGATCTTTTTCCATCTGGTCGGTTAAAACCCCTAAAACTTCTTCCAGTGTTCCAGCCTCTTCTCCAATCTTTATCATGCTAACAAAAAGTTCAGAAAAAATGGTGGAATATTTCTTAAGGGCATTCGAGAAACTTCTTCCCTTAACTATCTCTTCGCCTATGCCTAAAAGAGCTTTCTGAAATTTTTTATTTTGAGTTTGACCAGATAAAATTTTTAAGGCCCTTGGGAGAGAAACACCAGCAGAAACCATAACTCGGAGATTTCTTGCAAACATCATTTTATCAATCAATTTAACCTTATTAAATAAAGAAATTGAAATCGTAAGCTTCCTTTTATGCTTCTTTTCTCCAGACTCAGCCTTAATTAAAATATATCCTTCTCCTCGAAGGATTTTAGCAAGTTCACGTTCGTTTTTGGCGTCTAAAATATCTGAGTGCGTCTTCCCATCTAAACTTTTGGCGATATAAGAATAACGAGGCATAGATTTACTCAATAATTACCCTTAACACCTCTTCAATTGAAGTAAAGCCCTGGGCTGCCTTAACAAACCCATCTTCAACCATTGTTTTCATTCCTTCTTTTTGAGCTTGAATTTGAATTTGGTCAGTAGCTGACCGTTTAACGATTAGCTCTTTTATACTTTCGGTAATACTCAAAACTTCGTAGATTCCAACTCGTCCGCTATAACCTTCGGGACATTCTTTTGAAGCTTTTGGGCGATAAAATGGAATATTTTTAAAAGTAGCTCTCTGACCTACCACCTTCTCTTCTTTTAAAACTTTAAGAACTTTATCTAAATCGCAATACCTCGCCAAGTTTTTCAATTCAGAATCTTTTAAGGTATATTTCTCCATTTCTGAACAAAGTCGCCTAACTAATCTTTGAGCTAAAATTACCCCAAGGGTTGAGGAGATTAAAAAGGGCTCTGCTCCCATATCAACTAATCGAGGAATAGCGCCAGCCGCATTAGTTGTATGCAACGTAGATAGAACTAAATGACCTGTTAAAGCTGCGTTAATAGCAAGACCGGCAGTTTCTTTATCTCTAATTTCACCAACCATAATGATATCCGGGTCCTGCCTGACTAAAGATCTGAGACCAGAGGCAAAAGTTAAACCAATTTTTGGCCTAATCTGTGTTTGATTGATTCTTGGCATTCTATATTCAACCGGGTCTTCAACAGTAGAAATATTCACATCAGGAGTATTTAAAATCCCCATCATTGCATAAAGAGTAGTGGTCTTTCCCGAGCCAGTGGGACCAGTGACAAGAATCATTCCTACTGGTTTTTTCAAATTCTCTTGAACTTTTTCTAAAGCTTCTCCTCCTAGCCCCAAAGCTTCTAAAGTAAGGGCCTTTGATGTTTCTGGCAAAAGCCGCATCACAATTTTCTCTCCGCCAAAAATTGGCAAAACCGAAACACGAAGCGAGTATTTATATTCTTCGGTCTCAATTTTAAACCGGCCGTCTTGAGGAAGGCGATGCTCATCTAATTTTAAACTAGAAAGAACTTTAATTCTAGCCACAATCCCTGAACTGGCTACTTTTGGCAAAACCATAGCATCATGCAAAATTCCATCAATTCTATAGCGAACTATAACTTCTTTTTCTGTTGGCTCAATATGAATATCGGAGGTCCTTTGTAAAATTGCATGTTTCAGCAAGGTGTCTACTATCCGAATAACCGGCAACTCCTCAGCCACCTTTCTCAATTCCTCTTTTTCTTCAACTCGCTCTTTTTCAACCCCTGGGGTTAATTTAACCCCAGGGGTTATCGCACCTGCTTCTTTTTTAATAATATCTCCAAATTCAGCTTCCAGGGTTTTCTGATATTGCCTTAGCGCATTTTTGATACTTTCTGATGTTGTCAGTCTGGGTAAAATTTTTAAACCAGCCTTCTTCCTGATAAATTCAATAGTTCTCAAATCCTCTGGATCAAGCATAGCCACCTCTAAATTTATCCCTTTTTTTCTAAAGGCAATAATATTATGACTTCTGGCGATAGGTTCAGGAATTATTTTTAAAATTTCAGGAGAAATCATCTCTTTTTCTAAATTTACAAAGGGAATACCTAATATATAAGCTTCTAACTTGGTTAAATCTTCTTGGGGAATTAAGCCCTCAGAAATCAAAACATCACCAACTTTCTGTTGGGTTTTTTCTGCTTTTTTTAAAGCATTTTCAAACTGGGTTTCAGTAATTAAATTAGCATCCAGCATGAAAGCTTTTAATTGCTGCGACTCCACTCTCATATTTCTACTTCCCGAGGGCTTTTTTAACTTTTTCAATCACTTCTTCTATTGTATAACGAGTCTTCACTAAATAAGTAGTTGCTCCTAATTCAATAGCTTGGTCTATTTCTTTCATTCCTTCAAGATTAGTCAAAATAATTACCGGTATGTCTTTCGTCTTTGAGCTCCCTTTTAATTTTTTTAACACTTCAAATCCATGAAGTCTTGGCAAAATGAGGTCAAGCAAGATTAGGTCTGGCTTCTCGCTTTCTGCTAACCTTAAACCTGTCTCACCATCTAAAGCGCTGATCGTTTCATAACCTTTTTGTCTTAAAATATCTCCAAGAGTTTTTTGAAGAGCAGCTTCGTCTTCAATGAATAAAATTTTCTTCATATTGCTACTGTTTCGCAGTAGACACAGATTTATACTGATAGAACTGATTTATACGGATAATTCATCAGCACTAATCCGTTAAAATCTGTATAAATCAGTGTTTTTTTGCGAAACAAAAGATTAGTTATTTAATTGGATGAGTAAATATAAAAGTTGTTCCCTTGCTTTCTTTGGATTCAAACCAAATTTTTCCACCTGATCTTTCAACGATTGACTTGCAAACGTATAAACCTAAACCACTTCCCCGGGTTCTTTCTTTAATGACATTTTCTGCCCGGAAAAATTTTCTAAAGATGTATTTTTGTTCTTTCTCAGGAATACCAACGCCTGTATCTTTTATTTCAAAAATTATATTTTTTTCTTTCTTCGTAAGCTTAAGCTCCACTTTTCCACCTCCTTTTGTATAACGGATAGCGTTGTCTATAAGATTCTCCATTACCAGTTTCAAAAGAGATGGGTCGGCATAAACTTCGGGTAGATTCTTCTGGGGAGAAAAACTTAAGTCAATACGCGAGGCCTCGGCAAAAATTTTAAATCGCGAAATTAAATCTTTGATTACGTCTTCTAAGAAAATTTCCTTTTTTAGTATCGGGAAAGTTCCTTGTTCAATTTTGGAAACAACCAGCAAATCATCAATTAATTCCACCATCCGAGCAATATTTTCTTTTACATTATTTAAATATTCCTCTATTTTTCTTGAGGGCACTTTCAGTTCCTTTGATGTTAAAAGCTCAAATGTCCATTTTATATTAGTTAAAGGAGAACGCAATTGATGAGAAATTATATTGATAAATTCTGATTTCATCCTTGAGGCCTCAGCTAATCTTTCAAAGCTCCGAGTGATAATAAAGGCAATAATAAATAGAAGAGTAGAAACAGCAAGAACAAGTAAAGCCACTATCTCTGGGTCAGTTATATAACGGGTCCCGATTAAATAAGAAACAATTGAAGCTGACACAATAATAATCCCCATTATCAAAAAAAGAAACTGAGGACATTGCCAAAGAGAAAGCCCGTAGCGCCGGCACTGACCAGGGATATTCAATTGATCAAGAAATTTTAAAGGCATTGTATTATTATATCATATATTTATTTTAATTATAACATAAACTAATGTGAATTGACCACAAGGGAATATTTTGGTATATTTAATATTATCCGCTTTTACAAATACAATACTG
>SDBS01007923.1_pt1 | contig 10306 bp, 6 predicted proteins | sample 2277091 | NCBI WGS metagenome assembly SDBS01 (sample SAMN10404972, study PRJNA504765) | marine sediment metagenome | isolation source: marine sediment core GS10_PC15, 163 cmbsf | place: Arctic Ocean: Southern Knipovich Ridge | collected 2010 | reverse complement strand
CCAGGTACATTTTTGTTCAGAATCATTATTTTAATACAAACGCTACAATTACCCTTTTTGATGTTATTGAAGTAATTTGTCAAATGGGAACAGATCTCACGAAGTGATTTTATTGCTTGATATTTTTGTTTTTGTTTAGTTGAATAATTTTGCCGTTGATAGGTATTTGATATGGCACTGTTATTAAATATGTTATCAATATACTTATAATAATGCTGATATACCTCAAGGCTTGTAAACATTTCTTCAATTTCGTTTATTGTACGATATAAATCATTTGCCTGAGTTCTAATATTTCTCCTAATTATGAAATTATCAGCCAACGTAATAAAAAGAACCAATCCAATAATAATTAATCCAAGAAGACCCTCATTTTCTAATTCCCCGAATAAACCTGTAATAAAAATCAGTATAGTAATAATAGAGGCAATGTAAGTAACTAAGAAGGAAACTTCAATTTTCCTCTTTCGTATTTTTTCAATAATGTATTTTGGGATAATGCTCATAAACAACATAGTAAGTTACTGTATTAAATGATGTCTGAATACGCTTACACATTAAAAATATTAATATAGATTTGTTAATATGTCCTAACATTTAATTCATATAAACGCTTTATGTACTCTTATTGATTATTCCTGTTCCTTTTACTCCCATCCTCAGTTAGTTATCCTCTTTTAAGGATTGTCCTCTTCGTGGATCCGGTAAAACTGCGTCATATTGTTTGATAACAATTTGAAAATTAATCAATTAATTCTGTATAGCAGTTTTGAAAATGTTCTACTCAATCAATCATTTACTGTTTTATCAGAAAAAACAAAAAAGGTAGCCGATAAATCACATCTTTTTGATGTAAATATTTGCTATCTGCCAAGTCCAGCAAAATATTTTTTGCCATGCACAATACCTCCTAATCTGACAAATTTGCTTATACATTCCCACATTTAGACATGATCGGTTAGCAGGCGACCATTTCCTATATGAGCATGATAAAGCAGTCCCACGGGTTAATGATTTACACTTTTTTTAGTTACGTGTTGTCTTCCTTCGATCACATACGATAGTAGAGAATATTGTTATACTTCATGGCCCCAATCAATAAGGTATTTTTTAATAATCATTGAAATGAATAGTTCTCTTTCATCTTTATTTAATGTTTCCAAAAATTCATCAATGCTATCTTCTGTAAAAAATCCCGTCTTCATAATAAGACACAATATACCCTGGTCTATCAATTTGGATGGGATACCATCAACATAGTGCCCTGGATAGTTTTCGTTCATGAAAATCTCCGCATCTTCTTTTGAGGACCTGGAAAGACTGCGGGAGTCATAATTGTATTTTAAAACCCATAGTCTTCACTTTAAACGGAATTTCTATAAAATTAGAGAATCCTATTGAATTAGTCATGTCAAAATACTTTTATCATAATTGAAAGTGCCGGAATAAATACAGCACTTAATCTACGAACACGTTGACCAAAAAGAAAAATTCTATCAAAGCAAAGATACCCAAGACAGATTGAGATTTACACAAATTCTCTGAAAGAATCAATCGAGAAATGTTATCCTACCTAACCAAGAGAGGTATGTCTGATAAGGAGGCTCAGGATTTGCTGGACCTGTATTAAAACAAGCCCACAACGTAATAGTTTTTGATAAAGGTGAAACTCATTTGTGATCTATATGCTTTCAATCAGGGTTGAGTGAAATCTTTGAAAAATTCACTCAAGGATATATCATGTATCTCGAGTATTCGTAATAATGAATTCATTGTAAGGTTAGTTTTCCCGTTTTCAAGCCTCCAGTATTGCATTCTTCCCAAATCATTGTCAATTGCAAAATTTTCATAACTACTATAACCTTTATTTATACGCAGGTCCTTCAACTTATCACCAATTTGCTTGAGTATGTCATCTTGCATACTCAAAAATCCTATGTCTTTTCGTTATATGTTACACCATATATGATACATTTTCGTAAATTAGTACAAGGAAACTAACCTGCACATAAAATCGCTGATCTCATCTCGAAATAAAGCAGAGGAAGCTTTATCATGTGTGTTCAACTGGAGATATAATTACCAATGTCAATTATTATGAAGAAGCTTATAATTAATTTCTTAAGATTGCTAGCGTTTGTCCCCATTTGCCTAATCGTATTTGGACTTATTTATATAGGATTTGTTGCATTATTTGCCTGGGCAAATACTTTTAAAATATTTGGTTTCATTTTTATATCCATTGTTACAGGTGGATTTATTTTTGGCACATTCCAATTAATAACACGTTTTTTAATAGTGTTCGCGGCAAGCATTTCACCTTCAAAAAATGTGGGAATATACTCTGTAATAATATTGGCTGTGATTTGCTCAATACTTCTAATTTATCATCTCTGGAGCATTGATTTATCTTATGACGCTACACTAATATTTTATAGCATAGTTTTTTCATTGTTAGCGGTTTTCTTGGGCATATACTTTGTTATGAGCGCCTTATGGCTCAAGGACGATGGATAAGGAGTATTAATTCTGATTTAAAACCTTAACTATAAGTTTCCCTTCCTCAGCAACGTACCAAGATATATAATTGGTAGCTGAACATTGTGGGGCAATGGAGGGCATGCTTTCTCCAGGGGAAAACCAAATTTGCGAAACCGCCCACATTCTAATTGTATGATATAATCATTTAGCATGAACAATACCTAAAACATGCTAAGAATGCTTACACATTACTCCCATACAGACACGATCTTATCTAGGTTAAGGGTTATAACGCCGTTTACTAATGCTACCACCTAAGGGTAAAAAACGATACCACCAGAAACTTTCATTTTTTTCTTTTTTTGGCAATCTCCCTACTAATTTATAAGTGGTATCAAAAATACCCTCGAAGTGGTATCGTCTTACTCCCTTGTTAAAAATTAGTCATCTACAGCTTGTCGTACCAATAAAAGGAACTTCCTATGAGTATTGTCAGTGTAAGGTATGCCCTGTGTCTGCTTCATTAAAATGCCAATAATGTTCTCTTTAGGATCTGCATAATATTCAGTATTAAAACCACCGCTCCAATGGAATGCCCCAGCACTATACAGGCCTTGACCTTTTTGAGTTGTTACGCCAAATACCAAACCATAATTAAAACGTGAATTTTCACCCCATATGTCACCATTCTGATAGGTCATTATGTACTCAACCGTTGTTCGACTGAGGAACCGTATACCATTTAACTCACCACCATTGAGATACATTTGTAGAAACGTCGCATAGTCTTTTGCTGTGCTGCACAGACCTCCACCACCGGAAAATAATCTTTTGGCCCCCTTGATAGGAAAATCCCAATCTAAGTGTGTTACTGGGCAACGGATCCATTCACCTTTATCAGATTTTGTTTGTAATGAAACCAATCTTTTAGCCTTGTCTTCAGGTAAGTAAAACCATGTATCATTCATTTCAAGAGGATCAAAGAGCCGCTCTTTTAGGAAAACGTCAAAGGGCATACCCGATACTACTTCAATAAAATACCCTAACACTTCGAGTCCAAAACAATATGTGTATTTCTCACCGGGATTATGATGCAAGGGTAGTTTTGCCAGTGTTTTAATCGACTCTTCAATACTGATATCTTTAGTGGAAAGCCCACTGATTCCTGCTTTTTGATAAATCATTGTGAATCGTTCATCTCTATCAAGAATACCAAAACCAACTCCTGAAGTATGTGTAAGAAGGTGCCGGATCGTTATCTCTCCACTTGCTGCCACAGTTGTATAGCTTGTATCATCTTGTTGAAAAGTGTCAAGGACTTGTGGATTTTTGAATTCAGGTATGTACTTTGAAATTGGGTCATCCAGAAAGAACTTGCCCTCCTCCCAAAGCATCATCACTGCAGTCGCAGTTATGGCTTTGCTTTGTGAAGCAATTCGGAAGATATCATCAGACTTTAAAGATCGGCTGCTAATGTTATCAGCCATTCCAAATGCTTTATGGTAGACGATTTTCCCGTTACGTGCAACCAGTGCTACAACACCTGGAATATCGCCGTTTAAGACCGCTTCTTTACACATGTCATCTATTCTTGCCAGACGTTCCGAAGACATACCAACACTTTCTGTAGAATCCTCTGATAATGGTGGTGATTTCTTAATTGATTTCGTCTGTGCGTGTAGTGCAGCTCCTGTAGTGAAAATAACCATCAGGATTGTGACAATTTGTTTCATGGCTTAATGGTTTAGAGTATGGAGGATTATTTTACCCTTTGTATCAAGTTTTGTACGATTAAATCTGAAATATAAAAGTGGGAATGCCAAGTGCTATTCAGTGGAACTATGCAACGTGTGGGAAATTATAATTAAAGGTATATCAACATATTCAGAATGTCAAGACATTGAATCTGAACTATAGATCCTCATCTTCTGTAACGTGCCAAGATATATATTTGGTCACTGGACATTGTAGGGTAGTGGAGGGCTTATGTTTTCCGGGGAAAAACCAATTTTGCGAAACGCCCCCCTTATATTACCAAAGAAGTGATTTACGATTACTGCTGTGAGACTGTTAATTTTTAAAGTGGTGGAATAGTATATTCTGGCAGAGATCGTCGATCTGTTGCGAGCATACAAGCTTTATTTTATCCGATTTGAGGTGGATTGTTCCTTGGCTATATGGTACTACTAGAGCTTGATAATTTTCTCTGTTATCACGTAATCCCTGGACCTTATAGTAATGAAGTACAATCCTTTCTGGAGGGTTGAAAGGTCGATTTGGTGTGAGGGACCTTCCATACGTTCGTTGTATAATAATTGTCCATTTAGTGAGGTGATTTCGATTGAATGTTGTCCAGGGTAAGTTGTTTCAATGGTTAATGCATCATCCGTTGGATTTGGATAAATCCTTAACTTACTTTTTAATAGATCTCTTAACCCTGTTGTACCAATTTGGATTTCTAAACTTACAGTATCACCGTAACATCCGTGTCCATCTGTTTCTACAACATTAACGTGTCCCGATCCTGTTGAATCCCACTTCGTATTAATAGAATTTGTTCCTTGTCCAGAAATAATATTTCCTCCTCTAAGGCTCCAGGAAAAGATTGAAGTTGATTTCTCCAAAACTGTATAAACGTACTCTTCGGAGGTATTAACGTTTGTTTGTCCGCTGATTTGTCCGGTAAGAATTTCAGGATATTCAATCACTGAATCAATTGCTACAGTATTACATGCATTATTATCGGTAACAGTAACTGTATAGACACCTTTAGTAATCCCTGATAAACCGGGAGTAGATTTATTATTATTCCAGAGATACTGGTAGGGAGGTGTTCCTCCCGTTACTGCAGTAGAAATTGAACCCGTCGAATCCCCATAACAACTTGGAGATGTATTTAAATCCACAAGAAGAGGATCTGGTTCCTCGATCGCAAAGGATGCTGTACTTGAGCAACCTGCAGCATCAGTAAGTGTTATGTCATATAAACCCGCTATGTAACATGAATCAATTGCCGCGGGATTAATTTCCCAGTTCCATGGTGGTGTTCCTCCAGTTATATTAAAACTTAAAGTTGCACAATCACCATGGCAGAGAATTGGCTCAATTTGCTTGATTACGGTTACCTCATCAGGTTGATTAACAGCAATTGTATCCAAAAGAACGCATTCATTTGCATCCGATACTTTAATAGTATAATAACCTGCAGGTATGTTTACAAGATTTGAGGAATCATTACCCGTTGACCATTGATATTGAAAAGGTATTGTACCACCGTTCACATTCAGGGATATTGACCCATCAGATCCACCGGGACATGTTACATTTTTGATTGATTTCTGTAATTTGAGTGAATCAGGTTGTGAAATTGTGACACTGTCGGTTGTAGTACAGCCATTAGCATCAACAAATGTGTAATAATAGGTGCCCGCACTCAATCCTGTAAATGTTACAGTTGGAATGATCATTGGATTGGATTGGGGTTGGAGGGTATAAGGAAGCGTCCCACCTGAAAGAGTTAATTGAACCTGTCCATCGGAATATCCATAACATGAAACATCTGTTTTAATTGCATGAATTATTAACGGATCAGGTTCAATAATTTCGAATTGATCAGTGGTATCAAAACCCTCACTATCAGTTATTGAAAGAGTATATATACCCGGTCCCAAATTGCTTATTTCAGAAGTTGTATCACCTGTTGACCATAAATATGTGTAAGGATAAATGCCACCCGTGACATATGTCTCTATTTTACCGTCCAAATTTCCAACACATGTGACATTACTTATAATTGGATTTATAAAAAGGATAGTAGGACATAGATTAGCTTCCATTACACTTATCAAAATATCTGGATTCACACGATCCGCTAACGTGTTATTGGTTGTTAAATATGCAATAAAAGTGAAGGATTGTGTTACTTCACTGTACTCCAAAATCTTAGGTGGATACAAAGTAAAATCATTATAAGCGCTGTATGTGCCAAATGAACTTCCATAGTCTGAAAAATCATTTCTTATACTGGTGGAAGAGAATGGGTTTCCGTATGAGCCAAATTCATTTATTATTGATTCACTATCATAGTTATTAGCTGTAATCTTTCCTAGATATTGAAGTTTTGAATCCTGCGCATAAATATATAAACCTTCTAAATCGCAATATGATGATTGCTGGAAATTTGGACATTCTGATCCTTCAAGAAGTGCAATTACTAAATCTGGATCATATGCATTTTCAAGTGTCTGATTTTTTGTAAGATATCCGAAAAATGTATATGATTGCGTAATTATATTGTACTCCATGATTTGAGGCGGAGCAGAAGTAAAACTATTATATGCACTATATGTACCATAGCTACCGCCATAATTAGAATATGGATTTCTTATGCTTGTGCTTGAATATGAACTACCATAATTACCATATTCATTGATAATTGATTCTGAATCATATTTATTCTCTGATATTTTTCCGAGATATTGTTCTTCAGCATCCTGCGCGAAAATGTATTTCCCCAAACAGGAACAATAATCTTGAGCAACTATGGTACCTGTAACTATAAGTAGGCTGAGAAATAGTACTGTATCTTTCAAAATGAATTTATTATTTGTTCCCTTCTATGTTAAAAGGTAGGTTAATTGATTTCCCAATTAGGTGATTGAAAATATGAAAGGCAAAGTGGAATTGCCAAGTGCTATGCGGTCACTTTGTGCAAGAGGTGAGAAATCTTTCTTAAAGGTATATCAACATTTTCAGAATATCAAGCTGCTGATTCTATTTCAATTGATTTCCCTCAGTAGTAACGTGCCAAGAACTATAATTGGTCAATGGACTTTGTAGAGCAAGGGAGGGCATGTGCTAACCAAGGCAAAACTGATTTTGCGAACTACCCCCATGTATTATTCAGTGATATATTCAATTGGCATGCACAATACTCCGAAATAAGCCAGGATTGCTTATACATTGCCATCATTTAGACACGATCTCCTTGCAGGCAAGGGTAACTATCACCTTGAGCATTTGAATGCGTAAATTGAGGGGATGTCATCACACTTTCAATAACCATACATTGCCATGATGAGGCTTATTAACGTGTTCTTCAATGAGCAGAATTTACATGGATTATTGAATTACACGTTGTCTAGTGATTACATGGCAGGGATACATTATACTGAAGGAATTATATATTAATTGACTTCTAATGAAATTGTTTGTTTTCAATTATTCCAAAAAGCTGATTAAAAAAAAGAATCTTGGCCGCACAACAAACCCCGTATAACTATTTTTATAGTTATACATTCTGTTTTGAAGTGTTCCATTTTGATATAAAAGAATATTCTATTGCGATAAACTTCTCTACTAATATTACTTTATTTACTACGTTCTCCCTCCTTCCCATCCATACACATTATACAACGTGTCACGTTTAAGTTTTAATACTGTTTTGGGACCTGGCGTAGATTATTTTGCCTAAATGATATAGTATACCGCTTTATTTTTTACTCACCTACCAAGCAAGCATAGGGATTCTATTTTGGATATGACCAGTGTACATGCTTCCAAAATTTTAAATAATAATGTTGATATGCAGAGCCGTTTGGAAAAGACCTGTCGATTGGACAAGGACAGACAATGCGGAAAACTTTATCGGTGTTTATTGCGAGTTAAGAAATAGCAACTCGTCTGACGCGGTGAAGGTTGTGCATGGAGACAATTGAGGAACGTGTATGTATGAAGACATTGCCATTGAATTTGAATGATAGTTATCTCCTGATTTTGTTAACCCATTTCCCTCCTCTTACACTGACCATTGAATATTATTTTATAACGTGTCACATTTCAGTTTTGAGCCTTATATGATGAAGCGATGGAGAGATTATCTTGCTCCGGTGATATGAAATATCCACTCAACTGTTTAATGCCGCACACGGGTTCATATCAGCCTTGTTCAGGATTTTAAACAGGAATAGAAATGTTACCACTTACCGGTGAAAAATGATACCACCTTTTCTTCCCGGATAAAAACGGTAATCTTGCGCTATTTGAAAGATTACAAAAATGATTTCAACTATCACCTGCAAACATTGTTGGTGTGCTGTCTAGTGTTTGCCCTAATGACTTGAGCGGCCTCCATAATACTACCACAATTCTCGTTCGATGTCACGGTTTAACTGAGAAATCCTGGTTTATATTGTCTCTAATAATACACGAAAACCAGTGTAGATACTTCGGACGTCGGGCACGCCCGTGCTGCGCTGCGCTGAACGTAAGGACCCGGGATAGCTGCCCCAAGAGCCGCCGCGGATAACACGGGACTTGCCCGTGGATGGCCCTTTCGGATCGACGGAGGGGCTGTTCGCATAGTACTCGGCGTCATACCAGTCACTACACCGCTCCCATACGTTACCGTGCATATCGAATAAGCCGAACGCATTCTGCTTAAATTGACCAACAGGCGAAGTATATATGTAACCATCACGCCAGTTAAAAAAGTTTCTCCAATTAGAAAAACTGCCTTTCCCCGTCAAATCAGCTGCATTACACCAACCACTTCCGTTGTCTGGATTATTACCCCATTGGCAAGCTGTTGTTGTCCCAGCTCGGCAGGCATATTCCCATTCAGCTTCGGTCGGTAAACGATAAGTTCTGTCTTCCTTCTGAATTAACCAATCGTAAAACGCATTGGCATCATTCCAACTTACACATACGACCGGATGATCATCTGTCTGCTCATATCCAGGATTTTGCCAGGATAACCCATGAACTTTCGCTAACACACGGCCTTTCCACGCATATGACCAACCCTCCCTTTCCGCATCTGTCCTGTAACCGGTCTTTTCCACAAATTGTCTAAATTGTCCCCGAGTGACCTCATGTAGACCCATATAAAGACCTTGGGTTATCTTAACCTTGTGAATGGGCTTATCGTCTGGATCGCTATCGCTGTCATTGCTCCCCATTATAAACTCACCTGCAGGAATGTAAACCAACTTCATTCCAATCGAATTGATATGCACATCACCTTGTCTTGGCTTTAGCTTGAGTTGTGTGGTTTGTTCCTGAGCTTCAACAGATATAATGCTGCTAGCATAAAGGATAATAAGGTAGATGAAACATGTGCGCTTAATCATGGTTTCTCCTCTGTACTCTGATTTACGTGTGAAATGACTTTAAGATTATTAAAAAATATTAAACATATCTCTTTTCGCAGCCTATCATATATTCTACTGCCAATAGCTGCCTACTAGCAAATTTACAAGCTATTATCCAGAAAGTCAACAAAATACATATTTGTAGCATAATAGAATATTCGCAGGTTGTAGCAAAATGCAGAACAGACCATGTCAGGGAAATAATTCACACAAATCTTTTCAACTACAGTGCAGAGAAGACTTATGTCGGTAGGCTTTACCGGTTTATCATCTTCCATAATCAAAGACATCCAAAAGACATTGACTTTGAACTCGATGAGATTATTATTCGGGGTGGTACCGTTTTTCACCGGTAGGTGGTATCGGTTTACTCCGGCGTTAAAATTCAGGATAAGATCCATGTAAAGGCACCCAACCTCCGTTATCCCAATCTCCCAATTACCTTCATTTGACTGTGATTATGTAACGTGGCACATCCTGCACTTCGACATATTGTAACCGTCTATTTGTAATTCTTATTGCTGATTCCAAAGAAGAAAACAGACTTAAAATAGTATCCCCTCAATAAATAATGGTACCCCATCTCCTTTATAGGAACAATGGCAAAGTTACTGATTGGTTAGGCTTACCTGATTTTGGAATTATATATTTTGGCAGCTACTAAATCTGGCAGA
>SDBS01007922.1_pt1 | contig 10307 bp, 10 predicted proteins | sample 2277091 | NCBI WGS metagenome assembly SDBS01 (sample SAMN10404972, study PRJNA504765) | marine sediment metagenome | isolation source: marine sediment core GS10_PC15, 163 cmbsf | place: Arctic Ocean: Southern Knipovich Ridge | collected 2010 | reverse complement strand
CATTGACATAGTTAATCACTGCGTTAATGACATCCTTACCTGCGGCGCTGAGCCTCTCTTCTTTCTGGACTACATCGCTATGGGTAAGCTGGTGCCGGAACAGGTGGAGGCTGTTGCTCAGGGATTAGCTCAAGCTTGCCGTGAGGCTGGCTGTGCTCTTATTGGCGGCGAGACAGCAGAGATGCCAGGGCTATATGCCGGGGGAGACTATGACCTGGTTGGTTTCATAATCGGCGTGGTGGAGAAGGAAAATATTATTATGGGGAAGGCAATTGTAGCCGGTGATACCATTATTGGCTTGCCCTCCAGCGGGTTGCATACCAATGGTTATTCTCTGGTACGCAGACTCTTTGGCGAAACCCCGTCAGCGTTAAATACTCACTACCCTGAGCTGGGGAGAACTTTAGGAGAGGAGCTTCTGGAACCTCATCGGAGCTACTATCATCAGTTGAAACCGCTACTGCCGCTTATTAAGGGAATGGCGCATATTACTGGTGGTGGGCTGATTGGTAATGTGCCCAGGATTCTGCCACAAGGTATGACGGCACAATTTCAGAGTCAGGCGTGGACTACACCGCCCATTTTCCAGCTCATTCAGCAGCGGGGTAATATTGACCGCGACGAGATGTATCATGTGTTTAATATGGGTATCGGTATGGTAGTTATCTGCTCACCTGATAATGCCAAGCAGGTAACTAAAGCCTTACCCGAGGCTAAGATTATTGGTAGGGTTGTGAAGCAATCAGGTGAGGTCAAGGTAGTTATAGAGTAGATAAAGGAATTGGAGGAGGATTTATGCGAGCTATTATTAGTGTGTCTGATAAAGCCGGTGTAATCGATTTCGCTCAGGGTCTGAGCCAGTTAGGCTTTGAGATATTCAGTACCGGTGGCACTCAAAAGGCACTGGAGGAAGCAAAGGTACCGGTTAAGAGTGTCTCCGGGCTTACCGGTTTCCCCGAGATTCTTGACGGCAGAGTGAAGACCTTGCATCCTATCGTTTATGGTGGCATCCTGGCCAGGCGTGACCTTCCTGACCATATGGCGCAGCTAGCCGAGAACAAGATTGAGACAATTGATTTGGTGATGGTTAATCTTTATCCCTTCGTCCAGACAGTGGCTAAGGAGGGAGTTACCTTTGAAGAGGCGATAGAGAATATTGATATTGGCGGACCGAGCATGATTCGGGCATCAGCCAAGAATTTCCCCAGCGTCATCGTGCTGGTAGACCCGGCTGATTACCAACCGGTTTTGGAGAAATTGAGAGGGGGAGGGGTGAAACTGGCTGAACGTAAGAGACTGGCTCAGAAGGCTTTTCAGCATGTAGCTATCTATGATACAGCTATTTCGCAGTATCTGAGGCAAGGTACCGAGGCTTTTCCTGACGAGATGACTGTTGCCCTGAAAAAGCGCTATGGGCTTCGTTACGGTGAGAACCCTCATCAACCGGCTGCCTTCTACGCCGAGCAGGTGGTAGGGACAGGACAGGAGACTGGTATCACCTGGGCAGAACAGCTATGGGGTAAGGAGCTCTCTTTTAACAATATATTGGATGCTGATGCTGCCTGGGGTGTGGTTACTGACTTTGCCGCACCGACAGTGGATGTTATCAAGCATACCAACCCCTGTGGTCTGGCTAGTCATCAGGATATGGCTGAGGCTTACCGGCGGGCTCTAAGCGGTGACTCAGTGGCTGCCTTTGGTGGCATCGTCGCTGCCAATAGAGCTATTGACCTGACTACTGCCGAGGAGATTAGCAAGACCTTTTTTGAGATAGTCATTGCCCCTGAGTATGAGGCTAAGGCTCTGGAAGTATTAAAGCGTAAGAAAAACCTTCGTATTCTGGTGGCTGAATTACCCCCGACCTATGGGGCTACTCCAACAGGCTACCTTGATTTCCGCAGGGTAAAGGGGGGATTCCTTGTCCAGAGCTCAGATTCTCTAGCCGAGGCCGGAGTTAGTTTGAAAACAGTAACCAGGCGTGAGCCAACTCAAACCGAAATAGAAGACCTGCTCTTTGCCTGGCGAGCAGTTAAGCATGTAAAGTCGAATGCCATCATACTGGTTAAGGATAAAACACTTCTGGGAATGGGAGCAGGGCAGCCCAGTCGTATTATCAGTGCTCAGATAGCTAAAGAAAAGGCCGGCGAGAAAGCTGAAGGCAGCGTTCTGGCTTCGGATGCCATGTTCCCATTTTCTGACGTAGTGGAGGCGGCAGCTGGGTGCGGGGTAACCGCTATTATCCAACCCGGTGGCTCGATAAGAGATGATGAGTCGATTAAGATGGCTGATAAACATAATATAGCTATGATTTTTACCGGAACGAGGCACTTCAGGCATTAGGTAAAAACAGGGGAAGCTTATGACTAATGCTGTTTTAGTGGTAGATATGGTCAGGGGTTTCCTAGAGGAGGGTTATCCTCTATATTGTGGAGATAGAGCCCGCCGCATAATCCCTAATGTTCAGAGGCTTCTGGAACAGGAGCTTGCTCGGGGTTCCGGGGTATTTTTCTTATGTGACCATCATTCCCCCGATGACCCGGAGTTTAAAATGTTTCCTCCGCACTGCCTCGAGGGCACCACCGAGGCAGAAGTCATCCCCGAGTTAGCCCGATATCAGGGCGAAGTAATACCCAAAAGACGCTATAGCGCCTTTTTTGACACACCGCTTGAGGAGAAACTAATCCAGCTCAAGCCGGAGAAGTTGATTATTTGCGGGGTGTGCACCGATATTTGCGTATTGCACACTGTGGCTGATGCCAGAAATCGAGATTATGAGGTTGAGGTGTCAGTTGACTGTGTTGCTTCCTTTGATGAAAAAGCACACCACTCTGCCCTGGAGCATATGGAGAAGACACTGGGAGCGAAGCTCATCAACTTCAGGGTTAGCCCGGTTAAGCTACCTGAATTTGAACCCTCTGAGTCTATCCTATCCGGGGAAACGGCTGATATTTACTTCGCTCGCACTACAGATATTTTGCGTCATGAGGCGCTTAACCCGGTAGCTACTATGGAGGTATTCTCCAGTCGAGCCGGGATACTCTGTGGTATGGAAGAGGTCAAGGCTCTGCTCTCCCGGATTCTACCCGAGAATAACCGTGAGGTGTGGGCTCTGGCTGAGGGTGAGGCAATAGAAAGAAAGGAAGTGGCATTGCGCATAACCGCACCCTATCAGAGCTACGGACTGTATGAAACAGCTATAGATGGTATTCTAGCTCAGTGCAGCGGCTGGGCAACGACAGCCAGACAGTGCGTGCAAGCCGCCCAGGGGATACCCGTCACCAGCTTTGGTGCCCGTCATGTTCACCCCTCAGTAGTCGGCATAATGGACTACTCAGCTATTATTGGTGGCTGCGCTGGTTGCTCCAGTATAGCTGGTGCTAAGCTGGCTGGTATTGAGCCATCGGGAACAATGCCTCATGCCCTGATTATAATTATGGGTGATACGGTTACGACGGCCATTGCCTTTGATAAGTATATGCCGTCTGCGGTTCCTCGTGTCTCTCTGGTTGACACTTTTAAGGATGAGGCTGAGGAAAGCCTGCTGGTCGCTCAGGCACTGGGAGGGAAGCTTAATAGTGTACGGCTTGATACCCCCGGCGAGCGAGGTGGTGTTACTGCTGACCTGGTCAAAGAAGTAAGAGCCAGGCTGGATTTAGCCGGCTTCAAGCACGTGGGGATTTTTGTTAGCGGTGGCATTAACCCGGAACGAATTGCCTATTTTATTGAAAGTGGAGCCCCGGTTGATGGCTTTGGTGTCGGCAGTTATATCACAGGGGCTAAACCGATTGATTTTACCGCTGACCTCCATGAAGTAGAAGGTAAGCCAGTAGCCAAGCGGGGCAGAATTCCTGGCATCACCTCCAACCCCAGGCTGAAAAGGATAATGTAAGGTACCTTTAGCTATTAGGAGGGATTTATGTTAGATGTAATGGTTCATTTCTTCATCTCCGGATTCTTCTATCCCGGCATCTTATGGACCCAGGTGCTCCTGGGAATAGGTCTTGGGGTAGTCTTTGGTGCCATCTGGTTCACGGCCTATTGGACACCAATTCTTAAGAAACCATGGGCCTGGGCAATCCTTGCCAGCAGCGCCTTTCTATCTTGGGCTGCTGTTTCCTTTATTCAGATTCCGCTCCAGGCCTGGGCTGGGCAAGCACTGAATTACTTCTGGAGCCAGGAAATTTTGATGCGATGGCTTTTATTGGCTGGGATACCCGCTGTACTCCTCAGCGGGTTAGTTCAAGAAGGGTCAAAGCTTGTGCCGGTGGTTATCTACTGGTGGCGTAGCGGTAAAAGTATTGACCCCAAGCTGGGGCTGGTCATCGGGGCTGTAGCCGGGTTGGGCCTTGGTGTTTTCGAAGCGGTGTGGGTACACAACAATATCCTTGCTGCCGGCTGGACATGGGAAGCAGTGCAAACTGGTGGCGTTGTGGCATTGGCAGGATTCTGGGAGAGGTTCTTTACTGTAGCCCTTCATATTGCGATGTCTGCCTTATCTGGTTATGGGCTAGCTAAGGGTTGGGGATGGCAGTTTTATCTTTTAGCCTCATTCCTGCATGCCTTCGCTAACTACAGTGCTGTTTTGTTTCAATCAGGGTTAATTAACATCATTCAAGTGGAAATATTTGCCGCGGTGTGGGCAATGCTGATAACCTTTGGAGCCCTCCAGCTTCGGTGGAGAAAGTCAGTCGAGATAGTAGTGTCAGAGGCTTAGCCTCGCTCAAACTTCAGGCACAGAACCTGTTTGGTAGTATCGGTAACTTTCACCCGTTCATCTATGCGCCAGCCGACAACCCACAGGATATGATGAGGGGAACAGACAATAGGGATTCGTTGCCGCCAGGCAGAAGGGATTTTGCTGTCAATCATAAACTCCCCCAGCTTCTTGGGCTGGTTCATACCCAGTGGCTGAAACCTGTCACCAGGTTGGCGAGGTCGCACCAGCAACTTATCGCCCGTTTTATCACGGTCAAGATAAGCGGTAAAGTCATCGTTCTTCCCTGCCATTTGTTCCCGGCTTATGATGGTTGCCTTTATACACCAGCCGGGTAGCACTGTTTCTCCAGGGAGCTTCAGTGTCAACTCAGCGCCTAATATAGGGAAGGGGGATAATGCTGCCTGGTCTGGGCCTATCAGGTATTTATCATATTCAATGGAAAAGATTAAGCCACCGGGCAGACTGAGTCTCTTTCCCGCCGGCTTGGTTAAAGCGTCCATTATTTCTTCAATGTGGCGCATCTCAATATCTTTAAGATTACCTAATAAATCCTCTATCACCCTCCGCAGCAGGTATCGCTTAAGAGCAGGGGATAGCTGAAGAAGCCTTTCCTTATCTAAAGTAATGGCGTTTCCTTGTTTTTGGACAATTTTACCCCACTGTCGGGTGGTTTCTTTATTCAGAAAGGCAAAATCATCACCAGCAATACGGGCAGTTCTGAGCAAGGCTTCAGCTACCCGTGCATTATAGTTCTCAAGCAGAGGCAGAAGCTGATGACGGATTCTATTTCTGAGTGGTGATAGCGACAGGTTGGAGGCATCAACCCGGGGCATAAGCTGTTGATTATTACAATAGTCTACTGTTTCCCATCGGCTTACCGGCAAGAGAGGCCTGATTACGGTGACACTATTCCCTGAAGATTGCCATAGGTGAGATGGTTGCAATCCCCGGAGCCCTCCGGTTCCTGTCCCCCGGATTAGATGCATCAGTATGGTCTCTATATGGTCGTCAGCAGTGTGCCCAACTGCCACTCGACTAGCTCCAATAGATTTAGCGACTTGAGCCAGGAAAGTATATCGCACCTCACGGGCTGCTTCTTCTAATGACATGTGTTGCCGGGCTTGATAAGCCTTTACATCACGTTGTTCTATGGTAGCTGGAATATCCAGACAACGGGCCAGGTCGGCAGCATAATTAGCATCAGCGTCAGACTCAGCACCTCGCAGTTGATGGTTAAGGTGAGCTATATGTAGCCTTATGCCCAGCTCCTCCCGAAGTTCAACCAGGATATGGAGCAGGCAGACTGAGTCTGGTCCACCGGATACCGCTACCAGCAGACAGTGCTGACCTGACACTAGTTGATTTCCCTGAATGAAGCCCAGCACCCGTTGCTCTAGCAATTCTTGGTATCTTTGCCCTTTCACCATTTATTCATGCTTTGGTAAGCCGGATTCAATGTTTACCATATAATCTGGATTTCAGTTATGGGGTCAAAAGAAGTCAGTGGACTGACTGCACCAATCGAACGCCAGGGGAAAGGTTCACCTATAACCAGTTTTACTTCCTTATCTGACTGGGGTTCTATAAAAACAAGTCCCCTGTCTACCGTTTCAAAGGCAACCACAGCATGTCCCCATTCTTCAGAGCGAATGCGTACATATGCCACTCGGATACCTTTGATTTCAGCATTATGGTTAAGATCCGAGGAAAAATCAGAACAGACGTATTGACCCTTGATAAACGAATTAGAATCTATCTCATCACTGGTCAGGAAATCCATCATCTCTTTATATGTAGGGTTACGAAGCTTGACCCGGGGCCGAGTAGCCACTTTTCCCTTAGAACCAGCCTCCAGCCCAATTTCGTACCCCTTATCACGCCCTCTATCGTATAACTCGCCGTAGGCTTCCTGGTAACCGACATCATAGGTTTGGGCATAACTCTTGTCATAGCTACTCTCATAAGCAACCGCGACTTCATCACTATAACCTCTACTTATAGCAATTGTGTAATCAAGGAAGATGATGGCAGCAATCACTTCTATCAGGATAACCAGCCCGAGAACAATTTTAGCTAGGGCAATACCAGTTTCTATTAAACTTCTCATCTTTAATTTACCAGAAGATTGTTATTTTAGTAATTGTGTCGTCATAGGGTGGGGTGGGGAAGCCGTTCAGTTCACTGTAGCTTTTGCCAACTTCTACCTTTACCTCTTCGTGTGACCGCGGTCTAATAAAAATAAAACCCCTATCTACAGTATCAAAACCAATTAAACTGTAAATGTAGACCGTTCTTCCGGCAGTCTTACGAGCGATCTGACACCGAGCGTATGCTGTTCGGATGCCGCGAGCCTCGGCATAGTTATTGGCCTCCATGGCAGTCATTTTATTACCAGTCGTTTTGCTGCACTCAGTCAGGATTTCTCGTACCTCGTCATAGGTAGGATTGTAGGTAAAATAAAAACCTGCTCCATAGCCATTATTATCGCTGGGGTTTCCCCCTGTGGCCTTTTCATAGCCAATTTTGCTACCTTCCTGGTAGCCGGCTTTGCTCCCTTCATAGAGGCCTACCTCATAACCCTGGGTATTCCCTTCCTCAAAACCACGCTCTTGGGCAGTGGCTACGTGGTTATTAAGGTTATTGGTAATAATAATGCCGGTGACAAAGCCGATGGCGATAAACGTAGCAAAAATAATGTTAGTTTTAATTAGTCCTTTCATTATCCTACCTACGGGCTCCCAGGATAAGCTTGGTGCGGTGTATCAGTTGTGGGTGACGGGTGAAACCTAGAGCCGTGGTAACTTGCTCCGGTCTTCCGGATCCACTGTTATCACAACGTAACCTCATGCCCAAAGTGCAATATCCACTATGCCCATCAATGAGCCACAGGTCATCAATTAAAGCCCTCAGGTCATAGTTCCGCGTGCCAGTATTCCTCTGGTGTTGCCAGGGCAGTTGCTTCATTAAAAGCAATCCGGTAAGTGCTGATTCTATATCTTTATCTTTTTGCTCCTTCTCAATTTCTACTTCAACCTTGTACTCGGCATAGTGAACCTGTGATTGTAAAGAGGGCATGGTCAAAGCTACTTGATATACCTGTAGTATTTCGATACCAGGCGGCAGTTGCTGGTTTACGGCTGCGGTTAAGAAATGTGGGGAGACCCATTGGGTACAAAGGATGCCCATTAACTCGGCCTGGCTAGTTACCCCTACGGGGAGGGGGGCAGCCAGTGATATTCGGGGATGGGGATTAAATCCTTCTGAGTAGGCCACGGTTATCTCAGCACGATGAAGGGCCCTTTGCCATAGGCGCAGTATATCCAAATGGGAGATAAACTTTAACTCTTGTCCCCGGCAAAACCTAATGCGCAGACGCTGCATACCCTTCCTCAGACCTTTCCTTAATTAATAGAATCTCTTCGATTTTTACCCCGCGCATCCTGGTTATTACCAGCTTCAAGCCTTTGTATTTTAGTTGCTCGCCTTGTTTCGGAATATATCCAAGAAGGTGAAGAGCAAAACCAGCTACCGTTTCATAATCGCCCTCGGGTAGCTCTAAATCCATCTCCTCATTAGCTTCTTCAATGCGCATACCACCATCAATCTGGAAGGTATATTCATTGATTGCTTCATATTCCTTTTCGGCGGCGGCCAGCTCATCCCCTACCGGGCCGACAATTTCTTCCACTAACCGGCTCAGGCTGACTATGCCGGCAGTACCACCGTACTCATCCACAACCACCGTCATCCGGTAGTTTTAATCACGCATCAAGGTAAAGAGTTCGCTGATTGGCATGGTTTCAGGGGTAAAGTAAGCCGGGCGCACCAACTCATCAACAACACTCTGGTTATTGATGATGCCCTTGGCTTGAGCCATCAGCACATCTTTTACCGAAAGGATACCAACCACATTATCCATATTCTCTTGATATACCGGGAAGCGGGATAGGGGAAACTCAGCATAGAGGGTGAAGAAATCAGCTAATTTAGAGCCTTGCTCAATACAGATAACTTCCGGGCGGGGCACCATCACCTCATGAACCGGTCGGTTGCCAAAGTCAAAGACCTTGTGGAGCATCTCGGCTTCTTCTTTTTCCACTGTCCCCTCTTTGTGTCCCACTGTTATCATGGTGCGGATTTCCTCCTCACTGGCTAGAGACCTGGGCACCGGTGCTCCTCCGGCCAGTTTACTAAACCCGGAGGCTATCCAGCTCAGCACTATCACGAAGGGGGTAAATAGCCAGGATATTACCTCTATTGGTCGAGCCAATGCTAGAGATAACCTTTCAGCGTGCTGGGTAGCTATGGTTTTGGGGGTAGTCTCACAAAATACCAGGAGTATAATGGTTACCCCGATGGCGGCAATCAGTACCCCCCGCTCCTGCCCCCAGACAGAGACTGCCAAAATGGTGGCTAGAGCAGCAGCCGCGGTGTTGACGAAGTTGTTACCCAGCAGGATAGTGGATAAGAGCTTCTCTGGTCGCTCAATCATTCTAGCTACTCGCTTGGCACCTCTGACCTTAGTCTCAACCAGGTGTTCCACTCTTATCCGCTGTAAGGCAATAAAGGCTGTTTCCGAGCTGGAAAAGAAGGCTGATAATAGTAAACAAACAAAAAGAAACACCAGATATAGTGTTTCAACGCCAGACATATAGCATCACCCCACTCTTAATTTTGATACGCCCCGGGCATTTCAACTGTTCCCGGCAAAACCTAATTTGTAGGCGTTGCATGTCCTTCCCTAGTCTTTTCCTTGGTCACTAGAATTTCCTCGATTTTTACCCCCCGCATCCTGGTTATTACCAGTTTCAAGCCGTTATACTTTAGTTGCTCGCCTTGTTTAGGGATATGTCCAAGAAGGTGGAGGGCAAAACCAGCTACCGTTTCATAATCGCCCTCGGGTAGCTCTAAATCCATCTCCTCATTGGCCTCCTCAATGCGCATACCACCGTCAATCTGGAAAGTATATTCATTAATTACTTCGTACTCTTTTTCGGCGGCGGCCAGCTCATCCCCTACCGGACCGACAATTTCCTCAACTAACCGGCTCAGGCTGACTATGCCGGCAGTACCACCGTATTCATCTACAACCACGGCCATCCGGTAGTTTCTATCACGCATCTCAGCAAAGAGCTCATTAATATGCTTGGTTTCAGGGGTAAAGTAAACTGGACGAAGCAAGCCATCAATGACCCTCTGGTTATCGATAGCGTCCTTAGCCTTAGCCATAAGCACATCTTTTACCGATAGGATACCAATCACATTATCCATATTTTCCCGAAACACAGGAAAGCGTGACCGTGGGAACTCAGCATACAAGGCAAGGAAGTCAGCTAGCTTGGAGCCCGGCTCGATACAGATAACCTCCGGGCGTGGCACCATCACCTAACGGACCGGTCGGTCACCAAAGTCAAAAACCTTATGCAGCATCTCAGCCTCCGCCGCCCGCTCTTCCCCGTCCCTGTGTCCCCTTGTTCTCATGGTGCGGATTTCCTCCGCCTGTAGCAGAGACCTGGGTACCGGCGCGCCTCCGGCTCGTTTACTGATTCCCGAAGCGATCCCGCTCATCGATACCACAAAGGGGGTAAAC
>SDBS01007921.1_pt1 | contig 10307 bp, 15 predicted proteins | sample 2277091 | NCBI WGS metagenome assembly SDBS01 (sample SAMN10404972, study PRJNA504765) | marine sediment metagenome | isolation source: marine sediment core GS10_PC15, 163 cmbsf | place: Arctic Ocean: Southern Knipovich Ridge | collected 2010 | reverse complement strand
TATAAAAAGGTTGTGGAAGCGTTACCTCCAAAACCTAAAGAAGTACTAGAAGAAAAAGAGAGATTAATTAAAAAGGGGGAAAGAAGGTTTAAGAAATGGGAGGGTAATGTTAAAAAGCAGAGGCTCGAAGTGGAAGACCTATTGAGGGAATATCTGCTAACCATTGTGGTTAGAAAGGATGACGCAAAGATATATGGGTTTAAAAGTGGCTTTGCACTTAAAAGCCGTATTCTCAAAATGATTGCCATGCTAGCTAAAGATGATGTCCATTGGAGAAAGCATAATATTAGAGTAGAAAAGACAACGAATTCACAAGGAATAGAGGTTAGGAATATTTTAACCGATTAGGTGATAATAACGGGAGGAACAGTAATGTATAACGATTTAACCTTAGAAAGGATGAAAAAATACAAATTCCAGGAAGAATGCTTTTGGTGCCATAAAAAGTTTTTAAAAACACATGCTAGATATTATAAGAATCCATTTTACGAAACAAAAGCATTTTGCTCTAAAAAACATAAGTTAGAATGGATTAGTAGCATTTCTAATTTTTAGGTTAGTATTTTACTAACTATTTTTTTTATTAATTTAAACCTATAATAAATCGATCTAATCTGTCCTTAAGTAGCTTAAACTCAGAGATATATCCAGAGAAATCTGTTATGTTAAGTAAATCCTTTTGTCCACAAGTGAAAATTGGTCTTAATTGAGTTATATTCATCTCATTTCCATCCTCCATAATAGTCCCTCTACAAGTAGGATAATTATTCCATTGACATCCTATACAAGTTTCATGTTCTACCATTTAATCACGCTAATTTATATTTTATTTCTGCACTCCAAAATTTTAGAATTCGTGCAGCCTCATTTAATCTCATACGACAACTAACAACATCACCAACATCGTAGTTGGCTGCTACTATCGTGTGAGAATATTTACTAACATTATTTGCTATTGTACTATCTAATCCAACATTTGCAGGGTTATCTATATTATATGATTGATTCTCTGAATTATCTGTTTTTTTAGCTCTTGTATATACCTGAAAGGAAACAGAAGCATCAGCAGAATTACAGGCAAATACAAATGTAAAGGTTAAATCTTCTGAAGCGTCAAATGTTGAATCAATATATTTAGATACATTAAAATACTCCCCGACAGCGTCTAACTGTACACTTTCGTTGTTAATATATGTAATGTCTAAACAAAGCATATGCAGCGAATCTGTTTGCCAAGGTTGCTCAGCATGTAATGCACTTACTTGTGCGTCGGTTAAATGGTTAATATCACCTGCATCAATATTGGCTAAATCGTTATGATTTAAATCACCAGCAACTACTGCAGCGTGTAAGGCTGCTAATTGTGCTGCAGAAATATGTTCATAGACATCCCCAGCATTTAAGTTTGCCAAATCGTTATGATTTATATTAGAAAAAGTTAAGTCTGCACCATCACCCGCACTTTTTAAATAAGTTCCCGCTGCACCTAATCCTATTTCTTTAAATTCACTTCCTTTAGTCATAAAAATCTTATTATCGCCCTGGGTGTGAGAGTTTAAGTTATGAGCTGCAGCGTGTAAAGCTGCTAATTGTGCTGCAGAAATATGTTCATATACATCACCAGCATTTAAACCATCTAAAGAATTATGTAATAAATCACCTGCAACCGTTTTGTTTGCCTCATGATAAGCCTTTATTGATTGTTGAGTTGCTACGCTAGTGTCGGAATCAGAAGCCATGTCGTCTTCATCGAGTAAGGGTAAACTGTCATCGAAAAAAAAAGTTATTTTATAATTTAGTGTACAAACTGCAGGCATATTAAAAATTAAATAGAATAATTGCCCTGGTGGAAAACGAATTAACTTAATGATGTGAGATTTCTGGTCGGTTAAAAGATAAATATCTATATATTGAGAATCTTCTAAACTATAATCCCGATTATATCGTAGATAAAAAGTAGCCCCGTTTCCAGAAGTATGATTAATATAAAATTCAATAACACATGAATTGTAAAGCTGCTTAAAATTATCTGCAACAACAAATGTTTCATCTTGGTCTACAGCAGACCCTGCGAATCCTCCAGTATAAACTTTAAAATATTTATTAGGTATTGTTTTTAGTCGTTTATATTTATCTATTGTGAGGTGCTCTAATATATCTTCGGTAAAAGGTGTCGCTACAGATTTTTCACTTAAATCTTTTGTAAACTTACCTTTAGGATAAGTAATTCTAGGTTCTAAAACACCAGATAATGTTTTCCAAATATTTTCTTTTACATCAAAATATTGGTCATCTCTAGATACATCGGGAATAGAATCTAATCTTTTTTGGATAAAATCTGGTGTTAAAGCGTCGGGGAGTACTGAGTCAATAGCATCCTTGACTTTAACCCACCAATCTTTAAAATCGCTAATTTATTTCACCTATGTTTTGAGTAGGTAAAATACTTTCTTTATAGGTAATAATAACGTCTGCAACATTGAAATCCTCCTCTGTACCGACTCCGTAATTATAAATTAGTGAGACTTGTTCTGGGCTTAATTCTTCGGCATAAATTCTAAAATCGTCCAATGTACCAGCGATGCATGTTGATAGAGTTAATGCTTCGTTTATAAAAATGTTCATATTGGCTGTATTTGACATATCACCAGTAAAGGTACCCGTATTTGATACAGTGCTTCGTTGTTCGTTTCGATTTAAGTAAAGTTTAAGACCCTCAACTTTTTGGCTTCCATCGTAAGTAAGAACGAGATGTTGCAGTGTGCTGGTTAGATTAGTATAATGTTCAATTCCAATTATAGTTCCCGCAACAATTAATCTAACCCACATTTGATCACCAGCCGTAAATTGCCATAAGATTCCTTTTCCTCCACTATATTTAGCTAAAATATAATCAGTTCCCGTGTTTGTTCTAGCAATCCACATAGATATACTAAAAGGATTAGTTCCGTTAAATATAGCGTCATTTACATCTGCTACTATGTATTCGTTAACGCCATCAAATATTAGACTATTAAGGACTATTCCGCTATTATCCCAATCGGTATCATCTATATTTACACCCGTGCCGTTAGTTTTATTACTTCCATCGTCTATTATTGTTGTTCCCGATATACTATTTAATTTAAAATGTGTTGATGCTCTAGGTGCATATAATTCAGCAAATAGTTCATTTTGAATTTCAGTAGAAATTTTAATAGAATAAGGTTCAGTTTCTTTTCCTTTATGTAAGTATTCGTTGTTTAATATTCCTCTAAATATTTCATTATTGCCATCATACAGAATAAGTTTGCATTGGTCGCCTCCCTTTGATACTATAACTCTGTCAACAAAAACAGGTTTAGATGAAATTCGAACCTTCTCTGACCTATTTAGGTGTCGATAACGATTAACAAGATAAGGTGCATTTAGTTGGGTCTTTTCAGCCCTGGTGAAATAATTAAGAATTGAAGTTAAGAGTTCTTCTACTTTTGTAATAGTTTTAATCACCTGGTATTTCTTTCTCTGGTGATTTCTTAGAATGTTCTATACATTTCCGAGATTCTACAATGGCTTTTGCCGAATCTTTGTAAACAGCTATTGCAAATTTAACCATAACAGCTATAAAGAAAGCTGTTAATGCGATACCAACATAAGCTTTTAATAACCAAAAATCAACTAAACCGGTGTCATAAAGAGTAAATACCAGGCCTAGAAAAACTGAGAATTCTACACTCCATTTAGAAAATAATTTAGCTATATTGGCCTTTATATTCAATGAGGGTAAATTCCTATACCATTTATCTTTTACTTCTGGTATTTCTTTCTTTTCTGTTTTTTCTGTTTCTTTTATTTCTCCCATATCAGTATTTTCCATTTAATCACCTAATAACAAATTGCTATAAATTCAATATATTTTAAAGTGCCTGCGGTCCCGGCTTGAAATTTGAAAAGTGTAGTTGCTGGTATAATTTTTAATCCAGCCGTTCCAAATGTTATAATAAAACAGCCGGTATTTAAAGCTATTCCCGATTTTTCCTTTACTTCCTCTCTCAATGCTGAGAGCTTCCCAGACCAGATTTTATTCCCTTTCTCTTCCACGATTAGTGAGTCATAGGTCGTATTTGAATAAACTCCCGAATCATGGGTGACAAATGCTAAAATCCTTAATCTCATTCCATTTGGTATTGTAGGGAAATAATGATAACGGTTCCCGGTTTTAGTGGTGTCGGCCCACATCGTGCTAAAAATATATGGAACTATTGCAATTTTCTTAGCTATTTTAGGGTCTGCATACTCCACTTCTATATCATGGTCGCCAGCGGTTATAGTTGCGTCGGAACCCATCCTGGTTGCTGTTTGATATTTCCAAAAAAACTCAACATCACCAGGAGGTAATGGCATTGGAAAAGGAATTTCCCAATACTCAGCGGTAGGGTCATACCTAGACCTCTGTCTTAATAATTCACGCAATAGTTTAGGGCCAGCACACTGAACATCATCTTTCGCGCTCATCCCATCAATGTTAATGATTTGCTTTCCATTGCGTCTAATTATGAATTGTTTCATGGCCGCATTTGCGACATACGACCCTGCATTAGGGCTTATATCCGTATTTTCTGTAATATGAATTGATTTGATATAACCAGGAGGCAATTTAACAGTATAAACATTGCCACCTGCACTGGCTATTTTTTGTTGACTTTTAACGGGTAACCTTCTATAACTAATAACATATCACCATATATTCAATATATTTTAAAGTGCCAGCACTTGTGGCTATAAAGTTAAAATTAATATTAGAACCATTACTAACTAATCCCTGGGGGAATGATTTAAAGAAATATCCCGCAGTTGTTGCAACACCTGCTTTTTGCTGCATTTCATTGGTTAATTTGGTTAATTTAGCATCATACAGAGTTTGGCCATTATACTCAATCTGCAAGGTTTCATAAGTCGTTGCAGACCTAGTACCCTGGTCATGGGTGCAAAATAAAATAAACCGTACTGGTTTTTGAAATACTGGTAAAGTGTGAGGTCGGGTTCCCAGATTGGCTTCATCAGACCATATACCAGTTTTCCAAATAGGGATACTTCCTCCTTTTTTACCTTTTAATAAATAATCCACTTCTATATTATAATCCCCTGCAGTAATAGTACCGGAGCCATTTGCTCCTATTTGCTCTGCAGATTGATTTACTAATTGGAATACGAGAATTCCTGGTGGTAATGCATTTCTAAATGGGATTGTCCAATAATCAGAAGTCATGGCATATCCATTGTTCATTAGAAACAAAAATCTGAGTAAACTAGGGCCTCCACTTTCCTTGTCGTCAATTTCCGATTGGCCGTCAATATGAACAATTAATACTCCATTATACCAGACTTTAAAACTTTTAGGAGAGCAATTAGTAGCAACACTCCCTGCACTAACAGTTATAGCTGTATTTATGGTTATATGAATGGCTTTAATCCAGCCTTTAATCTCTATAGCCCGAGTGTGTGTATCTTTTCCGTATGCCTCAATTTCAACATTTGAAGCGATAATTAATCTTTGTAAACTCATTTTTTAGTTCACCAACAAATTGCAACCCATTCAACAAATACTGCAGTACCTGCAGTTAAATTAAATTTTAATTTTAAAGTGTCAGGGTCAACTCGTAATCCCTGAGGAAATGCTTTTAAAAAACAGCCTGTAGAATTAGCCACACCTGAGTTTTGCTGCATTTCATTTTTTAGTTTGGCAATAGTACCATCCCATAAAACATTTCCTAAATATGAAATTTCTAGCGAATTATATGTAGTATTAGACCTGGTACCTTGGTCATGGGTAATGAATAATAAAATTCTTAATGGAAAACTCAATGCAGGCAAATAATGGTGTCGGTCAGAACCCTCGGCCTCGTCGCTAAAATAACCACTTCTCCAATAAGGAATTCTAGTTTTTCCTTTGTAGTTTGGTTCTATAGTTATCTCTAAATCGAAGTCTCCCGCAGTAACTGTTCCTGCAGAGTCTGCTCCAATATGTTCTGCAGAAGTGAATTGAATCTCTAATTGCACATCACCAGGAGGCAATGGTGGAGAGAATACTATTTTATAAAAACCCTCTGTAGGGTCTACAGAGGACTTAGACCGAATTAATTCTCTTAATAACTCCGGCCCTGCAATCTCTTGGTCGTCGGCATGTATTAATCCATCAATATTGATAATTTGTTTTCCATTAAAAATAACGCGAAATGCTTTAATAGCATATTTTTCCTCATGAGTACCGGCACTAACAGTTATTGCAGTGTCGGTATTAAACATTATTGCGTGAATAAAAGTTCTGGGAAGTGTAATTACTTCTAAATTATTACCTACAGTAGCTATGGCGATATCCTCCTTAACATAGATTCTTTTTTTAATTCCCATTTAATTTTCCTCTGAATTTTAAGTTTTAATATTTAATTGTGAAGGCATTTTAATCATGCCAAGGCCTTTAGAAACACCTTTTTTAAGAATAAATACTTTAACAATATAAAAACCAGCAACGCCGGCTAAGATTATTGCTCCTATAATTAACGCCCACTTAAGGATTTCACCTATTAATCCGCCTCCTAACATATCACCAAGGCCTCCGAACATTCCCATTAATCCGCCAAATGCTCCACTTATCCAGTCAGTTATGCCAGAGAAACCTGCAGTAATCTGCTCACCTAAGCCTCCGAGCATTCCACCTATGTCTCCGAAACCTGCAGTTATTTGAGACCCTATATCGCCAAACATAGTTCCTACATCGCCAAAGCCTCCAGTAATCTGCTCACCAATTCCAGTAAATCCCCCAGTAATTTTAGAACCTATATCGCCAAACATGGCCGTAATATTAGTAAAGCCTCCAGTAATTTGCTCACCTAATCCACTAATACCAGTAGATACACCAGCAATTTCACCACTTACACCACTTATTTGAGTTCCTATTCCACTAATTCCGAACTCCAATTCTTCAATTCTGGCACTTAGGTCAGTAATTTGTGAACTCAAATCTGTTATAAGAGATTCGACACCAGATATATCTAATTCAAACACTTCTAAAACCTCAGGTATAATTTCAGGAATTACAATTTCAGGGATAGTTTCAGGGATTATAATTTCTGTGATTATTTCAGGGATTATAATTTCTGGGAATGCAAAATCAATTCCAGATAAGTCTAAATTTGACCAGTCAATATTCATAGTAGACATATCTATAGATAACGATGCTAAACTTTCAGAGATTCCCCCTCCAAAACTGGGAGCTGAGCCTCCTCCAGAAATGAGATTAGAACCGTATTCCACTACATCCTCAAATCCTTGGGAAATATCTTCAAATAAACCCATGATGAATTCCTCTTAAATTACATTAATTTATCGAACCAGCTAGTAGACCCACCAGCAACTACCAAATCATCGGCCTTCATAGTAGAATTAGATAATTTAGGTAGATTTCCAGCGAATAGGCCAAATAGAATATTTAAACCTTGTGCGACCACAATTCCAACTAATGTTCCGTTAATTATATTACCAAAAGCCATATTTGATTTTTTAACGAAATAAATAGGAACTAGAGGTAACAATATTTTAACACCTAAGCTAATTGCAGGTGGTATTGGGATTCTCCCAATGGTACGATTATAAAGAAGCGAATAAACACTTGATGCAGGAGCACCTATAGCAGCACCTAGAACGTATTGCCATGTGCCTGCTGGTGTCGGTGGAGCCATTGCTGCTTTCGCAGCACCTTTAATACCCGCAGAGGTTTTTGCGATTATTTTCCCTGGTATATTTAAAATTTGCTTCGACAAATAAATCACTAATTAAATTTAATATATTTTTCTAATTTTAATTTAATTATGGTAATGATTATATATAAATACTATGGCAAATATACTCAATATAACTAAAATAATTTTAATTAAATTGAAATGTCAGATAATTCAAGTCAAGAAGAAGTTAAAGAAGAAGATGTATTCTCATTTGAGGAATCCATGAAAATTCTAAAGAATCTTTCTAATAAGATTGAGAAAGAACAAGAGCAATGGAAAAAGAAGGCTATTCCTTTAGAGAAAAAGGACATTAGAGGCCAAGAGGTTTATGAAGTAGAGCAAAAACAACTTTTAAGCTTAGAGAAGCAATACTCAATTCTACTTGGAAGTGCAATGAGGTTTGTTAATCCAGTTTTAAAAAATTGGCGAATAGACCCTCTAAATAATCAAGAGATTGATAATTTATCCAAAGCAATTCTAAATATTTCCGAGAGCAAAGTCAAAAAAACAGTTCAAAAGATTGAGAAACGATTTGATAGTTTAGCCAAATTATCCAAGTTTATAGCGTTTATAGCTGTGCTCTGGGAGATTGGAGTGCCTAGATATGACCAATTAAAGGGTTCAATAGAAACTATTAAAGCAAAACAAGCTGGAATGGTTAAACAAAAGTAAAATGCCAGTAGAATTTCAAGACCATGCCAAATTTACCAAAAGCAGCATTAAGAAACATGAATGTATTGTAGTATTGGGCAAAAAGGGTACTGGTAAATCCGTTTTATTTGATACTCTTTTATTGGCTTTAAGCAGAAAAACCCTAATTTTATTAATTGACACCAAAAGAGAATATAAACACATTCCTTTTATGGATTTGGAGCATTTAAGGTTTAAAGTAGACAGAAAAACTAAAGTAAGGACATATGCTTTTCCCACTGGGCTATTTAGGCTTGAGTCTGGTTTTGAATTAGAAGGTGAGACCTTTGATGATTTATACAGAATAACCGAGTGGTTATCATATGTGCTTTTTAATAGGGAAAATTGTATATTGGCCGTAGAGGAATTAGGTAATTGTACTAAAAAACATACAAGGTTTTATGATTGCAACCCTTATTTAGCTACTTTAGTGCAACAAGGCCGAGGTAAAAATGTAGGTTTTCTAGGAACAACCCAGAGGTTGCAAGAAATCCATACTACTATTTTATCGGAGAGTGACCATATTCTCTGTTTTAGGTTAACCTCAGAGGCAGACGAGTCTTATATGAAAAACTACATACATCCAGACCATATTAAGGCTTTAGATAAACATGAGTTTCTCCATTTAAATCTAAAAGATGATTATTTACGACATTGTAATAAATTATATTTAGATAAACAAAAATTAAAGTATTATACCAAGATATTTGGGCAAACATGAAATTAATAAGATATGAAATTAAGATTTGGTCTATCGGTGATGATTCAGATAACAAGCTACTTGAGATTAGTAAAGTAATGAACAAGGAAGAAGACCTAAACCCTAATAATATTAACAATTTTTTATATAAAACGTTGGATAAAATGAAGTTGTTAATTGAGGAACTATGAGAAATATTTATCTTAAAGAGGGTCTTTTTAGAATTAACAGACCTGGTCAGTCAAAAGATGGAGTCTCCAATCAATGTAATTTTACTAGAGAGATGGCCATAAAATTAAATGAAATAAAAAAGGTGAAATAAATGGGAAAAATAGATAAAACAGTAGATAAAATAAAAAAGCCTGGGTTTTTTACCCCCCCAACACATAATGTAATGGATTTTAAAATCCCTGGAGTATATAAACAAAGTAAGGAATCTAAAAAGAGAGATAGATTAAGGACTGAGGTTCTGGAAGCAGAAAAAGAGATTTTAAAGAGAGTTCCATTATTGTTAGAGGCATTAATAAATTATTATACTAAGATGTTTAAATAATTCTTTTTTTTTTTTTTAACCCTGGTAACATTATAAAATTGTTAAGTCTTTTCTTGAAAAATTAAAATAAAAAATAAGAAAATTTCTGGATTTCTGAAAACTCATTATTAGGATTAGATTATGGAAAAGCTTGTTTCATGAGAGTTTTCAAGAATCCAGAAATCTATGTAAAATCAAAACTTTAGATGAAGTATATTTAATTATTATTTTATTAGATTAATAAATCTTTATATTATCATATCATTATATTGTCATTTAATGATATATTGATATGATTCTCCGATTATTTTAAATAATCTGAAAATAATCTAGATTTATGGGAAAAATTGTAGAAAAAATTAAGGCTGGATTGAAAAAAATTAAAGAATATTTTTGGCCACCAACTCCACAATTTAAGTGGCCCGAAATAAAGTGGCCTAAACCAAAAGTGGCACCTTGGAAGCGAAAATGGCCTAAGCCTAAAAAATTACCTCCGAGTGATAAGAAAAAATACAAAAAACTTAGAACTTGGATTATAAATTGGGAGGAATGGGATAAAATTAGACCAATCCGAGACCAACTAGAAGATAAAATAAATAATTGGAACTCATTTGATATTGAATAC
>SDBS01007920.1_pt1 | contig 10308 bp, 10 predicted proteins | sample 2277091 | NCBI WGS metagenome assembly SDBS01 (sample SAMN10404972, study PRJNA504765) | marine sediment metagenome | isolation source: marine sediment core GS10_PC15, 163 cmbsf | place: Arctic Ocean: Southern Knipovich Ridge | collected 2010 | reverse complement strand
ACAGCCGCCTTACCAGTAGGCTTGCAGCTCCTGGGCAGTGGCCGCTTGCGGTCCGTAGGGAGTGAGTTTATACAGAGTACGTTTTTTGTCGCGGGCCCGAGCGAAAACGATGAAGCCGCCACCGCCCTGCACTTGCCGATACAACTCGATGGCATCCGCGTTGAACACACTCAAGATGCGCCGGCGGTGCTCGTAGGGAATGCCAATCTGCTCAATAGTGGCGGGATTAACAAAGTCGGGATAGTGAGCAAAGCCCTCTAAATGCTGATGGAGCAGCCGCAGTCCTTCCAGAGCAGCAGCCCGCCGGGCGAAATCAGCCGCTCCCACCGCCCAGCTACTCTTCCCTATGCCCAGAATAGACAGAGGCGCGTCCAGGAGCTGATTGATAGTCATTTCAAAGGTCTTCAGCCAGTGCTCGGGTGGTATGGGCTTCAGCAGGTCCGCCTGGGTAAACGGCTGCTGCTGAGCCCGGGTTAGAAGGCGCGGCTGCGGGGCGGCTTGGCCCAGTTTGACAGTAGCACCAGAATTGGCATACACATATTGAGGCCGCCCGCGGAAGCCAACGGCAGCTACGTAGCCATCAGCACAGTGAATCTGGCTGTTGGTCCCCTGGGGATCCTGAACAACACAGAAAGTCGTGCCCCGTACCGCCGCCACCGAAGAAGGGGTATAAATCCGCATCTCCGATTTGGCTCCGAAATAAGGCGAGACACGGGCCCAAATCTGTCCCACACGCAAATAGAAGGACCGCTCCCGCCAGCGGCCGCCACGACTGTACTCCAGTAATTTGACCACGAACTGACTGTTGGGGCCGACGGTGATTACACTGCCATCAGGAAAATCCAGAACCACCCGGCCATAGGCGGCGGTACTGACCATATTGCGGTCCTTCAACTGGGTCCCGACGGCGGCCGGGTTGCCGGGGGCGCCTTCGCGGGGGTGGATCCACACAGTACCGGATGTCCTGGTAATGGTAGCATAGAACTCCGCATTCTCTCGCCGCACGCCATCAGCAACAACCGCCACGACAATGACCAACATGCCGATGACGATACGCCGGTCCAGCCATGCGGGCCATAGGCGGCGGTAGAGCCGTTTGCGAATGCGCTCTTTCTTCTCCTGGTCCTGTCTGACATCGGCAAAAGCCGCAGCCAGGATTTCTTCGTCAGTCTGGGCCTTCTTCTTGCCGAACCACCCAAGCATAGCTGACACTCCTCCTTCTGTACCCAGCAGTTAGGCTTTCTCGCCTAATACTTCGAATATGCGGATAGGTTCGCTACGCCCGAGCACCGGCATCTCTCCGATTTCGCGCAGCTCAAACAGGCCCTCAGTCTGCTGGGCAGTAGTCTCACTGATAATTAGCGCAGTGCCCAGTTCTTTGTTCATTACCTCGATGCGAGAGGCAGTATTAACGGTATCGCCAATGGCTGTGTATTGGCGGCGCTGATCAGAACCGGCGTCACCCATTACCGCCTTACCGGTGTGCAGGCCAATGCCGATACGGAACGGGGTGCGATCGGCGGCCTGCTCCCAATACTGGTTGAGTGCATCCAGGCGAGCCAGCATCCCTAAGGCAGCTCGTACCGCCAACTCAGCATGATTATTATCCATGCCAAATGCATTCCAAATAGCCATTATGCCATCGCCCATAAACTTGTCCAGATAGCCATCATAGGCGAAAATGGCCCCTGTCATCTGACTCATATACTCATTAAGTTGGGTCAGCCACACCTCGGGGGCAGTTTTCTCCGAAAGTGTGGTGGAACCGCGGACATCGGCAAATAGCAAGGTTACCTCGCGTTGCCGGCCCTCGCGGATCATATCAGGATTGCGCATAAGTATCTGCAGAACATCCGGCGATACGTACACTGAGAACTGTTCGCGCATCATTCGCCGCTCTGCCCCCAGGCGTTCATAGCTGGCCAATCCTACCGGCAGGGCAGTAGCCAGCACAATGGCACCATAAGGCAGTATCTGATGGGCCAAATGGAATAGCACAAAGAATGACGGCAGGGCCACCAAAACAACCAGCAACCCGCCGACCAGCGGTCCCACTACCTCGCTGCTGCTCCACACCATCCAGCCAGCTACAGCGCCTAACAGGAGCGCAAATAGCAGCCAACCCACTGCGCGGGAGCTGTCTTTCAGCGGGGGCATATAAAGCAGAGTATTGACGATGTTAGCATTGGTCTCCACGCCCAGGAAGAACCGATTGTTGCTACGGTAGGGTGCGGGCCGGATATCATACAAACCCGGGGCGCTGGCTCCAATGAGCACAATCTTATCTTTGAAAACGTCAGCGGATTCCTCGCCAGTCAGCACGTCCCAATAGCTGTAGCGCGGGATAGTGCCGGTGGGACCACAATAGTTTATCAGCGCCGCGCCCTGCTGGTTTAGGGGAATAGATCGGCCTGCTACGGCCAAGTGGCTATCCGGCACCGACTTCACTACCTGTTCAGGTGATGTCCCGGCTGCCAGCCGGGCGATTTCGGTAGCAAAATGAGGATAGATATGGCGGTCATAACCCACCCGCAGCGGCAGCATGCGGCGGTATACACCATCACTGTCTGGTTCGATATCCACATAGCCAATACCCGCTGCCGCCTGGGCAAATGAGGGGATGGGCGGAGTAAAATTCAGGGCCTGAATAGGCTGGAGGGGTCCGGGGCCGCCTGAGGGCAGGGGGTAAGCGGGTATTTTCGCTGATGTGGACTGCTTATAGTCGGCTCTGGTTCGCTTGTAGGCCGCCAAAACAACGCGTCCGTGCTGCTGGATAGCCTGGGCAAAGCGAGCATCAGCCGCCGGGTGGTCAGAGTCAGGTTCGGTAAAAAGCACATCAAAGGCCACAATCCGAGCGGCAGATAGTCGGCTCAGCAGTCGCGCATGAATGTCGCGTGGCCAAGGCCACTGACCCAGGCGGTCAGGTAGGAGACTGTCATCATCAATAGCAATGATTACGATATCAGCCGGCCGTTGGGGTTGGCGGGTGTCAAAGGCAATATCATAGGCGAAGTCTTCAATTACCGAAAACAGGAACACATCACCGGTCAGGGGTAGATAACGTAGCACAACCACCACCGCGGCAATGACGATGGCAGTGCGGATGCCGCGAGCCCGCTGCTGGGCTAATTGACTGGTCGCTGGGTCACTGGGGCCCACGCTGACGGCTCCTTTGTTGTCACGGACAGCACTTTCCTCCAGTATACCCCCCTTATGGTACTTGGCTATAGTATTTTACCGCCCCAAGGCCGTTAACCTCTTGTTGGTGAGAAGGTAATCGGGGAGGCGGAGGCGAATTAGTACAACGTTCGGCCAGCAAGCCACCGGTTAAGTCGGTGACGGCAAACGTCCGTGGCCGGCGATTTATTAATTCATCACAATCAGGAGGACTGCAATGGGACGTACAGTAACGGCGCGACTGGGTGTAGATGGTGCATTTGCCACCCGTCGCTGGGAGAATCCCGACAATATCATGCGCATTACCCGCGAAGTCGGGTTTGATGTCCACGAGTTTTGTGCTGATAGTATTGATCCCTTCTTTATGGGTGATAAACAGTTCCAGATGGACTTAGCGGGCCGCATAAAGCAGGCGGCCCAGCGCTACGGTGTGTTCATCAGCGACCTGTACACCGGAATGGCTACCCATCGCTTTCATGGTCTGTCCCACAGCCACCAGGCCCCGCGCCAGCGGGCGTTTCAGTGGTGGTGTGAGGCGATGGACCTGGCCCTGGCTATGGGTACCGACCGGCTGGGCGGGCACGTAGATGCAATGCCGGTGGAAGTGTGGCAGCAGCCCGACCAGTACCAAAAAGCCATCGCCGCCATATATGCGCAAATACGCGATCTGGCGGTGATTGCCAAGGAGAAGGGCATGGGTGCCCTATACATTGAGCAGATGTATATTCCGTCGGAGGTACCCTGGACTTTGGCCCAAACCGCCGAGTACCTGTATGCGGTCAACGCCAACAGTGACGGGGTTCCTGTATATATTACCGTGGATGTCGGACACCAGGCGGGCCAGCAGTATGGTATGACGGGTCCTGACCTGGATTATCTGGAGTGGACGCGGCAATATGGTGCCGTCTCGGAGGTCATTCACCTCCAGCAAACTACCCCTGACGCCAGCGCCCACTGGCCCTTTACGCCCGAGTATAATGAAATAGGCAAAGTACAGATTGAGCCGGTGCTGGAGGCGCTGGAAGAGTCGCACCGCCAATATAGCTCCAATCCACTCTGTGAAGTTCTGGAGCCGGTAGACTGTAACTACCTGATACTGGAAGTCATCCCCGGCTCGACCAAAAGTGAGCAGCGGATAGTAGAGGAACTGACGATATCTGCCCAGTACCTGCACCAGTTTGTGCCCCCAGCGGGCTTGGAATTCCATGTGTAGGAACCACGGATAGCGCCCGGGCCGCGCTGCAGTGAGTGGGGTGGTTGTGAGTGTTGCCTGTCAGCGGCAAAAGTATTATTATTAGATTGAAAGATACCAGAGCCGACACTGTAGCACCGGAAGTGGCCCGGAGGACTGAGAGCGACAATGTTTTCAATTCTGAAAATTGAACAAAAGGCCGCCACGTTCCGCGAACTGGCCACTATGGTGAAGGCGGGGATGTCGTTGAGTGAATCGCTCGGTGTCCTGGAGGGGCGGCGTACTTATCGGAGCCTGAAGCAGGCTATGGGCGATGCAGCGTATCGCGTTGCCGACGGTACGCGTCTTTCCAAGGTGCTGGCAGATTATCCCCGGGAGTTTTCTCCAGTTACCTTAGGGGTGCTGACCGCCGGAGAAGAAAGTGGTAAGCTGGAGGAAGCCCTGGAAAAAGTAGCTGGATTTCTGGAGCGCGAATACGGCTTGCGCCAGATGATCAGCCAGGAGACTTTCTATCCCAAAGTGCTGGGAGTAGCGGCGATACTCATACCTAATGCCTCGCAGGCGATAGTGACCGGCATCCAGGAAAGTTTCTGGGCCGGAGTGGGGGTATTCGTGCGAGGGTTAGCTACCTATGCGGTGATTCTGGGCATCCCAGCGCTGCTGGTGTATGTAGTGTACAGGGTCGTAACCAGCACCGACCAGGGTCGCTATTTCGTGGATAGCGTCAAGTTGCGTGTGCCCTTGCTGGGACCGGTGGTGCGGCGGCTGGCTCTGGCCAAGTTCAGCCGGGCACTGGCTCATACCTACGGAGGGGGTGTGCCCTTTGCCCAGGCAGTGGCGTTGGCAGGTTCGGTCACCGGGAATGCGGCCATCAGCAGGCGACTGGTAGCAAGTATTCCTCATCTGCGCCAGGGCGGGAAGCTGTCCGAAGTTCTGCGCGACTCACCTGACATAGATGACATGGTGGTGCGGATGGTGGCCACTGGCGAACAGACCGGGAATTTGGACGATACTATGGAGTGGATGGCCGAGCACTTTGAGATTGCCTGCGAGAGCTCTATTCGCCGCATGGTAGCCGTGGCTCTACCAGTGGGTGTTGTCATTATGGCCATCATTATTGGCGTCATTCTCGTTAACTTCTATCTGTACAGCTATGCGAGCTTTCTGCTGGAGTGAGTAACAGTGGGCGAGGAACGTGGTGCCGGCAATGACGATGGCGTGGAGTTGATTGACCTGGAAGAGGCAGCCCCTGAGGTGAGAGCGCGAGACCACAGCCAGATAGCGAGTAGGCTGCCGGAAGGGAGGCGACTCTACGAGGCCGGACGATACGACGAGGCCAAGATGTGCTGCGCGGAAGTCCTGGACGCCGATCCTGACCAGGCCGAGGTCTATGAACTGCTGGGGGCTATTTATGGTGCTGAAGGCAAGCGAGAACTGGCGCGGGATATGTACCGCGAAGCCGAGCGGCTCCAGGCAGAACAATCCCAGCAAAAGTCAGTACCATCAACTCATGCGGCGGCGAGCTACCCTCGCAGTGGGGGCTGGCGGCCCTTGTGGGTACCCGAGCCGGTGCAGTTGCGGTACTCAGTGCTTATCGGGGCAGGCACAGCGGCAGTGGTGATGCTGGCCGTAGCGCCGCTGGTGCCCGGCGACCCGACAATATTTGGAGTTAACCCCGGCCAGCTTCTCCTGGTGCTGGCGGTTGCCCTGGTGATGGGCAGTGGCCTGGCCGCCTCGGGAGTGATCAAAACTTTCGACCAGGAGCTTATGGTGCACAGCCCGGCGACGGGCAGCACCTGGCCGCTGTGGCTGTTTTTGCTGGTCAGCGGTGCCCTATCGGCCTGGCTGGCCATGTTAGTCTATGTTTTGTCCCGGTCAGTTGCCGATACTCACTCCCGTACCGAGGCCATGTTTCTACTGACAGTGACCGCGATCGGAGGCATTGTGGCGCTAAGTTGCCCAATCACAGTCAATTTCCTGTGGCTGGGTATGAATGTTATATTTGAAGGCGCCCTGCTGGGCTGGGCGGCAGGCAGTGTCATCAGTCCCCGGGAATGGTGGCGGGATGAGGAATGAGTTTAGCGCGCCTATCTATACCTGGATAAGAGCATCTAATGCGAACGGTTAGCAAGATCTCACAAACCCGACCGATAATATCATCAGCCAAGCAGCGGGGCGAGCGCGTGGGCCTGGTGCCTACCATGGGAGCACTGCATGCTGGCCATATAGCATTGATAGAGACGGCCCGCGCCCAGGACGACTTTGTAGCTATCAGCATATTTGTCAATCCCACCCAGTTCGGGCCTGCCGACGACTATCAGGCCTACCCGCGCCGATTGGAGCAGGACGCCCAGATGGCCCAGCAGGCGGGAGTGGACCTGATCTTTGCCCCTTCGGCGGAGGAAATGTATGGGGAGGAGTTTGCTACTTATGTGGAGGTGGAAGGACTCACGGACGGTCTGTGTGGCCGCTACCGGCCGGAGCACTTTCGCGGGGTCACCACGGTGGTGGCCAAATTACTGAACATAATCCAGCCTGATGTGGCATATTTCGGCGAAAAAGACTACCAGCAGCTAATAGTAATTAGGCGGATGGTCAACGACCTTAATATGCCGATAGAGATTGTGGGGGTGCCGACAGTTCGTGAACCGGATGGACTGGCACTCAGCAGCCGTAACCGCTATCTTAGTGATGAGGAAAGAGCAGCGGCTCCCTGGCTATACCAGGCGCTGCAAGCGGGGGCGACGCGGGTCAGGCAAGGAGCTACTGGGGCCGAAGCAGCCGAGCAGGTCAAGGAGATACTGGCCGAAGAGCCGCTGTTGCGAGTACAATATATAGAGGCAGTTCACCCAGAGACTCTCCAACCTGCTGAGTACGGCGGTCCACCGATGGTTATCGCTGCGGCTGCCCACCTGGGGGGGACTCGGCTGATAGATAATATAATAATAGAAGAAGGTACTGATGATGTTTAGATTGATGGCTAAGTCAAAAATACAGAACGCGACCGTAACTGCCAAGCGCCTCTACTATGAGGGCAGTATCGGTATTGATGGCCAGATTATGGCCGCCGCCGACCTGCTGCCGGACGAGATGGTCTTGGTGGTCAATGTCAATAATGGCCAGCGGCTGGAGACCTATATTATTGAGGAGCCACATGGCAGCGGCACAATAGCACTGTATGGGCCGGCGGCCCGCTGCGCGGAAATTGGTGACGTGCTCCATGTGATTTCCTACTGCTCGATGACCGAAGAAGAAGCGCGTAGCAGTAAGATCAGAGGGGTGGTGTTAGGTGAGGGCAATAAAATTGAGGAGCAGTGATGATGGGTAACCGACGCTCCCTACATGCCGAGGCCCGGGTGGTGCGTGATATAGTGGCCCGAGCACTGGCCGAAGATATCGGCCCGGGCGATATCACCAGCGAATTGTGCGTGCCGGCTGATTACCAGGTCCAGGGCCAGTTTGTGGCCAAGGAGGCGGGAGTTTTAGCCGGGATGAAGGCAGTAGAGGAGTGCTTTGGGCAGCTCAGCCCTGCGGTCAGTTTCCAGGCTAACAAGCAGGCCGGCGACGACTTCGCCACTGGCGATATTCTGGCTGAGGTGACGGGGCCGGCCCGGCCTATCCTGGCAGCCGAGCGCACCGCCCTAAATTTCCTCCAGCGACTGTGCGGAATTGCCACCCTGACCCGCCAGTTTGTCCAGGAAGTGGAAGGCAGCGAAGCAGTAATCGTGGACACCCGCAAGACCACCCCCGGCCTACGCGCCCTACAAAAGGCAGCAGTCAGAGCTGGCGGCGGACAGAACCACCGCTTCGCGCTGTACGATGCCATACTTATCAAGGATAATCATATACGCATTGCCGGTGGTGTAAGGGCGGCGATCCAGGCGGCGCAAGCGGGGGCCAGTGCCCATCTGAAGATTGAGGTGGAGACCACTACCCTGGCCCAAGTGGGGGAGGCAATACAGGCAGGTGCCGACATAATAATGCTGGACAATATGGAGCCGGAGCTGATGCGCCAGGCCGTGGAATTGATTGGCGAGCAAGCGCTGGTAGAAGCATCCGGTGGGGTGAACCGGAACAATGTGGCTGAAGTGGCCGCCACCGGGGTGGATCTGATATCGGTGGGGCGGCTGACCCACTCGGCTCCAGCTATTGATATTAGCCTGGAGCTACAGACATAACGAGCAGGTTGACGGACGGGGCAGAAAATGGTGGCGACGCTATCAACAGGTCGGACGCGCAAGTGGCTGCTAATAGCGGCAGTGATGGTGCTTGGTGGAGCAGCAATACCGGGGCAGGCGGCGCCCAATGTGGCTGTAGATAAGTTGTACCAGTGTAGCAGCGAGATATTGCCCGAATGGACCGGGCTAACTGATGGAGTGAAGGACAGTGACCAGCCGCCAGCTTGCTTTGCCACTGATAACTCCGCCGATTTTCCCAAAGAGATAATCATTGACCTGGATACTGTTTGTCAGGTGACTAAGATAGCTGTGTACAACAGTCTCAATGGCAATACCCGCCGCATTGCCGTGCTGACCTCGGTAGATCTGGAAGATTTTGAAGAGCTGCGCGAGTATTACTTCCCGCCCTTTCAGGTCCAGCCACTGATACATTCATTTCCTGCCCGACAGGTAAGGTATGTAAAGATTAAGCTTTACGATACCTGGGGCGGAGGCCGAGGCGGGGACAACTGCCTGTACCTGCGTGAAGTGGAGGTCTACGGGGAGGAAGAAGCCGATAGTGGTAGCGGCCAGTCGGGGGCTGATATTCTTCGTCTGGCTGCTCTTCGCCCGCCAGTGGTAGCACCGCATTGTGTGCAAATTTTCCGGCGGTATTGCCTGGAGACCCAGCTTGACTTGACCATTGGCATCCTCGGGGACAGATTCGCGCTTCCCGACCGGGCCGATCAGACCCACTGGATTACCCTGTTCACCCAGCAACTTGAGGGCCAGGATGATTCTCGTCAAATCCAGGTCATTAACCGGGCAATGCCGGGACAAGACCCCCACCAGGGGGCGCAGCTCCTCACCCAAATGGCGCAGCCAGGCCCAGTTGATGTGCTGATTATTGCTTACGGCACTGATGCAGCTTTGACGGCAATGCCAGTCAGCCAGTTTCGCCGCGAACTTCAGTATCTGCTGGAGGCTGCCCTGGACACAGTGCCAGCTCTAGTGGTAATGGTCACGCCGGTGGTGTTCGCGGGTGATCCTACCCTGGCCTATTATTCGCAAGTACAGGGTAAGCAGACTCAACAGATGACGGCGGCGGTCGAAGAGGTGGCAGCCACCAGCGATTGTGTGCTGGTGCGCACCGCTTCGGTGCTTGGCCACCAACTGGATAATATTGACGATTTATATCGGGATAACCTCAGACTGAGTGATGAGGCTCAGCAGGCTTTAGCTGAAGCGCTGGGGCAGTTGTTCACTTATACTCGCCCTACCGACTAACCTACGGGTAGGCAGGAGAAGATGGCCAATGCGGGTAGTAGCCGGGATCATATTAGGATTGGTGTTGTTCTTTCCGGGTATCACACTGTTGCAGTGGGTCGCCGAAGACTTACTGGGCCAACAGATGACCCTGACTGACGGCTGCCTGGTAATGATTATTATCCTGCTCAGCGTCATAATTGTCACCCGCATACACGCTGAGCGCAAGCGGCAGCCGACCGGTCGGCAGCAGCAGCCAACGGCGGCCGGCCAGGAGCCGACCCCCTATTCGCGCTCCACTTCGGCCACTTCCCGGCGGCGTTCCACTCGCCGTTCGGACAAACGGCGCCCTTAGAATGCCTGACAGCACGCTGGCAAAAGAATGACTGCGCATACTTCTTACTACTTGCGGATTTCACTATTAGCATTGGCAGTTGCATTGTTGGTAACTTGCCTGGGCATCCCTGGCTGCCGGGGTGGGGAGGACGGGGGCATCGTTGAGGATTTGTTCATCCG
>SDBS01007919.1_pt1 | contig 10309 bp, 10 predicted proteins | sample 2277091 | NCBI WGS metagenome assembly SDBS01 (sample SAMN10404972, study PRJNA504765) | marine sediment metagenome | isolation source: marine sediment core GS10_PC15, 163 cmbsf | place: Arctic Ocean: Southern Knipovich Ridge | collected 2010 | reverse complement strand
AAAATAGCCCAAATTGCACCGGCAAAGAGAATAAGACATCCTACCCACAACCAGGAAACCAGAGGATTGACCTTAGCCTGTACAGTCACTGTTCCATCTTCATTCAAACTCTGAAATGCCAGAAAAAGATCTCTTAAGAATTCTCTTCTGATTCTAACTCTGGCTATAGTGCTACCCTCTGGATAAACGTGTTTAACCAGCCTAGGGGTGTAATAGCCACCATCCTTACCATTCTGTTTGACTGCCAGCGTAGCTCCGACGGTGTCTTTTTTTATATTCTCCTCAGTTTTATCAGCCTTAGGATCGATGTATTCCCGGCGACTATAGGGCTTGGCATAAGTAAGCTCGTAATCTTCTATTTTGAATGACTCTCCCACTTCCAGAGTCACTATTCTTTCAGTAGTATAAAGAGAGGAACCCACCAGACCAATAAAAATGAGCATCATTCCCAGATGGGCAATGAATCCGCCATAGTGACGGTTACTTCTCCTGAATAGGTAGTATAAAGAGTTGAGAAATCCCTTTTTGGCAGCTTTTTTTCGGGAAAAGGTATCGTTGATTGTGGTCTGAATGATTACCACTGTACCAAAAACTGCCACGCTAAGAGTTAGCATTCCTAAGGGGCTGCCACTCCAGAAGATTATGACCAGCACTAGAGTGGTTACTGCCAAAACAGTAGGTAGAATAAGGTCATACTTAACACTTTCAAATGTGGTCTCTTTCCATTTAATGAGAGGGCAAATACCAATTCCAAATAGATAAATAAGCCCCAGAGGAATAGCGAGATTGTTATAGGTTTCGACACTGGGAGAAAGCTTCTGTCCTATAAAAATCTCAGTAAAATATGGAAAGATGGACAGAATCAGCACAATAAACATAAATGCGAACTGGGTTAAATTATTGAGAAAGTATCCGTACTCACGGGAGACAATAGATTCATCCCCCAGCTCAGTCCGGAACTCATTGTACCGCCATGCCATAAGCCCTCCTCCGCCTATGAGAATGACAATAATCGAGAACAGGAAGTAGTTGCCCACAGGAGACGCCCCAAAGGCATGAACTGACTGGATTATGCCGCTGCGGGTGATAAACGTGCCTGCCAAACAAAGCAAAAACGTAGCCAGGGCAAGTGACAATGTCCACATTTTAAACAGCTTTTTTCTCTTGGAAATAAAGAAAGAATGCATGAGAGCAGTGCCGGTAAACCAGGGAATAATCGATGTATTTTCAACCGGGTCCCAAGCCCAATATCCTCCCCATCCAAGTACTTCGTATGCCCAGTAGGCACCAAGAAAAATACCGACCGAAAGAAGGATCCAGGCAAACAGAGCCCAGTTTCTGCACATGTCGATCCATTCTTCGGTATCTCTTCCCAATAACAATGCCGCGATAGCAAACGCAAAAGGAATAGCGTAAATAGCGTATCCGACCAAGAGAGTAGGAGGATGAATGGCCATTACGATATGCTGCAAAAGAGGATTAAGACCTTGTCCCTCGGCCATAGCATAAGGTGCTGCAGTAAACGGATTGGCAGGAACTATGACCAGCAAAAGGAAAAAAGCCTGTATTCCAATTAAGACTAACATGCCGTAACGAAACAGATCGCTTTTTTCCTTCCAGTTAATAATCTGAAGGAAGAATGTAGCAATTGATAGGGTAAGAAGCCAGAAGAGAAGTGATCCTTCTTGACCCGCCCAAAAAGCACTTATTAAATATAGGGTAGAAAGATCAGAGCTGGAATACTGAGCAACGTAAGCAATACTGAAATCATGATTAAGAAGAGCGGAAATCAAAGCAAATGAAGCGACTACAACTGATATAAAAATCAGAATATTACCATAGTAACCTACCACAACTGCTTCTTTTACCCTTGCTTTTTGTCCATAGAGCAACGCAATAAAAGAAATGACTGAAACCACTAGTCCCAGGATAAGTGCTATATTACCGAATTCTCCCAATTACTTGTTCTCCTTCTTCGATTCTTCTTCGTACTTTGAGGGACATTTTACTAGAATTGTTTTTGCTTTAAATTCTCCATTATCTTGATAAACACCTTCTGCAATTACTTCCGTGTCATCTCTGAAAGATGCCGGCAAGGTACCTTCATAAACAATTTGGATGTTTGCTTTTCCATCGGTTATCTTGAAACGGTATGGGCTAGATTTGCTGGCCAAGGAACCTTTTACTACTTTTCCTCCTATCCTTGCAGCCTCTCCCTTAAGGGAGGCGTCGGTCTTTAATTCGCTTACAGTTTTGTAGAAAAGAAAACTGCTGCCCATGGCCGAGTAGACCAAGTAGCCCAACAAAACAAGAACTATTGCGCTCGTGATTACTACTCGTTTCATCTTCTTGCTCATTTTAGATACTCCTCTTTTTATTTAGCCCCCGTCTCACTGCTGGGCACATTCGTGTGCCTCACCCCTGAGGACCTCAACACCATGAGGTAGTACCGATAAGATCACTGCCATAGACTCCCGTACTGCTTTTGGACTTCCGGGAAGATTAACAATGAGTGATTGTCCTCTTATCCCGCTAGTGCCCCGAGAGAGCATGGCCCGCGGAGTTATCTTATAGCTTTCATTGCGCATGGTTTCAGCTATGCCAGGTGCCTCTCTGTCCATTACAACTTTGGTGGCTTCGGGTGTAACATCACGGTGAGAAAAACCGGTCCCGCCTGTAGTCAGAACCACATCCGCCCCAAGCTTATCAATAGCTTCAATAATCTTGGTGGAGATAACATCATATTCATCAGGAATAATATCTTTTAGGACAATCGTCATCCCCTCGGATTTCAGAATGTCCTCGATCAACTTCCCGCTTAAATCTTCTCTTTCGCCTCTTGATCCTTTGTCGCTCACAGTGATGATCGCCGCTCTGATATCCACCTCTGTCCACCCTTCCATATTATCGGCAAAATGCGGCCATTCTATTCATCAATAGCTGTTCTCAATATGTCGCTCTGATCATTACCCCTGCTGAGAACTCTATTTGTTCGGGTAAGCTAACCCAACAGCGGCACTTAATTCTTTCCGTTGTATACATTATAAAAACAAATTGGCTACCTGAACAGCTATATTTTACCAAATAACTGAAAAATCTTCAATTATTACCCTAATTCATTCAAGAGCCAGGTACGCAAGTCTACAGTACCAGATTGACCTTGAATAAAAGCTGTTAGTGCGATGTCCAAATTTTGGCAAGAAAAGCAAAGAGTGACACAACCACTATTAGGGTAAGAACGACTGCTATGAACTCTTTCATGACCCTTCCACCTCTTTATACACTCAAAGCTTTAAAAAATCTGTGACATTGTTCACTTAATCGCAATTAATTGATTCAGGAAATTACTTTTATTTTGTCCCCGACTTTGACTTCTCCACCTTTCAGTACCCTGGCAAAGATACCTTCTTTGGGCATTATGCAATCTCCTGCCTGATAATAGATAGCGCATTTTGTATGACAAACCTTGCCAATTTGAGTAACTTCCAGCAAGATTTTATCTCCGATCGTCACTCTTGTCCCTATCGGAAGTACTACTAGCTCGATACCCTGGGTGGTTATGTTTTCTGCAAAGTCACCCGGTTTTACTTCAAGCCCCATCTCACGCATCTTCTCAATACTTTCCAATGCGAGCAGACTCACTTGTCTGTGCCAATCCCCGGCATGCGCATCTTTTTCCAGTCCATGCTCTTCAAGCAGTTTACAGACCTCCACTGGTTTTTTTCGCACTGTCTTGCGCTCACTTATATTAATGGAAACAACAGTACTGTGGGAGGAGGGATGGGGGATGGGGGATGAGTCGCTCTTGCCCTTATAGCTTTTGGTTTTCTTGTCCTTTTGGCTCTTGGCTTTGGACTTTTGGCTTTGTTTACCTTTTTTATTCTTCTGTTTTAACTCATCACTCATCTCTCATCTCTCTTCCCTTTCATATACTCCACTTTTACCGCCGCTTTTTTTCATCAGCTTAACACCATCGATAACCATCGCTCGATCAACGGCCTTGCACATATCATATATAGTCAAAGAGGCCGCCGAAACAGCCACCAAGGCTTCCATTTCAATACCGGTGCGATCTGTTGTTTTGACAGTCGCCTCAACCTCAATTTGATCCGGCTCTTTAATTATAAAATCTATGTCTACGCCGGTAATTTGGAGAGGATGACACATGGGAATAAGCTCATGGGTTTTTTTGGCAGCCATTATACCTGCTACCTGTGCCACTGCCAGAACATCTCCTTTTTTTATCCCGCCGCTCTTGATTCTTTTCAAGGTCTCCGGTTTCATTTTTACCGTACCTTTGGCTATTGCTTCTCTGGCAGTCAAGGCCTTTTCACTCACATCAACCATTTTCGCTCTTCCTTGTTCACCAAAGTGCGTTAAACCACTATGCATTTGTTGGTTGCCGGCTTTTAGCTGCTGGTCTGATTTTTTTTCTTTTGCCTTTTGGATTCCGGGCTTTTGACTTTTCACTCTTTACTCCTCACTCATCACTTCTCACTCTCATTTTAGCCACCGATCTGCGACATCCTGCGCTGAAAATCAGTACGCTTTGAGTCGGAATGGTTTTTTGGTTTCTCCAATAAAGCTTGATTTATGAGTTTTTCCACTTTTTCTTTGGGATTTTCCGAGCGCATGACTTTTTTTACATCAATCTCATCATCAGAGAAAAGACAAGTACGCAGTTTTCCGTCAGCTGTAAGCCTCAACCTATTGCATGAGGGACAGAAATGTTTGCTCATGGGAGAAATAAACCCAATCGTTCCCACTGCATCTTTCATTTGGAAGTACCTTGCAGGACCGGCTCCGTAGGGAGAATCAGCTTGCTCCAATTTTCCTAACTTTTCTATTCTCTCTTTCAACTCGGCCGAGCTTACTGACTTATCCATTCCCATTTCTTTACTGAAAGGCATGTACTCAATGAACCGAACATGTACAGGATGCTCAAACGTGAGTTTTACAAAATCGGAAATATCTTCGTTGACACCTCGAAGAACCACAACATTTATCTTCACCGGATCCAGGCCTACTTCCAGAGCCCTTTCCACTCCCTTAATTACGCGACTCAGGTCACCATTCCTTGTAATCCTATGAAAAACGTCAGAATTCAATGAATCAATGCTTATATTGATGCGGTTGAGACCCACATCAACAAGCGCTTCTGCAAACTCAGAGAGCAAAACACCATTGCTGGTCAAAGAGATGTCTTTTAAACCCGGAATACGAGTAAGGCCCGCTATTAAGCCCAGAACATCCCTTCTGATCAAAGGTTCTCCTCCGGTCAACCGGATTTTGGTAATACCTTGCTTTATAGCGCACCCGGCAAAGAGCTTGATCTCCTCGTACGAGAGTATCTCGTTATGAGGTTTCAATTTCAACCCGTCGGTAGGCATGCAGTAAATACAGCGTAGATTACATTTATCTGTCACCGACAATCTCAAGTAATCAATTTTTCGATTATGTGAATCAATCATGTTTGTCATTTAACCTCCAAAAAACCGATGAGCGATTTTCGACCAAAAAAAGAATGAGCCGCTCCCACGAAGGCAAAGAAGCGGCTAGATATCAGTGTTTCATTTCTCCTTTCCAAACAGGGGAGGCGTTATGGTTTCCCACAAAACCCTATCGGCTACTTACCATGACCTACTTTAGATAGATTTTAGCTAATGTAGCTCGGAGAATCGTACTTATTCAGTTTTTTTAATTATAATATAAATCCAGCGGATATCCTAATCCCCCAGTTAAACAGGGGCAATGCAAACCATTGATCATCTATCCATTCATTCTACACCGAGTACACAGGCACAATGAAAACCAGCGACTTCAAACGCTGCGTCGGTGACTTTTATGCTAGAGACAGCACAAGCGGGAAGCTCAGCATCCATAGAAGCATATAATTCCGGTTGGCGATTCCCATTGCCGTTTGCTGCATTATTCGCTTTTGCCAATTCCCAAAGTAAATCTTCCAACAAATCCTTGTAGGATTCACAATAGGGATCAGGGGCCATAATACAACCAAAACCTTTTTCAACCTTATAGTTATAATAAGCCTGGCAAAAGCAGCCGCCGCCGCAAAAAAACTTCAGATAGCAGTCATTACATCCAACCTTTTTCTGCACGCTGTTATCTCTAATCCATTGAGCAACCGGGGAATCAAGCCATACTTGTTCAAGAGTCCTGTCTTCCAGCGAACCGCAGGAAAAACGGTCATCACCATTGAGAGAAGCACAAGGATATACCTGCAGATCGGAATCCACACAAAGCATCTCGAAGCAGCTATTGCAAAGATCATTTTTTCTTCCCCGACGAGCTTGAACCCGAACCTTAAGTGATTCCTTGTTATCAACCAGCATCCCCAGCTCTTGAGAATTCTTAAATAAAGCGCGCATAATTTCTGTAAGCTGACCGGGACTAACAGACAGATTCTTTAAATTCGTCTGCCCCCGCCCGCGAGGATGTAACCAGAGAATATGATGATCTTTCACGCCCAAAGAGGCTAAATAGCTTGTGGTTTCTGTCACATAATCTGCATTGAGCTTTGTAACTGTTGTGGTAACGATAGGAACAAGACCAACTCTCACCAGCTCGTTTATTCCAGCAATTGCTTTCTCAAAACTCCCTGTTCCGCGAATCTGATCATTCACTTTTGCATTGGGTCCTTCCAAACTAACCTGTATGATCAAGTTATTATTGGATATTTCGCCGAGTTTCTGGCTGATATTGGCATTAAGCAAGGTGCCATTGGAAAGAATCACCAGTTGAGTTCCAGCAGTTACATACTCAATAAGATCCAGAATATCTTCTCTTAAGAAAGGTTCGCCCCCGGTAAAATAAATGCGGTGCGCCCCCAGACCTGTGGCTTGATCAACCAGATTCTTGATCTGAGCAAAAGACATTGATGAGGTTTTTTGCCTGCCGGCACTTACCAAACAATGCAAACAGGTGAGATTGCAGTCATTGTTGGTATAGATCCATAGCTCTTTCAATTTTGCCGGCGCAATAGTTTGCGACCGTCCCGGATAAGATGGTTTTAGCACCGGCACCTCTGAAACAAATCTTTTTTCCAGAAGATCCCGGACAAAAACCTGGCAATTCTTGCTAGCCTCTTTCAAAGAAATTCCGTATCTGCCGCCAATATTCCCCGCAATTTCATTAAGAGTGTGTCTGCCATCGCACATACGAACAATCTCGGAACCTAGCTTGTTAGTGCTGATCCAGTTGGGCATAAGTGGGTCAATCAGCAAATAGGTCCCTTCTCTTTCTTGTTGAACATACTGAGGAGAGTAGAGCATGCTCTCTTGACCGGCCATAACCTGCAATCATCCTTTCCTGCTTATCTTATGTCCGCGTACAGCTTCTTTAAGCTGCTAGGATTCGCGCCTAAGAAATAGAGCAACTTTATTTTCTGCATAAGCCAGATAGTACGCCAGACCCCGTTCCTTTTCCATCTGCGGGCTGAACTAATAACCTCGGCGGATAGCTGCACCATCCCGCCTCTTTTCTTGACCCTCTGACTAAAATCCATGTCTTCCATTAATTCCAAGTCTCTAAATCCGCCCAACTCACGGAATACTTCCCGGCGGATAAAAATAGCCTGATCGCCAAAGAAATGACCAAAATATCTAACCCGCAGGTTAGAGAAATAAGCTATCAACTTATATATTAATGCCTGTTCATCTAGGGCAAGAGAGAAACCTCCGCCCACATATTTGTTTTCGGCCAAAGCATTTTCTACCTTCTTTACTGCATTTTTTGGTAAGACACAATCTGCGTGTAAGAAAAGGAGAGTGTCTCCCCTAGCCATTGAGGCACCCTGATTCAACTGCTGTGCCCGGCCGTTCTTGGACTTGATGAGTCTAATGTCCGGACTTGTCTCACGGATCAGATCTATTGTCTTATCGCTGCTACCGCCATCCACTATGATAGCTTCAAAGTCCCCCGCTAACGCTTCCAGATTGCTCAAAGTGCCACGAATAACCGCTTCTTCGTTATATACAGGAATGATGATGGATAGAATCTGTCTTCACTCCCCAATCAATTCCGCAACCATCCCGGCTGCTTCAACCGTAATTGCCTTGCAGTGTTCAAAAAGCTTCTTGTCTTTGAAGTCAATACCTTTGCGCAGACCACGGCAGCATGGCGTGGAAAACCGCTCCTTAAATTTTTGATAGAATTCCTCTGTTATTCTAAGCGTTTTCTTATTCTTCCTTCCCGATTTTCCACCGTATTTGGCACCGATCACTAAAGCTCCACCAAGCAGAGCGCCACAACAACAACCGCTGTAGCCCAATCCCCCGGTAAGTCCCGAACACGAACTCACCAGATCATCACTATTTTCCAGCTTTGTAACCTCTGAGCAGGCAAGAATGACAGTTTGAGCACAATTATACTCGTTACCATAGTGCTGGGCAGCGATATCTTCTGCCCTTAATCTCATATCCTGTTTTAGCGATCCTTCCATGAACACTGCCTCCAGCGCCTAGCGTTGAAATGCAAATACTATTCCTCCGATCAAACTGGTCAAGGCAACCAGAATAAAGAATACCAAAGATGCCGATAATGACTGCGCAGCATTTAGACCAATCTGGCTGAAGAAAAAAACATATCCTCCCTCTCGCACTCCCAGACCGTTAACTGAAATCGGCAGAAGTGATAAAGCCGAAATCAGAGGGATGAATATCAGGCAATAAACCAGAGAAACTTTCAGACCCAGTGATAAGAAAATAAGATAGTTTATAAGAACAATCATCAGTTGAAAAATCAGCGACCAGATCAATACCCGGGTAATTAAAACCTTGTTCACAGAGCACCGGTGAATTGCTTCCACAACGTCTTTGGCTTTCTCTTTAAGATTGAAAAAACCCGGAAGAAGTCTGCCGTTTAGGTAATGTAAGCTAGTTCGATTCATCCCAAGCAGCAAAAATCCGGTGCACAAAAGGAGAAAAAGAATTATGAGCCATAGAAAAGATTTCGAACGGTCGAAACTGATAATGACAGCAAAAAGAGCGGTAAGCCCCAGGGCAAAGCCAGCAAGAATCCTTTCCACAATTACTGAGGCAGCCGCTTCTGTTTTCTTTCCTGTGTGCTTGCCAATATCATAGATACGCACCACATCACCACCGATATTGGTGGGAAGAAAATTATTGAAGAAAAGCCCTATGAAATAGGAGATTGTCAGCTTCCTGATGGGAACTTGAACATCTAAGCAGTTCAGAAGTATTTGCCACTTTAAAGCACTTACCACAACGGAGAAGACCACCAGGAAAAGTGCCAACAACAAGCCTGAGATGTCCGCTGATTTGATAATCGATAACCACTCAGAAGAATCTATCTTATAAAATATTAATCCGATAAGAGCAAAACTTATAAATACCTTTACGAATTGGAAAATACCTGGCTTCCGGGAAACTGATATTTCCATTTTGACACCTATCCCTCTTCTCCCTCAATTATTACTCTCTTTTCAAAACGGGCCTTTAGCGCAGCACCTAAAACCAGCAGGACAATGACCACTATAAAAACCCAAAAAACCACTTTTACCGCGCCTGTCATCCTCTCGCCGAGGTATGAATAGATGATTGTTGCCGGTAGCTGGCCGATTCCCGTGGCAATAAAGAAAGGCCAGAACCGCATGGATGTAAGCCCAGCAGCATAACTGATTACGTCAAAGGAAACAATGGGAAGAAGCCTGGCTATGAGGATTGCGTGCTTTCCATATCGATCGAAGAACTTATCCGCATATTCCAAGCTCTTCTTTCCTACTAACTTTTCCACGGCCGGCCGACCATAGATTTTAGATATATAGAAACAGATTGCCGCGCCTGCCATGGCGCTGCTCCAGGAAAGCAATGTCCCCCACCAGGCTCCAAATAGGAGACCGTTGGTAAAAGTAATGACAAAGGCCGGCAAGGGTGCGATCACGGACTGAAAAACCATCAGGGCACCTGATACCACCGGTGCCCAAGCTCCAAAGGACAGTAGATACTCCTTCAGCCCACTGACATCAGCCTTACTGAGAATTTCTGTTCCTTGCACGATGAAGTTATGAAAACCCGGGGAGATAAAATATAAAATTAAAAAAAGGACAATAGCAATGGTGGCGCCAATTGCTTGTTTTACCCTTGTACTTGCCACTATAAAGCACCTCAATCGATAAAGAGGGACAGCGCCCATTTTTATTTTTTAGTAACAAAACTTTTCATTGTTCTTACGTCAAGAATATCCACAGATCGTAGCAGGCCTAATAATAGGGCACTGTCCCTCTTTTAATGAAAGACTGCTACTTCTCGATGGGGAAATCGGGATCGACAGA
>SDBS01007918.1_pt1 | contig 10310 bp, 3 predicted proteins | sample 2277091 | NCBI WGS metagenome assembly SDBS01 (sample SAMN10404972, study PRJNA504765) | marine sediment metagenome | isolation source: marine sediment core GS10_PC15, 163 cmbsf | place: Arctic Ocean: Southern Knipovich Ridge | collected 2010 | reverse complement strand
CCGTTGCAGTGGCGGGCGAGCCGCAGCGCAAGCACCGTCAGGCAGAATCCCTCCCGCTCATCATTCGGGTTCATTCTCCCAAGACTCAGGAACTTCGATGCGGGGATATCCAGCTTGCGGCAGAACGAGCCGAAATATTTCTCCATGAGGCCCGCCGGAAACACGTCGTTGCCCGCCGGCACCGGAGTATGCGTAGTGAACACGTTGCTCCCGGTCACCGCCTCCCGGGCCTCGTCAAAGCTGAGATTATTCTCCTCCATAAGGCGGCGTATCCTCTCAAGCGCAAGGAACGCCGAGTGCCCCTCGTTCATGTGGCATACACTGGGATGAATGCCCAGGGCGTGCAGCGCACGAATACCTCCTATGCCGAGCAGAATTTCCTGCCTTATTCGCATGTCCGAGTCGCCGCCGTAAAGACGCCCTGATACGCCCCTGTCATCTTCGAAATTCATCGGCACATTCGTGTCAAGCAGGTACACCGGCACGCGCCCGACCTGCATCTTCCATATCTGCGCGTGAAGTTTCCGCCCGGGAAGGTCAACTGAAATCGTTACCGGCTTGCCTTCCCCGTCTTTCTGCAGAACGACCGGAAGGTTGTAAAAGTCGTTCTTCGGGTATTGCTCTTGCTGCCACCCGTTGGCGCTCAGATACTGCCTGAAATACCCCTCCTGGTACAGAATGCCGATACCTGTCAAGGGTATGCCCAGGTCGCTCGAAGACTTAAGGTGGTCGCCGGAAAGCACCCCGAGGCCTCCCGAATAAAAGGGCAGGCTTTCAGTGATACCGAACTCCGCGGAAAAATAAGCTATACAGGCGTTGTCCTTGCCGTAAGTCTTCTTGTACCACGTCGTCTCCGACATGTAATTGTCGCACTGTTCCGACACGCGCCGAAGGTGGGCCATGAAGGCTCCATCCTCGGCCAGTTCATTTAACCGGTCCTGGCGCATCAGCCCAAGCATCTGTACGGGATTGTGGTTCGTGTCCTCCCACAGGTCCGGGTCCAGTCTGAAAAAGAGGTTTATGGCATCGTGATGCCAGCACCACCATAAGTTATACGCGATCTTGAGAAGCTCCTTCAGCTTCTCTGGCAGGGAAGGCGTGACCACGTATGTGAATACAGGCTTCGTCAGCATAAGACTCTCTCCAAACCGGTTCCGCTATTTCAAGACGTGTTCCATTCCAGCATATCGCGGACGCTCGCACTTGTGTGTTTTCGCCCGCCACAGATAAATCATCGGCTGAAAGGGCCTTTCAGGTTAATGGAAACGCGAGGACCGCGGCAGCTTTTGCAGAGACAGGCGGCAGGAGTAACATTCCGGCCCCAATCGCCAAGCTCGAATGCGACCGGAAAACCGCCAAAACAGCCCCACGAGCAAGATTGTCCCACGCGAACACGGCAAATCCGGAACTCACGGCTGATAAGGAAACCACTGCCATATAATCAGTATGACGTCCCTCGAGTTGCAGTCCTCAAGCCGACAAATTGAGCGCCGAATCATGTTCCTCTACAAGGTTCTCTCTTGTTATAATCACCATCAAAAGGACAGACTCCAGCTACAGGACGTTGAGTCAAGGAATCAGGAACTGGGAGTGTTGCTATGGGAAGGTATTATCGAATCTTTACTTTGATAGGTTGTATCTTCCTTTCTGTTTCTTCTGCATTCGGAGAGGAGGATAGGCTCTACACAAAGGACGAAATTGTCGCGAGTATTCCGTCGGAGAAAGAGAATGAAAAAGATTGGGAATTGAAGTATGCCATTTCTCTACCAGAGTTCCCTGCATTATGGGAGTACTTTGTGACTTTGCACATTGCTCCTGCCGGGAATCGACCAGACAGATTGTCAATATATAGGAGGGTAAATTCCGAAGACAGCAAGAAAAAAGGATATCGTTTGATCAAACGTATGTTCTCAGAAGAAACACGAGGTTTTGCCTATTTCGGGAACCCTTCTTTTTTCACCTATTCCCTTGAAGGCGGCAGTTGGTATCACTTCATACATGTTCCGATGTTCTATTCGGGCACCGGTCACCACCGGAAGGACAAGATATTCCGAATCAAGGATGGGGAGCTGGACGCGATTGAATTCGAGCCTGCTCCTGTATGGTTTAAGAGCAAGTTGAAAAAGGGCGAAGGTGTCAAGAAAGGGGAATACAATCATTTCTCTCACGTTCGGCTATATTTCTCATTTTTGATTTGGAATCAGGGTGATGGCAATTGCTCTCCAACTGCGGGTGTAGTTAAAGGAACGTACAAGATTATCTGTACAAAGAAGAACGACGTCTCAAAGGAACCAGAAAAGCTGAAGATGCTTGTTGATAAATACGAAAGGCTTCCTATCGAATATTAGTCCCCTTGCCCGTAGTTCTTGATGGTCTGGTGGAAACGCGGGTCCAGGCTATCGCCCTATCGGTCTACTTCGAATTCGCTGAGCAGCACAGCAACGTCATCGTTTGCTGCAAGGTCTGACGGCTTTTGCCCCCTCTTATTTCTTATGCCCGGATCTGCATTCTTCTTCAGCAGCAGCCTCACGGCCTCAACACGGCCGGCTGCAGCGGCGACGTGCAGCGGTGTGGAACCCTCAGAATTTCTTGCGGAGATCTTTGCGCGGGCAGAGACAAGCATCTCAACTATTTCGACATCGCCCTTCCGCGCAGCGATGTGAAGCGGTGTTTCACCATCCTTATTCTTCTTGTTCACACGAGCGTTCCTCTTGATCAATAGCTCGACGATGCCTCGGCGGCCGCGTGCTGCTGCAAGGTGCAGTGGTGTCGAGCCCGTTTTGTCCCTCGCGTTGATTCTTGTGCCACAATTCATGAGAAGCACAGCAATTTCCGTGTAGCAATTCCGGACGGCTTCATGAAGTGGGGTCGATCCTTGCCCGTCGGAATAGTTGGGATTTGCCCTGCCCTTGAGAAGTGCGCTGACAATGTGATAATCCTTGCCTTCAACGGCATAGTAGAGGGGGGTCTTGCCGAGCTCATCACGTGCATTGATCGAGCATTTGCTCTTGATGAGTTGATTCATGACCGTCTGATTCGCGAACCTTACGGCATAGTGCAGAGGCGTCTCTTTTCGTTGATTTGGCGCGTTAATGTCCGCCCCCTGGCGTATCAGCAGCATGGCAGCCTCCGTTTTGCCGGTAAGAAGAGCGACATGGAGCGGCGTTTCACCTCTGACATTCCGTGCGTTTATCTCAAAGCCATGGCCAAGAAGGAGCTGAACAAGTCTGACATTTCCTGACTTTGCAGCAACGTGCAGTAGCGTTTCCCTGTCGACAGTCGTCCTGGCTTCAGCACCTGATGCGAGAAGTAGCTTCGCTGTCTCATAACTTCCATTTCCAGCTGCTACCTCCAGGGGAGTTGCCCCACCGTAGTCTCTTGTCTCAAGCTCGGCTCCCTTCTCGATCAGAAGCCTGGCGAGTTCCACTTCGTCCATCCGAGAGACACTGTGCAGTGGGCTTTCCCCTATCCTGTCGCGCTCAGAGCGGATACGCCACCTTTCCGAAACCCTTGAGGCATACTGCTGGTCTTCCAAACGGTAGGCGGCCTCGGAAAAGTTCACAAGACTGTACCTGACGTTGACGTCTGCGCCATGTGTGACGAGAATTTTCGCTATTTTTATATTCATATTCTCAAGAGCAGTGATAAGCACAGGGTTTCCGTACTTATCTATGTAGTCCGGATCTGCCCCAACACCAAGAAGAAGTCTGAGCACACTTTCGTCGCCATTGCGAACTACTGTGGGAAGAAGTTGGTCCAGATATTCCGGCCCAGAGATTCCTGGATTGTTCTTGAGTAGAACTCGTGCAATCTCAGTTTCGCCGTTCTCGACGGCAGACTTCAGAACCCTGAACATTTCAGCCTTCTCTTTTTCCGGTTCCTTGGCCGATAAGTATTGGACAATTTCTGTGCGTCCAGCCGCGACTGCCATTGTAAGGGGGGCCTGGCCCTTGCTGTTTTGCACGTCTAAGTCAGCGCCGCCTTCGACGAGCAGTCTAACCAGATCGATCCTGTTGCTTTCCACAGCATAGTGGAGAGGAGTACGTTGGGAGCTGTTAACAGCGTCTACGTCGGCGTCATGCCTAAGTAGCAGATCAACCTTATCAATTTCGCCCGCGCGGACAGCCGTGTGAAGAGGTGTAGCGCCTTCCTCAGTCCTGAAATGAGCATAAACTCTTGCGTAACCGTCCATCAGAACAAGGTTCTCTAAGGCTTCAGCAGGAAACAAGCATAACGGTAGCGCGGATATCAAGCTCAATAAACCGGAGCCTGAGCCTTCTCTAAGCATCAGGACAACTGCATCGTAGTGGCCCGCTTCGGTGGCAAGCTGGACCGGGGTCCTGCCGTGAGAATCCTTAGCGTCGGCCCGGGCACCTTTTTCGAGCAGCATCCTGATGATATCAAGACGCCCCTTCTGTGCGGCATAGTGCAAAGGCTTCGCGCCCTTGTGGCCGGGGTAATTCGGATCTGCGCCTTTTGAAAGAAGGAACTCAACCATGTGTCTTGCACCGGCGCGCGAGGCATCAAGCAACGCCCTGCCTCCCTGAGGACCTTCGGCCGCTGCCCCATTCTCAATCAGAAACTCCATTGCCTCGATGTTTCCACCTGTCAGGGCGCGGGACAAAACCCGTTCCGAATGGGGGCTGGCGCCTTTCTTCAGAAGGAGGCGTATGATTTCAACATCGCCCTTTTGTGCAGCAACTTCCAGCGGACCAGAGCGCGTCCTCTGGTCCACAGTCACGGGGTACCCATTATCAAGGAGCAGTTTGACGATATCTCTGTTGCCCTTTTCAATGGCCCGGTGAAGCGGACCTTTCCCGCCGGACCTATTCGGCCCGATTTCGGCTCCATGTCTGATCATCTCTTTAACGATTGCGGTCTGGTCGAGACCTATCGCCAGATTAAGGAGACGGCGGTCATATCCGTCCGGCACACGGTCTCTACGGTCTTCCCCGTTTGGATCGGCCCCATGTTCAAGAAGGAGCTTCACCATATCCAGGTCCTTCCACTCGATTGCGAGCGAAAGTGGCGAATGCCCACCGCTAAATCCTCTTGTGTTCGGGTCTGCCCCAAGTTCGAGAAGATATTTCATTATCTCCATTTTGCCCGAATTTGCTGCGTGCAACACCGTCGAACATCCGTATCTTGTGCTATCAAGTTTGGCTCCGGCTTCAACGAGGGTTTTGATCACTTCCAAATGTCCGCGCTGTATTGCTTTTCGAATCGGTTCAAGGCTCGATTGCCGCCTGCCGGATTTGTCTCGCTTCTCTCTCGATGGTCCGTCAGGATCGACCCCGGCCTTGAGCAGCATTCTTACAGCATCAAGATGGCCATACCTCGCGGCGTACACCATTGGAGTCAACCTGAATCTGTCAATAGCTTCCGGATCGGCGCCGTGTTCGATAAGTTCGATGATCATCTCGGTTTGGCCGTTCATTGCAGCGGCATGGAGTGGCGTCATCTGGTTTTCGTCCCTGCTATTTGCCATCTCATCGTCTTGCAGCATAACGGCTCTTATTTCGCCCAGTTCGCCCAGGAATGCCATATCATGAAATGTCTTGCCGCCTTTCTGGTCGGCAAGTATCTCGACAGCCTCGTCGTGTCTTCTCATGGCTGCCTCGCGCAAGGGTGTGAGGCCATAGAATCCTTGGGAATTCGGGTCGGCATCCCTTGAAAGGAGGAATTGAACCATTTCTACGTTGCCATTTATGGCCGCCTGATGGAGGGGAGACAGTTGCGATAACTCATTCCGGAAGTAATATGCTTTGCTTATGTCTGCTCCGCTATCGATGAGCAACCGAGCCATTTCGAGATCATCCCCTTTCACAGCGATGTGAAGTGCCGTCCCGGCGAGTGAGTGCTTATTGAGGACAGTGCCTCTCTCGATGAGAAGCTTCACCATCTCTATGTCGCCGAGCTTTACAGCCATCTGCAGCGGCGTGCAGTAGTATCCAAATGGATATGAATCCCTCATATCAGGGAGAATGGGTTTTGCCGGCTTCACTTCGAAACGAATGTACGGGTTTTCAATTATGGACGGATCGTTTTCGATGATTTTTCCTGCGCTCTCGACGTCCTCGAGAAGTATGGCGGCACTAAACGTGATCTCGCCTCCCTGACTGATGAGATATTCAGCCATCTCCCGCCGGTTTGCCGTGGCGGCCTTATCGACAGGGGTGATCTTCAAAGAAAGTCTTCTACGCTTCGCTTTTCCCTTCGTGACAACCTCGTAGTTCTTAATCTCCGTGTGATTTACGTCCGCCCCGTATTTGATAAGGAGCTTCGCCATCTCGATATCGCCTTTTTCCGCAGCGATAAAGAGGGGCCTTTTCCCGCGATCATTCTGATTAGCCCTTCCCGGTCTCTTCTTGAGCAGCGCCTCGGCCCTTTCCAGGTCACCTTTCTCGACGGCATCGTGTATGAGAAAAGAAGACCCAGCCAGCGGAAGGAGGGAAACAATGAGGGCGACGATCATCGAGTTTCTGAGCCGAAGACAAGTTGCCGGAGTTCCTGGGGATTTGCACGCGAATCGAATCATCGATTTCATTATTTCGCCCCATACTCCTTCAAGAGATCCGCAATTCGCGCATCTCGGGCGTAATACAGCGGCGTCCTGCCATTTCCGTCCTGAATGCTGACTGAAGCATAGTTCTCCAGGAAAAGTTTGACCAAACTGTACTTATTCTGAGTGACTGCGATGTGCAACGCGGTTTTTCCCTCGCTGTTGCGCCTGTCCGCGTCCGCTTCATATCTGATGAGCCTCTCTATGATTTCAGTTTTCTTGTCGAGAAGGGCCAGATGTAAAGGCGTGTCCATTTTCTTGTTCGCGATGTTCATGTCCGCGCCCTTCTTCAAGAGGACTTCTGAAGTGTTGGGGTGTCCTCCGACAACCGCGAGATGAAGAGGCGTGTTCCCCTCGAAATCCACGACATCGATATCGGCGCCGTGCTTGATCAGAGTTCGGACAGTTTTTCGCATCCCTTTTGATGCGGCGACGTGTAGAGCCGTATGGTGATCATAGTTTCGTGTTCTGACGTCCGCACCTCTTTTGATTAGCAGAGCGGTGGTTCTTGGTCTCCCGTATAACGCAGCGAGGTGAAGAACTGTGTTTCCTCTCTCATCGGGATGTAAAGATTCTGGAAGAGCTCTGACGACGGCGCTCAGCAATTCAAAACTATCCTTCTTGAACGCGGCATCTAATATCGGGCTGTCAATTTGCGCGCCATTCTCTATCAATGCTATTGCCTCGGTCTGCCTGTTTTTCTCCATGCAGTTTAGGAGCAAGGGCTTCCCACGATATTCGCAGTCAGGGTCAGCTCCCCTTTCCAGGAGGAGGAGGAAGACAGGCAGCCTTCTGCGATCACACGCGGCGGCAAGGATCGGTGAGCCGCCGTCTTTGGTTATGTTGGGGTCCGCTCCATAATCGAGGAGTATCTCAGCGAGAGCTTCTCTGTTCTCATGAGTCAAGGTATCGAACAGGAGCCTTGAATCCCTGGGGTTATGCAGGTTCTTTTTCCGTGTCGCCTGGAGCACAACCTCAAGGACTTCGGGTTTGCGGCTGTATATGGCCCTTTCAATCGCTTTCGGTGCAAGTCCATTATCTATTATTGCGCCGTAGTCCAGGAGTGCTTTAAGGGCGCTTAGGTGACCGTACATTATCGCAGTGATAATCGGTGTGGAACCGTAGTTGTCTTTGTGATTCACATCCGCACCGGCCTCGACGAGAAGTCTGATTGTCTCAAGATTTGAAGTGCTGTCAAACAGGGGAGTTCTACCTCGATTGTCGACAGGATCGACTTCAACGCCTTTTTCGAGCAGAAGTCTTATTACGTCGGGGTTTCTTACGGCAAAATGGAGTGCGGCACGTCCTTTCTTGTCGCGGACGTGGAGTTTCTTGCTTTTTTTAATGAGCGGTTCCCTTACCTTGTACTTGTGTGTGTCAAATGCCTTCATTAGTGGGGTAATGCCTTGGTTGTTCTGAATATCCGGATCAGCTCCTTTCATAATGAGAAACTCCACGAGCCGTCGGTCGTCTGCAGTAACGGCGGCATGCAGAACTGTTTCCCCGTTTGAGTCTTTGATATTGGTTTGGGCGCCCTTCTCGATGAGCAACTTCACCGTATCGATCCTCCTGCCCTTGATTGCGTAGATCAAAGGGACATAATCCCTTGTGCCGTTGATGTCGGCGCCATTCTCCAGAAGCAGCTTTACCATTTCATTGTTACCGTTGTATGCCGCCGGACACAGAGGGGTGCGGCCTTTTTCACCCTCGATGACAGCGCCCTTTTCGAGCAGCAGCTTGACGAGATCTGTCCTTCCCCCTGAAACGGCGAGCGAGAGGGGGCTCTCATGGTTGCACCGGTTGACGTCGAACCCTTTTTCGATAAGGATCTCTGCAATACCACAGCGCCCTTTGAAAATCGCATCAGCTATCATTGGCCTCTCGCTTTTGTCCTCGATTTCCGCCCCTGCGTCGAGAAGATATTCGACGATCTCAGTCTGACCGTTCAGTATGGCAGCGTTGAGGGCATTTGCGACGTGCTCATCATATTTCTCGTCGTCAGATATCTTCAGCAGCTCTTTCACAACGAGGAGACATCCCTTCTCAGCGGCAAGACGTATCGGAGGGTCCCTGTAGTGATACGCCTTCTCCGGGTCCGCACCGTATTTGAGGAGGAGCAGCGCAGCCGCTTCATTGCCCTGCGAAAGGACGACCCGCAACGGCGCGTTTCCCAGTTTGTCTTTCACATTCGGATGGGCGCCCGCCTTAAGAAGCAGCTCAATTACTCCGGCGCCGCTTGCCTCGGCGGCAGCCTGTATGGGCAACGTATCTCGGTCCGTCGGCTGATTAGCGACAGCGCCTTTCTCCAGCAGCAGCTTTGCCATCGGCAGAGAATCGTGCTTTGCAGCGACACAAAGCGCCAAAGCTGCTTTCAGCGGTGGGAGCCTTACGCCATTGGAGAAAAGAAACCTGGCGACTCCAATGTCATCTTTCTTCACGGCATATTCTAATATCGATATACGCTTGGCACATTCGATTCCAATGCCCTTCTGCATCAGGAGCTCTATCAATTCCATGCTGCCGCTGCTGGCAGCGGATCTCATCGCCTGTGCGCCCCTGTCGCCCTCAAGAAGCTCCGGCGCAGTTTCAATAAGCATTTTTACAATGTCGATGTTGCCCTGCGCCGCTGCTATGGCTAATGCCGACTCAGTCATCGGATCGGCCCCGTGTTTAAGCAAAACTCTCGCAAGATCGGTGAAGCCTTTTGTTGCCGCGTAATAGAGGGGAGCATGACCGTTCTCGTCCTTGCGATTCGGATCTGCGCCGTTCTCAACAAGTATCCTGGCGATTTCCTCTTTCGTTGGCCAGAATGCGATCGCACTGTCTAAAGGGGTGCGACCGTGGTCGTCCTCGATGTCAGGGTCCGCGCCATTCTTAACCAGGAACTCAACCATATCCCTGTGTGTGAGGTCTACGGCCACATGCAACGGAGTCTGAGTGACTACATCAGGAATCTCCGGATTCTGCCCGTTAATGTCGGTGCCATTTTCTATGAGAAGTCTTGCTACTTCTATCTGGTTCCACCAGGCCGCTGTATACAGCGGGGCGACGGCGTAGTGCGCAGCCGCTTTGGGATCAAGAACGAGCATTTCAGGGCCATCTTCTCCGCGGATGACCCTGCTGCCCCTCAGTAATGGACCCACCACCGCCCCATTCTCTATCAAGAGCGTCGCAACTTCGACGCTGCCATGCCGCGCCGCCCCGTCCAGCGGTCTCTGATCCTTATTACTGAACGCATTTACGTCGGCGCCCTTCTCGATAAGGTAGGCGGCAACGTCTGCGCGGTCGCCTTCCGCCGCGAAATGCAGAGGTGTCCGGCCAGGAGCGTTCTTGGCATGGACCATTTCCGGGTCGGCCTCGATAAAACGTTTGACAGTGCCGAGGTCTCCGATATAGGCGGCGTCGAAGACGTCGATCTCAGCGCCGGCATCGAGCAGACCAACAAGCAGTTTTCCCGAATCGTTCAGGGAAGCGTAGTAGACAGGTGTGCAGCCATATTCGTCTTTCGCATTAACGTCAAGGCCTTGTTCCATGAAGAACAGAGCAGCGTCGGCATCACCACTCTTTGCAGCGATATGCAGCAGACTCTGGTCCCGCGTGTTCTTCAGATTTACGTCGGCGCCGCTTTCGACAAGAAGCTTGAGCATTTCGACGTCGTTGTTTTTCGCAGCTATTTCGAGGGATGTTCCTGCTCTGTCTTTCCCGTCGATCCTTGCTCCTTTTTCGATGAGGAGCTCCGCAATCTTGA
>SDBS01007917.1_pt1 | contig 10310 bp, 9 predicted proteins | sample 2277091 | NCBI WGS metagenome assembly SDBS01 (sample SAMN10404972, study PRJNA504765) | marine sediment metagenome | isolation source: marine sediment core GS10_PC15, 163 cmbsf | place: Arctic Ocean: Southern Knipovich Ridge | collected 2010 | reverse complement strand
TCTCCCACTGAATCGTAGACCACATTCACGCCCTGCCCATTGGTGTACTCGCGGACCTCATCTTCAAAATCTCTCCGACTGTAGAGGATAACCAGGTCGGCGCCGGCTGATCCGGCCAGTTCAGCCTTTTTTTCGGTCGATACGGTGGCCAGGACCCGGGCCCCGCAGAGTTTAGCCAACTGAACCAGGAGCAACCCTACTCCTCCCGCGGCTGCATGAATAAGGCAGGAATCCCCCTGTTTCAGCGGATAGGTGCTGTGAGACAGATAATGAGCGGTCATTCCCTGGAGCATGGCTGCCGCCGCCTGCCGATAGGTAAGTTCAGCAGGTATAGTTACCAGTTTCTCTGCAGGCACGACAGTGTATTGGGCATAAGAACCGGCAGGACCGGCAAATGCCACCCGGTCTCCTGCTTTCAAACCCTTGACTCCGGGCGCTACTGACTCTACTACGCCCGCTCCCTCCAGACCCAGGGTATAGGGCAGATCAACAGGATATAAACCATCGCGCTGATAGATATCGATAAAATTAACCCCGGCGGCTTTTATCTGTACAAGGGCTTGACCACTCCCCGGAACCGGCTTTTCCAGATCATCGCGGCTCATTCTTTCAGGCCCGCCATAGTGGTGGATGCGTATAGCTTTCATTTATTCCCTCCTTTTTAATATGAATTATAGTGAGGATGAGCATATTTGTATATCAGGATTAATTTCCTGGTTAAAAGGTATCAGTCAGGGGGTTCCCCCACTATATTTTTGTTCTCTGAACAGATTGACTTTTAAAATCTTCATACACGAGGGAAATTTTCACAAAAAGTGTTGACAGATGCAGGGCGGTTTTATATAATTAAGTCGATCGGAATAGTCAAGTTAAGAATTGTGAAGTAAAAGGTATCTGATGGAGTTGCTATTATGCGAATATCCAAAAAATGTCAATATGCTTTACGTGCGGTTTTTGAGCTTTCAGTTCGTAATACCGGCCATCCGGCAAAGATACATGACATAGCTGACGCCCAGAATGTCCCGCTCCGATTTTTAGAGGTAATATTGAATCAACTCCGACATGCCGGGTTCGTTGAGTCGCGAAGGGGCAAAGAGGGCGGTTATCTGCTGGTCAATTTGCCTGACAGCCTTACTATCGGGCAGGTTATTGCATGTATCGATGGGCCGGTTTCGATAACCGATGAGAATACAAAAAATAACAGTGCAGGTTCTTTTTTTGGAGATTTTGCGTTTGAGCAGTTTTGGCATAAGGTTAATGAAGCCGTATCTGAAATTTGCGATAATACTACATTTGCCGAACTTGTAGAGCAGGAAAAGAAGCGAAAAGTCTGCCGTGTGCCAAATTATACGATATAGTACTGGTTTTTATGATTGATTCGCAGAGAATTAGTGGCTGGTCATAAAAATTACGAACTAAGGAACCCGAATGAAGAAATAAGTAAGTTCGGAGTTTGGAGACTCCGAACTACGAACTAAAACAATTCGGAATTAACAAAGGTTTTGTTTCCGGCTATCCCGGGTTAGGATAAATTGTTGTGGATTCTCATGCAAGAAGCGTATTTAAGACCCTTAGCTGGCGTTTCCGGGCTACAGTAATTACTTTTTTTGTGTCCTCGCTTATTACCCGAAAGGTTACCTTTGCTATAGAAATAGGATTGGCTGATACGCTGATAAAACTTTTTGCCTATTATTTACATGAACGAGGCTGGAATCGCATAAAATTCGGCAAGGCCAAAATATAAAAGACTGGATTCCCGCTCTCTGCCTTAGCAGGGACAAGCTTCGCGGGAATGACAGTGTTAAGAATGTAGAATTGCGGCGCGAAAATGAATGAAGAAGTGAAGAAGATAATCGAAGATGTTAAAGGTTTAAGTACACAAGAGTTGATTGGTTATATACTCAGACGATTTGGTGATAAGGCGGCATTGGCGTCGAGTTTCAGCGCAGAAGACCTGGTTGTTACTGATATGATGTGCAGGGTATCGACGGATGTGAAAATATTTACGCTGGATACGGGGAGATTGCCGGAACAAACGTATGAAGTAATAGAGCGAACCGGCAAGAAGTATGGTATCAAAATATCGATAATGTTTCCGGATTCAGGGCAGGTTGAACAAATGGTTAAAGAAAAGGGGCCTAATCTGTTTTATGACAGTATCGAAAATCGCAAACTTTGCTGCCGGATTCGGAAGATCGAACCGTTGAAAAGGGCGTTGAGTAATCTTGATGCGTGGATATGCGGTTTGCGGGCGGAACAGTCAGTAACACGTGCTCAGCTAAAAGCCGTTGAGTGGGATGATACTTTTAATCTTATAAAGGTATGCCCATTGGCGGATTGGACAACCCAGCAGGTGTGGGAATATATAAAGGAAAATGATGTCCCTTATAACAGGCTGCATGATGAGGGTTATCCGAGTATCGGATGCACACCGTGCACGCAGGCAGTTAAGGAAGGCGAGGGTATTCGTGCGGGCCGCTGGTGGTGGGAAGAGCCGGAACATAAGGAATGCGGTCTGCATTTGAAAGCAGATGACAGTAATGCAGGGGAGGAGAAATAAAAAATGGACCAGCTTGAAACGCTCGAAGCACAAAGCATTTTCATATTGCGTGAAGCATACCGTTCTTTCAAGAACATGGTGATGCTCTGGTCTATCGGTAAAGACAGTACGGTTTTGCTGTGGCTTGCACGGAAGGCATTTTTCGGTCATATGCCTATTCCTCTGATGCATATAGATACAGAGTACAAGGTCCCTGCGATGATCGAGTATCGTGACAAGTTTGCACGTCAGTGGAAGTTGAATCTGATAGTTGGAAAGAACATCAGGGCTCTGGAAGCTAAAGAGACTTTTCCCGACGGTAACGTCAGCAGGCTGCAATGCTGTGCCACTCTTAAAAGTGAAGCGTTGAAACATACGTTAAGCGGTGAATGGCCTCGCTGGGTGCTGGACCATAAAACAGGTAAATATGTTATACATGAGTCCGGCGAGATGTTTACCGGAGTTATCGTCGGCGCCAGGGCGGATGAAGAGGGCAGCAGGAGCAAGGAAAGATATTTTTCGCCGCGTGACCAGGAGAATGACTGGGATGTAGGCGACCAGCCACCGGAGTTGTGGAACCAGTTTAAGACTGATTTTGCTCCCGGTACGCATGTCAGGATTCATCCGCTGCTTGACTGGACGGAATTAAATATCTGGGAATATATCGAGCGAGAGAATATTCCAATTATTGACCTGTATTTTGACCATGGTGACGGGAAAAGGTATCGCTCGCTTGGGTGTTGGCCTTGCACGTCACCGGTGGATTCGACGGCTAAGAATGTCTCCGAGGTTATTGAAGAACTTCGGAGCGGTAAGTTTGCAAACATAGCAGAACGCTCCGGCAGAGAACAGGACAAAGAAGACGGATGCGGGCTTGAAACGCTGCGCAGAGGTGGATATATGTAGTTCAAACTGACTGTTGGTCAGTTTGAGAATGTAAAACTTAAAGTGTAAAAATCAAAATTAAAAAGGGCTAACGGGATTTTTTAATGGCGATAGAGAAAATACAATCCGACACAGTAACAGAAGCACGCGAGCAGATGAATATTGTTGTCATCGGCCATGTCGACCACGGTAAAAGTACGGTGATAGGCAGGCTACTGGCAGATACAAGGTCGCTGCCTGAGGGTAAGCTCGAACGGGTTAAGGCTGATTGTGCCCGTAACGCAAGGCCTTTCGAATATGCATTTTTGCTGGATGCGTTAAAAGATGAACAGTCGCAGGGCATCACTATCGATTCTGCCCGGTGTTTTTTCCGTTCAGCCAAACGTGAATACATAATAATTGATGCGCCGGGACATATCGAGTTTTTAAAGAACATGATTTCCGGTGCAGCCAGGGCGGAGGCTGCGCTGCTTGTTATCGACGCCAAAGAAGGTGTTCGTGAAAATTCCCGCAGGCATGGGTATTTGTTGAGCATGCTGGGAATCAAGCAGGTTGCTGTTTGCGTTAATAAGATGGACCTTGTCGATTACAAAAAAGAAGTTTTCGAGGTGATACAGTCTGAATATACACAATTTTTATCAAGAGTTGGAATCGAGCCGATGGGATTTGTTCCTGTAAGCGCAAGGGAAGGTGACAATATTGTTTCTAATTCTTCACAGATGCCGTGGTATGATGGAGCTGCGGTGTTGGAAATGATTGACAATTTTTCCAAAGAGCCTTCGCGTATTGATAAGCCTTTCCGTTTTCCATTGCAGGATATTTACAAGTTTACAGAAGAAGATGATGGCCGTCGTATTTTTGCCGGCAGGATCGAAACTGGAAGCATTAAAGTTGGTGACGAAATAATATTTTTGCCTTCGGAGAAGAAATCCGGAATAGCCACTATCGAAGGTTTTAATGTTGTCGAGCAGAAGGAGGCATTTGCCGGCCAATCAACAGGGTTTACTCTGGAAGAGCAGATTTATCTAAAAGCCGGTGAGTTGATGTGCAAAGCGGGGCAAAAAGCTGCTAAGGTGAGCTCGCAATTGAAAGTCAATATTTTCTGGATGGGCCACCAGCCGATGATTAAGGGCAAGCGGTATAAGCTGAAACTGGGCGGTATAAGGATACCGGTTTGGCTGCGAGACGTGATATCTGTTCTGGATGCTTCGGATTTGACAACGGACTCAAATCGCCAGCAAATTGAGAGGCATGATATAGCAGAGTGTGTCCTTGAGACATTGAAACCGATAGCCTGTGACCTTAACAGGGAGATTGCACAGACAGGACGTTTCGTGATAATTGACAATTACGAAATAGCCGGCGGCGGTGTTATCCTGGATACCATTGTGACAGACAAGACCAGAATAGTTGAATATGTAGAAGACCGTGAGAAAAACTGGGATCGCAGCGGAATAACTCCTGCAGTTCGAAAGGCCAGATATAACCAGCGATCGACGCTTGTTCTGATATGCGGTCCTGCCGGCGACGACAAAAAGCTGTTGGCTAAGGCATTGGAAGAAGATTTATTTGCAAGCGGTCGATTTGTTTATTATCTTGGTCTGTCAGACAGCCTGCCCGGTATGGAGATGGGAGGCGGCATTGAAGGCGAACGGGATGAGTATCTCAGAAGGCTCGGAGAAACCTCGCACATGTTTACCGATGCAGGGCTGATTCTTATTACTACCGTCAGCGACCTGGATGATCATGAACTGGATATGATTAACACGTTGAATCAGCCGAACGATTACCTTGTGATAAATGTCGGGCACAATCAGTTTACCAGGACTAAGGTTGACCTGCAGGTCGATGATTTAACCGACCAGGCAGCACAGATACAGCAACTCAAGGAGCTGCTGCAGTCCAGGAATTATCTGATCGAATATTATTTATAAGCCCAATAATTATGAATTATGAAACCAGAATTCCGAATCAATGACGAAATTCAAATTAAGAATAACAAATCAGCGTTGTGCTGATATTGTGATTCATTCGACGTCTAAGTTTATTAATGGTCATTGTACAGCGATAGGCGGAGCGATAATCGATGCAGGAAGTTACAACTGGTCCAAGGCCTTCGCAGGAAGATATTCGGCTGGCACTGGCGTCGGATGTAATATACGCTATACTGTCGTTGGCCAATCCGAGAAAGCCTGATATAAAATCGTTTGAAGTCGAAGCCGGTGTTGTTACAGCGACTCCTCTGGAAATTGTGAAAGGATAAAGATGGACAGGAAAAATGAGCCTATCCTTCGGATACCGGATACGGTAAGAGAAGATGTATTAGATTATCGCAGGAATGTTACCAAATTCCTCAAAGGCGAGACTAAACCTGTATCTTTCAAGGGGTATCGGGTGCCGATGGGGATTTATGAACAGCGAGAGGAAGGTAAATACATGGTGCGTATACGGATTGGGGCTGGGATGGTGCTTCCCTTTCAACTGGAGCGAATTGCTCAGCTAAGTAAGGCTTACGGCAATGGGATTTTGCATGTTACGACAAGGCAGGACATTCAGATCCACGAAGTTGATATTGAAAATACATCGGACGTTCTTGAGGGATTACTGGAAGTTGCGCTTTCGGCACGCGGCGGCGGGGGCAATACAGTTCGAAATGTTACTACATGTCCGAGGACGGGGGTTTGTCCGCAGGAGCAATTCGATGTTGCTCCGTACGCGGTAGCTGCTGCCGAATATCTTTTGCAGGACAGGAGTTCGTTTAATTTGCCACGAAAATTCAAGCTGGTTTTTTCAGGATGTTCTTCGGATTGTGCATTTGCTTCGGTGGCTGACCTCGGATTTTTTGCTCACAAAAAAGACGGTGTTAAAGGTTTTGCTGTTTATGCGGCAGGTGGGCTTGGCTCCAATCCTGCAGTAGCGGTAAAGATAGAAGATTTTATCGAAGCAGAAGAAGTTTTTGCGATTGCAGAAGCAATAAAAAGGTTATTCGATAAGCACGGCGACCGTTCGAATAAGCACAAAGCAAGATTGCGATATGTTTTGGCAATGGTGGGAGCGGATGAATTTTCGAAGCTGTATAAGCAGGAAATGGACAAGATCAAATCAGAAGGCCTGCCGTACAAAACCCCCGAAATTCGTGACATTTCGTCTGCGTATGCGGTGACAGAGGGGTCAGGCGAAAATGGTGAAAATGTTTTTAATGTGACAGATGAAAAAACAGCGGGGCGTGTTACTATCCGGTTAAGGCTGGAAAATGGTGATATCCCAGCAGATGATTTAAATAAGGTGGGGCAAATCGCAGCAGAATATGGTCAGGGATTTGTGAGAACGACACAGCTTCAGGATATTCTTATCACCGGCGTTGCAAAACAGGACATTGAAAAAGTCAACAGTGCCTTGAAAGAACTGAGCATTGACGTGTTCGGCAACGGTTCGCCTAAGGTTGTGGCATGTGCCGGTGCTGCTACATGTAAACTTGGATTGTGTCTTTCAAGAGGATTGTCTGCGGCGATTACAGAGAAATTAAGTCAGGTTGGCGTGAATTCTGATGCGGTTATACGAATCAGCGGCTGTCCCAATTCATGCGGCCATCATTGCATAGCTGGTATAGGTTTTCAGGGAAGAGCTAAAAGAATAAACGGCAAGCTCGCGCCTTTCTACGACGTTCTGGTTGATGCTAAAACTACTGAAGGCGATGCCCGTCTTGGACAGAATATCGGTTCGATACCTGCCAAACGAATCCCTGAGATGCTGGCAAAGGCTTTGAGCGGTTCAGGCGGCCTAATAGAGCAGGTAAAAAATCTTATTGACGAATATAGTGACATTTCGCAGCCTTTGCCGGACGATTACTATTATGATTATGGTGCTGATGAGCCGTTTTCACTCGCCGGCAGGGGTCCGGGCGAATGTGGGGCTGGTGTGATGGATGTTGTAAGGGTTGATATTGACCAGGCCAGGACAGCTATAAAACAATCGCAGAAAACCACAGATGCAGGTGAAAAGAACCGGGCTTTATACAATGCAATTTTAGCTTCGGCGGAGGCACTGCTGGTAATATTCGGTCTGGAGCCTGAAAAGGACAGAGAAATTTTCGCTGCGTTCGCTCAACATCTTATCGAACCTGGCTGGGTCAACGGTCATACGCAAGAGCTTATCGACCAGGCAATCGACTTGCGTATGGGTGATAAAGATTCTATTGAAGCTTTGACGCCGCAGATAGAAGATATGATAAACAGAATTGAGAAATTATTCCTTTCACTTGATGCTAATCTGAAGTTTAAGATAGAACGTGTTGTGCAAAAAACTTGTAGCGATACAAGCGAAGCAGCAAACAGTGTTGCCGATTTGCGTGGAGTTGTGTGTCCTTTGAATTTTGTCAAAGCTAAACTTGCTCTCGAAAAGGTTGACGTAGGGCAAACTCTTGAAGTGCTGCTCGATGGTGGTGAGCCTGTAAGAAATGTTCCGGAAAGTTTTGCTGAGCAGGGGCAGCAAATTCTGGAAATCAAAAATAATGGTGACCACTTTTGTGTGAAAGTGCTGCGGAAAAAATAATCGTTATTACTCAAACTAACCGATAGTCAGTTTGAAGAAGTCAGAATGACAAATTTGGTGTAAAACACAGAATTGATAGTGGGCATTTTGTACTGCCGCAATAATTACTATAAGCTCTTTCTCTTTAAGAAATTACATCAATAGAGGTATTTAAATCGGTCAGTTTGAATTATTACTTGTAAACTGTTGAGGTATTAAGAAATGAATATAGCCAATGATATGACTGAACTGGTCGGTAAAACGCCGTTAGTTTGGCTGAACAGAATAGGCCAGGGCTGTAATGCCGGGATTGCTGCTAAGCTGGAATATTTCAATCCCGCCGGCAGCGTCAAGGACAGAATCGGCGTGAGTATGATATTAGAAGCGGAACGTCAGGGTAAGATAAAACCGCCGATGACCATAGTCGAACCTACAAGCGGTAATACCGGTATTGCCCTGGCATGGGTTGCTGCTGCGCGAGGGTATAAGCTGATACTTACCATGCCCGAATCAATGACGATAGAACGCAGACGAATATTGCAGTTGTTCGGTGCAGAGCTTGTGCTTACCGCCGACGAAGAAGGAATGGCAGGGGCCATAGAAAAGGCCAAAGAAATTCTAAGCCGGACAGAAGGGGCCTTTATGCCTCAGCAGTTTGAAAATTCCGCCAATCCCCAAATACACAGGCAAACCACCGCTGAAGAAATCTGGAACGATACCGATGGGCAGGTGGATATTTTTGTGGCTGGTGTGGGCACGGGCGGAACAATTACCGGCGTAGGCGAAGTTTTAAAAAAACGCAAGCCGTCTGTAAAAATCCTAGCTATTGAGCCGGTCGGTTCAGCAGTGCTTTCCGGCGGAAATCCAGGGCCGCACATGATTCAGGGAATAGGCGCCGGTTTCGTACCTGACATTTTAAATGTGGATATTATCGATGATATCATTAAAATAGGAAACGACGAGTCGTTCGATATGGCAAAAAAATTAGCCCAGCAGGAAGGCATCATGGCGGGTATATCCGCTGGCGCCGCAGCCGCTGCCGCAGTAAAGGTAGCTAAGCTGAAAGCAAATAAGGACAAACTCGTCGTTGTCATATTACCGGATACTGCTGAAAGATATTTGAGTACGGGACCTTTGCATATTTGTTAATGCCCAAAACCGAGTTTAAAAGAACCTTGACAAAATAAAAGAGCAAAAATCGAAAATTCTCACATTTTTTCCTTGCAATACACAAAGTTTATGATATACTGACTGTTAGCAGTATAAGCTAACAGCAATGAGGAGACTGTGGAGTTCGAAAAAGAAAAGATCAAAGTCATCAAAAAGATTCATTCCCTGGACAAGGTCATTCGAGGGTCTGTGTTTGAATACAAGCGGTATTGTGGAAAATCGAGCTGTAATTGTGCTAGAATGAAGAAGCCACATAAGTCGATGTTTTTGTCCTTCAAGTACCAGGGAAAAACTAGATTGATTCCTATCAAAAAAGAGCAGATCCCGCAAATCAAAAAGCGAATCAAGGATTACAAGGAACTAAAAACCGCCATCGATGAATTGGCCCGAATTAATGGCGAGTTGCTGCGAAGCGAACCGTGAGGGGGAGTGGATTATGGAGGATCGAGAAGTTGTTTATCGGGACGTTAACATCGAGAAAGATATGGTTTCTGAAATATCTACTGTCAGGGATTAGGGGAATCCCTCGTGTATGAAAATTTTAAATGTACAAATTTAAACAGAAAATGATAAAAGTTCTTCAACAGACCATACATGGTCAGTTTTACCTGCTGCCATCATAGGGGTATTATATTTCAAACCGCGGTGAGGCCTAACGAAATTGTGTATTGTAGTTTCTAATTCAAATTGCCATAAATGGTTCTGTAACTTTTTTGAGAATCCGGATGTTTTGCGTGTTAAACGCCGGTTAAATTGTCTTCGTGATAAATGAGAACGTTCAACAAATGCAACATTTACATTATTACTGACTGGGGAATTTTTAATTTTGTTATTTATTCGCTGTATAGTTCCAAATATTACTTCTATTTTAATATCCACAACTCGTCCATTTTTTCTGGTTTTCTTAACAACTACATAATCCATTTGAGGAGGCGGAACTTTTACTTTTTTCTTAGTAGTTTCTCCATAAAATTTGAGTAAGGCCATTTTATATCCTTTATACCCATCACTTGTAATTAAAGAAGGATACACACCATTAGTTCGCCTTTTAAAATTTCTAATTAAATCACTTGCTAATTGATAAGTTCTTTTACCAATCTCATATTGCACGATGACCTTTATCCGCACATCTTTAGCAATCCAGCACCACTGATCCCCATTTAAGCAGGAAATATAATCATTTTCT
>SDBS01007916.1_pt1 | contig 10310 bp, 6 predicted proteins | sample 2277091 | NCBI WGS metagenome assembly SDBS01 (sample SAMN10404972, study PRJNA504765) | marine sediment metagenome | isolation source: marine sediment core GS10_PC15, 163 cmbsf | place: Arctic Ocean: Southern Knipovich Ridge | collected 2010 | reverse complement strand
CCTTTGGATCCTCTGGTCGCGCCTCTCACCCCATACAATCCGGTTCACGCCTGCATCCAGGGCCTCAAAGGTCTCCTGCTTGCTGAACTTCATCACCCGGCCGGTATCCGTGCAGTAGACCCCCACTGCGAGGAAGAACTCAACCGCTGCATCGAAGAGCCGGTCGATCATCCTGTCATCCGATGGAATGACTTCAGCGGGGTTGTACTTGATCTCATACTTCTCAATTACCCGCCTGGCCTCGGCTCCAACTCGGCGATCAAACTCCGACTCTACGAGCGCTTCGCCATTCTCAGAGCGGCGCACGACCTCCCAAAAATCGATCACGCTGACCTCCTCGTCAATCGCAGATCCGAAAAATCACACTTATCACTGCTGGTATTCCAAACGGCACCCTCGAACGGTGTAACTAGCGCACCAGTCTTTTCGAGACCACAACAGCTTCGGCGGCGTTCTCGCCGTACCCTTCCGCACCGATCTCCTCCGCCCATCGTGGCAGGACTGGCGCCCCGCCAACCAGGACCTTGACCTGCTCCCTAAGACCCAGAGCTTGCAATGTGTCCATCACTCTCGGGATGTTCTGCATCGTGGTGGTCATCAGAGCTGACAGCGCCAGAATGTCAGGTTTGAGTTCCCTCACCTTCTCTGCGAAGACGTTATCGGGCACATCATGGCCAAGGTCAAACACCTCAAAACCCGCTCCCTCCAACATGGTGCGTACGATATCTTTCCCGATCTTGTGTACATCTCCCTGAACCGTGCCCAGCACAATGCGCCCGGTGTGTCTCTCACTCCCAGCAGCAGCCAGAAGGGGACGCAAGATCTCGACGCCCACCGCCATCGCATCGGCGGCAAGCATCATCTCAGGAAGATAGATCTCCAGCTTTTCGAACTTCTTCCCAACTTCTTCCATCGCTGGACGTAGTCCCTTTTCCAGAATCTCGGCTGGAGCCAGATCGGAATCTAGCGCCTCTTGAACAAGCTTTGTGACTCCGTCGATGGCGCCCTTCTGAACTGCGACGTCTATCGCGGCCAGTAAACTTTTCATTTCATGCTCCCACTTCGCTCATGGATGATTGGTAAACGATCTTTGCTGCTCGTAAGGATGATGCCCTGTTCAATCTGAACATCTGCCACTGTCACATCACCTTCCTTAATGGACCGTAGGTGGGTTTTCGCAATCGATGGAACGGTCGTCCCAGCACTACCTACGCAATGTCGTTCCACTATATGGGACGCACTTCCAATACTAGTATATGATACGGTGACATTGTGGCAATTGTCAAGCATGTGAACAGGTGGTCATAATCCATGCACATCCACCGTTCGCTGCTTGGGACGGCGTAAAGTAGGATCTGAGAAGTGTGTCAGATTTATCCCTTCCTTGGTTACCAATTCAACACATTTGCGAGCACCGAGATCCATCACGCCGTATGGATTGCATCATATTGGGAGTCACACGACAGCTATGTGGGGTTCTGAGTTATTAAGCCAGGTTAATCTCGTGCACTCGAGATAGCTCTTCAAAATCCTCTAAGCCTGGGTAATCAAAAGATGTCCTTAAGATAGATAAAATGCGAGATCGGGCAAGGCGCGGGGGGGATAACTTTACTTCAGAGATGAGCTATGTTGTAATAGGAGTTGAACATTTGGAATAGCGTTCCATTATATAGAACCCCAATCATAGGTATCACAGTCTACCTAAGGACTTCACTTGGTGAACATAGCTCTTAATTGCGGATGGAAAAAGAGCCTTTCTAACAAGCACCATCAGGTTTATTTAAGGATCAGAAGAATGGATTCCTTAGAGCACATTCCACTTTACAAAAAACAAATGCCGCACAAACCGATATTTGGGACCGATTTCCTGGATGATCTCAAAGCGAATTGGGGAGAGGAATGGGGGATTATCTCCCCATTTGGAAAGATACGAAAAGTTATGGTCTACGAACCAGGAGCGGAACAAGAGCACCCTTTGATCGCGCAGGACTTTCAATTGTTCAATTTACCAGAAGGTCCGACCAACTTGGACAAGTTGAAGGAACAGCACCGCAACTTCGTGCACGCTTTGGAAGGGGAGGGTATTGAAGTCATTTCGTTAGATCCCAAGGAATCCTTGATTGGGACCTATGGCATTCCCTTGAGATCAGCGCCGTACACTAGGGAAACGAGTATGGTAAGGGGAGGCGCGATCATTGGAAGGCCTGTGCCTGCTTACAAGAAAGGACTCGAGGTTTTTCATGCCAAACGACTCATGGAATTAGGGTGTCCTATTCTGGCAACCATTCATGGGAAAGGCGCCTTTGAAGCCAGCAATATGGTTTGGATTGATGATTCCAGCGTGATCTTGACCATTGGTTTGCGGGGCAATGCTGATGGTGTTCATCAAGTTGAGAATGTTTTACGCAGCTTGGGGGTTGAGGATATCCACATTGCGCATACACCTGGCTATTTAACGAAGAGAGAACATCAAGTTGGAGGGTCATCGGGAATCTTTCATCTCGATATGACCTTTGGGATGGCCTACTACGGGATCGGGGTTCTCTGGCCTGGGGGCGTAGGATACGATACGATACGATCCTCTGGCTCGAAAGCAAATGGGTTGAAATCATCGAAGTATCCGATGACGAGTTACATGCTTGTGCTCCGAACCTGCTTCCGATCGCACCAAGAAAAGTAATCGTACCAGCATTCAATATGCATATGACAGATGAGCTCAGAGATCGAGGGATCGAAGTCATCGAAGTGGACCTCTCAGAATTTGCCAAGGGAGGTGGTGGTCCAACTTGTTTGACTTTACCTCTAATCCGCGATTCGGTTTAGTTTGGAGTCGTTCTTCAGGCATACAAGTGTCGATGATTTCACAGCTTCGATGGGAGTTGAGCATTTAGAACAGCGCTCCATTATATAGAACCCCAATTATGGGTATCACAGTCTACAAAAGGATCTCTCCTGGTGAACCTAGCTCTTAAATGCGGAAGGAAAACATAAAGATGGAGGAAATCAAAAACTCGGGTGTCAAGACGCTTGATAAGCTAGTTGCTGTCTTGGATAGCTTCACCCTTGACAAATCTTCGTGGTCCTTGGCTGGGCTAAGTGCTCACCTGGGCATCCCGAAATCATCATTGCATCGGTTTCTTACCGGCCTTGAGCATCACGGCATGCTCCGCCGCGACTTTGATGATGGTCGGTGGCATTTGGGTTATCGGCTATTCACTTGGGGGAGTCTTGTTCCTGAAATCACCGATCTGCGTCAAATTTCCCGACCAATCATGCGCGAGCTTGTCGCGGCCACGGGGGCGTCGGCCATTTTGACGATTTACGATAACCGGGAAGTGGTGTGTGTTGCCATATCGGAAAGTAGCCGTACGGTACGGATGACCCTCTTTGTCGGCACTCGCCGCCACGCGCATGCTGGAGCTTCGTCGAAAATTCTGATGGCCTATCTACCTGATGAAGAGATCCAGGCTATCATCACAGAGAAGGGGCTGCCGAAGCTGAGCACAAACACCATTACCGATCCTGAAAAACTCCAAAACGAGCTATCCAGGATCCGAAAATTAGGGTACGCCATGAGCCACGAGGAGACGGATGTAGGCGCCTGGGGAGTGGCTTTCCCGATTAGGGACAGCCAGGGAGAAGTGACCGCAGCCATCGGAGTTGCGGGCCCCTATTCCCGTCATTCGAAAGATGTGGCTCAGCGGTATATTGAACTTTGCCAGCAGGCTGCCAGGAAGATCGCGGTTGTCCTGAGTGGAGGAAACGTAGACGAGGGCCTCGACGTATCTTACGAATCACAAAGAAGCCAATCTCGTTCGAATATCTGATGGTCGATTTAGGAAAGGGTATTTGATGGCTCGAGATGAGTTCTCCATTGTAGGCAAGATCACGCCACGCAAGGACGGCCTGGCCAGAGTGACAGGTCAGGAGCAGTACTCGGTCGACATCAGTATGCCACACATGCTGTATGGTCGTATCTTATCTAGCCCTTTCGCACATGCCCGGATCAAAAGCATCGATGTCAGTCGGGCTGAAGCCATGGGGGCGGTGGTAATCACCTTCGACGACGTGCCCCACGTATGCTACAACGAGCGCATTATCACCATCCCCTCCAAGCTACACAAAGATCACTACGTCTTGGCGGACAAGGTGCGCCGTATGGGAGAAGCTGTTGCTGCTGTAGCGGCAGAAAGTGAAGCTGCTGCCGAAAAAGCCGTGCGGGCCATCGAAGTGGAGTATGAGGTCCTTGACGTGATTACGGACCCCAGTGAGGCGATGAAGCCGGGAGCCGAACCCCTATACGACACCATATTTTGGGGAGATCAAGAAATCCGAGTCAAGAACAACATTGCCTCAGAACGAAGCTATGAACAGGGTGACGTAGAGCGTGCTTTCGCCGAAGCAGATGCTATCGTCGAGGGTACCTTCTCCACGCCCAAGATCTATCACATGCAGCTCGAGCCAAAGAGCGCCGTATGTCGCCCCGAACCCGACGGCGGACTCACTGTCTGGGCGACCACGCAATCGATCCATAACGTCCGCATCCTGCTGGGCGAGATCTTCAACATTCCACTTAGTAAGATCGACGTGATCCGCATGCCCATCGGGGGTACTTTTGGATCTAGCATCCAAATGAACTCCCCCATCCCTATCTGCGCCGCGTTAGCGCTGAAAGCGCGTAGACCTGTCAAGCTCAGCCTCACACGCGAAGAGGACATGCATGACCACACCAAGTACGGGACGCAAATCGGGCTGAGGATCGCCGCCAAAGCAGACGGCACGCTTACCGGAGCCCAGATGGATCTACTCGTCGATATTGGAGCTCACAACATCCAGGCCTACTCGTTCCTCGGAGTATGCGTAGGTTGGATGGTATCCCTCTATCGATTCCCCAACATCCACTATCAGGGAACTGCAGTGTACACCAACAAAGCCCCGTCATGTGCCATGCAGGGTTTCGGTAACCCTCAGATCACGTTCGCGGTCGAATCGCTTATCGACGATTTGGCTGAAAAATTGGATATTGATCCCATCGACCTTCGAATAAAGAATTATGTCGGGCTTGGGGATACCTTCTGGGGACAGGGACCTGAAGTGCGCACCGTTGTCCAGAGCGACGGCACGGAGGAGCTTCTCCACCGGGGCGCCGAAGCAATGGAATGGAAGGATCGAGTCTCCATGACTAACAAGGCCGGGCGCTACCGTCGCGGGCTTGGTATGGCGCGCGGCTTCCACACTTCCAGCGCGGGTGCGCCTAAACCTGGCGATGTGATCGACTTCTCAGGCGGCATGGTCAAGGTGAACATCGATGGATCGGTGGATGTCATCACGGCTGTTATGGACCACGGCGGCGGAACCCTAGAGGCGATGGCCAAGCTGGTCGCTGAGGTATTGTGTGTGCCGCTCGAGAAAGTGGAGATCTCTCCTGCTGGAACCCGGACGACAATGTACGATTGTGTCACGCACGCCACCCGTGGCGTCTATGCTGGCGGGGGTGCGGCTGTGAAGGCTGCCAAGAAGGTCCGCACTGAACTTGTGGAGACCGCAGCGCAGTTCATGAACGTGATGCCGGACACGTTGACCATCTCCCTGAACGAAGAGCTTGGGCATGGTGTGGTCCATTTCCCAGCCGTCCCTGATCGGCGGATGACAGTCAAAGAGATCGCCAGGCGCTGTTGGATCGAGAGCCGAAAAACCATCGCCGCAGTCGTCAGCCATCGTCCGGTGAGCTGCCCACCGGCCTATGTCACCACCTTTGCTGAGGTCGAGGTGGACACCTGGACTGGCCAGGTGCGCATCCATCGGGTGGCCATGGGAGTGGATTGCGGCACCGTAGTGAATCCGGATCTGGTGGTCGGCCAACTCGAGGGCGGGATGTTCAAAGGTGCCGGTTTTGCTTTGCTCGAAGACAACCGCTGGGATGCCAATGGCCAAATGCTATCGAGCGGCAATATGGTGGATGCCAAGACACTTGGTATGACCGAAAGCCCATGGCTTAAGGAAATCACTACGATGTTCGCTAATACCTATGAGCCCACTGGTCCATTAGGGGCCAAGGGCGTGGGTGAGGCAGCCACCAACCCGGTGGCGGCAGCTTTTGCCAATGCCGTCCACAACGCCATCGACATCCGTTTCTACGAATTACCCATTACGCCAGAGAAGATCCTCGCTGCGCTGAAATCCCAACGAGTCGACACCAATGAGGAAATCCATGAATAAGATGACGAATTCGCACATATTGGTGCAGGCGTTTGACTATTCTGAACCTTCTAGTTTGAGAGAAGCTGTCTCCCTTCTCAACGATTTGGGGCATCAAGCTCGGGCCATGGCCGGTGGCACCGATTTACTAGTACAGATGAAGATGGAGCGCCTCAGTCCGACACACCTGGTCAGCCTTAAGTCTATTCCCGGCCTTAGAGAGATCACTGTGACTAAGGAGGGATTACTGATCGGCGCTCTAACCTCCATCCATTCTCTTGCTAGGAGCGAATTGATCCAAACGTACTTCCCCGCTCTTACCGAAGCTTGCGCTAGCTTCAGCACCACTCAGATACAGATGATGGGAACCGTAGGTGGGAATCTGTGCAACGCCTCCCCCGCCTCCGACACAGCCCCCCCTCTGATCACATATTGCGCCGAAACCCATATTCAAGGGCCGGATGGAGATAGGCATCTTCCGCTTGAGGAGTTCTTCCTGAGTCCGGGATTGTCAGCGCTTGATCGTGGGGAGTTGCTCACTGCCATCTTCATACCGTGGCCCAAGGTTGGGACTGGGAGCACCTTTATGAAGGTATCGAGGGTTGCGGCTGACATTGCAAAGGTCAACGGATCAGTGATGTTGGTGAGAAAGGGCGACCGGGTTGTAGACTGCCGTATGACCTTTGGCTCCGTGGCTCCCACACCATTGCGCACCCCAAAGGCTGAGGCGCAATTGGAGGATAAGCCATTTACTCAAGACCTCGCCACTTCAGCAGCTCAATCAGTAGCGGAAGCGATGGAGCCCATCGATGACGTGCGCTCGAGCGCTTGTTACCGCAAAGAGATCGTGCGCGTTCTTGTCTACGAGGCGTTGCTCAAGGCTTGGGACCGGGCGGCCTCGGGAGTGCCGGACCCTCCCCAACCTGATGACTCGAGATCCTCGGCACGCAGGTTGAGCTCCAGCAACGGTCTATTTCTTAAGATATCAGCCAGTGAAGTCACCCAAGTCGAACTGAGGGTGAACGGCGAAAGCCGATCGGTATGGGTGACACCGAATGATCTCTTGCTCAACGTCCTGCGGGAGCAGCTACATCTCACAGGTGCCAAATACGCCTGCGGCATCGGCGAGTGCGGTGCCTGCACAGTGGAAATCGACGATCAACCAGCTCTCGCTTGCCTCGTACTCGCGGTTTCGGCCAGGGGCAAGAAGATCACCACCGTGGAGGGATTGCAGGAATCGAATGGCGATCTCCATCCACTGCAGCAAGCGTTCATCGATAAGGCTGCAGCTCAATGTGGGTATTGCACCCCGGGAGTATTAATGACCGCCAAGAGCCTCTTAGACGAGAACCCACACCCTGGCGAGCAGGAGGTGCGAGAGTACTTGAAGGGGAATCTGTGCCGCTGCACAGGATATGCAAGCATTGTCAGAGCAGTGATGAGCTGCTCTGGAGTGGAAGAGGCTCACCCTAAACAGGGCTAATGGCCTAACGCTTAGCACAATTAAGCAATCAGCCCCCACGGGGGCCAGGTATAGGGCATTATTGAGCGAATCCGAACTGGCGTAAAACGCATAGCCATCGAATTAATGCTTGCCTCAAGGACAATTGCATCAGTCCGGTTAATCAATCAAATGAGCTTTCGTTTGGCCACGATCCTTAGCTGTTAGACGTTATCAAGTAGGAGCAAGCGCCAATGGCCGATTTCAAGGGTAAAGACATCCTTAACGGCGCTCAGTTTGCCGTGGAGGAACTCGAACGCATCATGAGTCTGGCAGCCGAGATCGATGAGCGACTTGCCAAAAGGGAGCGGTTGGATCTGGCTAAAGGCCAGATCATGGGATGCCTGTTCTTCGAGCCCAGCACACGAACGCGACTATCGTTCGAAACTGCGATGTGCCGTCTCGGTGGTGAGGTTGTGGGCTTGGCTGCTGCCGGAACCACGTCAGCAGCCAAAGGCGAGAGTCTGGCCGACACGATCCGCACCGTGGATCAATACGTCGACATCATCGTCGTGCGCCATCCGCATATCGGTTCGGCGAAAGAAGCGGCGGCTGTCGCCCAGTCTCCGATCATCAACGGTGGCGATGGCGCCGGACAGCATCCCACGCAGGCCCTGCTCGACCTATACACGATTCAGTCCGAGCTAGGAGGGTTGAACGGGGGAACGATCGTGCTTTGCGGCGACCTGAAGAATGGTCGTACCGTTCACGCCTGTGTCGAACTGTATAAACATTTCCCATTTAAACTAGTGTTTGTCGCTCCAGATCCATTGCGGATGCCGGTCAAGATCACTGCAAATCTTCGTGACAAAGGTTTGGAGGTGATCGAGGAAACCGATTTGGAGAAAGCCCTGTCGGGGGCCGACGTTCTGTACATGACGCGCATTGGTGTGTGGGTAGACGCCGAGTTTGGGCGAGAACACCATCGAAAAGCCGGCGCAGAGGTCGATGATAACACCAAGGTCGTCCGATTTCCGCGCTCGGTGGCTGAATCCTCCCTTATGCAATGCCCGAGGCAGTTCTCATTAGGAGCCCGTAGACCGGGCTGGGATTTGGAGATAAACACGGCCACAATCCCACTCGGTGGTACGGAGGTTTGTGGTCATTTGGGGATGTTGAATGGTTCGATGCTCCAGATCCCTGAAAACCTCCTTGTCGATCATGAGATCTGCATGCAGGTCTATAACTATTACCAGGACTTTGATTTCGATGAGCATGATATGGCTATCGATGTGATCAAAGAGGTCGGCCCAAAGAGCCATTTCCTTCGTCGGAAGCACACGCGAGTACATCTTGAAGATTTTCGTCTCTCGAAAGTGTTACGTACTAAAGGGCCCGATGGAAGACCGCTCCCACTTGAAAATGTCGCCATTGAAGAATTCAAACGCCTATATGCAAACCATCAGCCAGAACCGCTCCCGGATGAATCTATCGCTGAATTGGACCGTATCCTGGCTACGGCTGATCGAGAAGCGGAGAAGCTTGAACATTAAGGAGGCTCTAAGTGTCCAGTGAAACACCTGCTCTTCAACCTATCATCCCCAGTTACCACTTACGCATCCTGAGCGATGAACAATTGGCAGATTTCAAATCGGCCACGTTGGAAATCCTGGAAGATGTGGGTAATTACTGCCCTTCAAAGAAAGCCCTCGACATCTTCGCCGAACATGGCGCACAAGTAGACTATGAAAGTCAGATTGTCAAAATCCCCTCTGAAATTGTAATTGAGGCCATGTCCCATGCCCCGCGGTTCTACACCATGGGCGCTCGTGATGAAGCATTCGACTTGAAGCTCGATGGAACGGCGATGTATTGCGCAACGGACGGCTGTGGAATCGCAACCATCGATTCCAATACCGGCGAGAGACGTCCATCGAGCAAGGAAGACTGCGGCAAAATGGCGCTGATTTCCGACTACCTCTCAGCGATTGGATTTTATTGGCCCATCGTCAGTGCACAGGACTATCCCCACAACGCCCCTTTGCATGAATTGGAAGCTTCCTTTAATAACACCGTCAAGCACGTTCAGAGTGCAACTTTGATGGGAGAAATGACGGCCAAATACGCGGTGGAGATGGCCAAGGTCATCGCTGGAGACGAAGCGACAATGCAAAAACGACCGCCACTCTCCTCGTTGGTCTGCACCATCGCTCCATTGGCGCAGGACAAAGACGGGCTGGAATCGGCCTTGATTTTTGCCGAGGCGGGCCTCCCTGTTGGACTCATGTCCATGGCCGCGACCAGCATAACAGCACCAGCTTCCTTATCAGGAACCTTCTCAATCGGCGATGCCGAGATCGTAGCAGCGATGACATTGATCCAGTTAGCATTTCCAGGCACACCGACCTTCCACTCGCTCATGACCGGTGTCATGCATCCGCAAACAGGCGCATTCATTGGATCAGCAGAAATGGCGAATTTGGGTTATCCAATCGGTGCGGAGCTGGCCCACATGTGGGGAGTCCCTACCTTGACTGGTGTGGGTTCTAGTGCCGATACCTCCAGTTGGGAATCGTCTTTGGGCGTCGTATCGAACCTCTTGCTCTGCGCGCTATGCGGCGCAGAGACGGGGACCGGCTTTGGACTGCGCGAAATGTGCTCCCTTCTAACG
>SDBS01007914.1_pt1 | contig 10312 bp, 9 predicted proteins | sample 2277091 | NCBI WGS metagenome assembly SDBS01 (sample SAMN10404972, study PRJNA504765) | marine sediment metagenome | isolation source: marine sediment core GS10_PC15, 163 cmbsf | place: Arctic Ocean: Southern Knipovich Ridge | collected 2010 | reverse complement strand
GTCGCAACTATAACGCTTAGCGCTGCTATCGCTATAACTACCAGAACCTTCTTTAGCATTTTACACCTCCCTTTATTGCAGACTAGAAGTCAAATACTACTGTCATAGGTAATCATCGGATATCTTCAGTAAAAACTATAGACTTTATTTACATTAAGTAAAAGTATAGCATTAACGACCATCATGTCAACTTTTTTACGTTTTATCGTCTTCATGGTCAAGATGTCGTTTAGTCTAGTATAAACACTACAATATCTTGTGAGCTAAAACTTTCTTTCAAACCACTTTGCTGATATAGCCAAGTATATGCGCGCCAGTCATCTTCTTTAGCCAGCACAATATACTTAACACCTAGAGACTCCAGGTCATCCGTGATGCTATGGCCCTCTTCTCCCTTCTCGATCAAAGATTCGACTTTTTTTGATACCGGATCAGTTGATGTCGAATAAACTTCATCTATCTCAAGATTATCCCCCTGAATAACCGGTCTATCAAAGAAGACATTTGCCGGATTGGCTACTACTTTTTGAGGATGATTGAAACCAAGCGTAAGATACAGGTGCCAAGGTAGAAAAAGGACTTCGCCTTTTTCTTTGTCTTTGTTCATGAGTTCATTTGCCTGATACCAGGATTCGGGATAGTCAGTTACTTTGACATGTCCGCCTAAACCCCAGAACATAGGATATGTATAGACCGAAACCACGGCAATAAATACTAAAGCCACTATCCACTGGGTTGCTGATTTATAGTTCTTTTTACTTTTGCTAATCTTTTTAGCGAGACTTACGGCAATCGCGTCGACACCAAGAGATCCAAGATAGCTATAGGAAAAAACGAGTAAAGCAACAAACTTGTGCGGTTCCCGGAAACCGCGAAAAAACCCGACATTCTTAAAAAAGAACCTATAGATTCCCTCTGTTGCCGGCGATGCCGCCCCGACCGCCAAGATTATCGAGATAGCGGCAATGACTCCAACAATCACTACACGTGGTCTTTGCTCCATCTTTTTTAAACTGACCAAGAGTCCGATTATCGAGAGTAGATAAACAATAAAGAAGATGACAATCCATCCGGGAATAATGCTCTTTGCGTTAAACATCTGTGTCTGCCAGAAACCATACATGGCGGCAACATTGATGAATAGACCGAAGAAAGGATCTGACCTGGTCATAAAAGTATCAATATGACGAGCATCTATTCGAGTGATCTGTGAATCACTAAAAACAGCGGGCACCAGCCAGAAACTATTGAGGATCAGGAGGACAAGAAACACCACAAGAAGCATCTTTAAGGCTTTTACAAGATAACCTTTTTTCTGTAAATTGTATCGAGCATAAACTAGTAGCCCGACTATCAGCACCAGAATAATATAGACACTGTGGATACAAAAGAACAAAGCTACTGTTATCCATATCCCTAACTTGATCGCTTTACGAATATCCGGATCTTTAAAGAAAGAAAACATCAGATCGATAATCCATGGCGTGACTGCATAAGCAAGGAGTAAACCGAGATGCCCCGCCTGCAAACGAACAAACACAAATGGATTTATCATGTAAAGAAGGCCGGCAAAATAACGTCCACTTTTTGACTTGCCCGGAGCTACCTGATACATAGAAATCCCGGACACAAATAATATAACGAACCAAAGTGTCTTCTGGATTACCCAAGTCGGCATGACTAGCGAAAACAGGTACTTTATAGCCGACAAGGGTATCGTGTTTAAAAACAAACCGTTACCGGTATTGATGCGGAGGTTTGGACCGAAGATACTGTCCAGGGTCAATATATAACCCGGTTTGAGTAGAGGACCTAAAACAAGTAGCGCTATACATAAAAAGAACAGGTAGTGTCCATATTCAGCTAGCCAGGATCTGTTCTTCTCCCATTTAGTCATCTTAGTGAAAAATTGAAGAAACTTGACTGCGACTGTCATGTCCGATTGAAGAATATCATCGGATAGCATCCGGTCCTAAAACAACGATTATATCAGCATCAAATCCAGCAACTGATCCTTCGACTTGGACGACAGGATAATCATTGGCTATATCACCGGCAATAATACCGGCCTGGTCTCTAAACTCCGCTTTGTAGTAGATCGTTGTCTCGCTGTGATCTTCCGGCGAATTATCCACTGACAGAACACTTTTGCCGGCATCCTCAAGCACATCCTTGATCCTGGTTGCTTCTCCGTCTAAGGCTCCTCCATTAAGTACAATAACCGAAGCCTGTCTTTGTGTTTGTGTCGTATCAACATCATTGCCCAGTATCGCCTCTTTCTCATCTGCCTCCGACTCGTCCCTGGTATTCTCATTTACCGCCTCATCCTTGGGTTGACTAAGTGATGAGTCTGTAGACGGTCTTGTCCGATTTGTTCCTCCTGCTCTGATAAATAAGCCTCCGGCCAAAACAATGACAGCAACAACAACTAACGCAGATACCAGATACCACACACTGGCAGTCTTCTTTTTCTGCCTCATCTTTGAGCTTTCAAGACGCGATCTTAGGGTGGCTGATTCCACACCTGTTTCAGCCATCGTTTCCTTCGGTGTTAACTTAATCTTCCGGCCGATCCGTGCATCTAAAGCTTTTCGCTTCTTTTCCCTTTGATCCTTGATATACTCGATTACCTGCTCAAAGACCCCGATCACCAGGAAATAATAGGCAAAAATAGCAAATTGCTCTGCGAGTTTCGAATCATCAAATACAATAAGAAACGGACACATGATGATAAAAAAGATAGCCATACCGATAGCAACCCGCGAGTCCGCTCCCAGTAGCAACGAAGCGACAAAGTAGGTGAAGATCAAGTATTCAGGACGTATTTCCAGTCCAAAAAAGGGGATTCCATTTAGAAATGCGCTTATGATGATAGAGCCGATTAATCCGATTACAGCAATATATTTGGCTGGATTATCAACAAGCGCATCCAAGCCCTTCTGAAAAAGGCGATTACATTGCCCTATAAACGAGATGGGGTCCTCAACGAGGTCTTCTGCCTCTGGCTGAGCATAGGCTCTGTATAAATAGAACCCTAGCCATGCCAGAAAAAAACCTATTATAAGTCCGGCAAGGGTAATATATCGAATAACCGTCTTAATCACTCCTATTATTCTTGCCTTTACTAGTTTTCTATATTACTATAGCTACAAACATTACGAAATAGTATAGGCTTTTTGTTTAAGGCTTTAGGTTAAAGTCTTTCCATTTAAGAGTGTTTGTAGACAGACACATGGAGGAAACGATAGATATTAAAAAGACAATACCTTTCATCATAATGGGACTGGCCGCCATACTTATAATTGGCTCTCTTGTCTTCTTTTACGCACTTGCTAAACCGGCAGGTACAGCCGGTGACTACTATGAACAAGGGCTTGCCGATGATGCTGACATAAACTATGAGGCAGCAATCAAACACTATACCAACGCCATTGAGCTTGATGATGAATATATTAAGGCATATCGTAAACGAGCTGAAGCATATAATAAGATCGGTGATTTCTCAAAAGCTATCGCTGATTACGAAAAAATCATTGAACTGGATCCGACCAGCTTTAATGACTATATACAGTTGTCAGTTATTTATATACAACAAGGCAATAATCAACAAGCTATAACAATGCTAAAAAGGACTTTGAAACAAAATCCTGATAACCCCAAAGTCTATCAAAACCTTGGAAAACTGTACTTAGACCTTGGAAAAAATGCAGAGGCTCTTTCATATTATGATCAAGCAATCGAGCTTTATCCGGATATGGCCAGTTCATATGTCAGCCGGGCACAGGCATATGAGAGAATTGGTAACACTGATAAAGCAATCAAAGATTATAATAAGACAATTGAGCTGGAGCCGGGCAATGAACTACATTATGTAGCCCGCGCAAAATTCTTTATTGTCAAGAAGCAATATGACTCAGCCAGAGACAACCTAGACAAAGCCATCGCTATCAGTTCAAAATACTACGATGCATATGTCACTAGAGGCAAACTTTCCTTTCTCGAAGACGATCCAGACGCTGCCATATCCGACCTTACTAAAGCCATAAAAATAAATCCACAGACTGCCCAGGCTTATCTTTCACGAGCTGAAGCATACATTGATAAAAATATGATCGATGAAGCCAAGAAAGACTACCGGAAAGCAGTCGAGCTTGCAGATAGCAAAGCTGCAAAGAAAACAATTCAGGACAAAATCGACAACATTTAGTAACTGTCAGAGTTCTTCTCCTTCTTGAGTAATCGCATAATCTTTTCGTATCTGTCACCTAGCACAATAACAACAAGGCAGAAGAGAAACGATAAAGCTGAAACAGCCAGCCCATAATAGAAATAGACTTGCGGCTTAAAGAACAACACAAGCTGTACATCAATAGAACCATCCGGATTATTTTTATAATAGTCTTTTGAGAAGTTCTCCTTTATATAATCAGGATCGATCCTCCACTGGTTAGCAAAACCAAACGCAAGTTCATGCGACTCTTCGAACTGCGGATCTTCTGCTACATATAGTAGTTCCGCACCTTCAAGAAACTTATAATCCGGTTTGTATTCAACTGTTTTAGACTTCTCATACTCCTTGACGACTATCTTTGGTTTTTTTGTATCAACCGGACTTAGATATAGGTTCCACCCCGGATGAAACTGCTCGCTAAAGATTAATTCTTCCGATTCATTAAGACTATTGATAAAAATTGTATATTCTGTGGGATTTATTGCTCTGAAGGATACTCCCTCTCCACGAATATGAGGTTTATAGTCTTCGTTCTCCCATATGACCAGCTCTTTGGTGCCAATATCAATTCGCTTTAGATAGTCCAGTCTATCGAGCGCCTCAATATAAAGTCTAGGATTATTTCCATAGCTTGGATAGAAATCATCATTATTTGCTTCGTCTCTTATCGGAACTATGACATACTTGATCGAGCTATCATCCAAAAGTCTGTTTGAATAACCTTTGGTCAACGTATATAAGACTTTATCGGGAACGCGTGCATCATATGCAATCGTCGAATCTCCGACATAATCAAACCAAACAGACTGATTTACATCGACCATGTTGATCTTGGGGTGGTCGATTGAATAGAAACCCCATCGTGACGGTATCGGAATCCATAATGTCCTGAAATACTCATCTTGCTCAACCAAGAAATCCTTCAATATCTTATAGTCACGGGGAACTTGACGTGGCACAAACAGAGCATCGATCTGTCTGGTTATAAACGGTGTTGCATTCCAAAGAGACAGAACGATAACAACTACGGAGACTATCTCGAAAATATAACGTCTGTTATCAATTGTCTTCTGCTTGATGATCTTCAAACTAAATCCAAGTAATCCGGCATATCCGATAGCTGTCAAAAGGTAAAACTTCGATGCTTCCCGATAAAGATTAAAGGTGGGAATGTTGTTGTAAAGCCAGCTATATACTGACGGAAATGGCTCAGCGTTCTGCTTGGAAAGAAATATGCCGACTAATGCTATTACGCTAAAGAAAAGTATAAGCCGTCTGTCGCTATTAGAGTGTTTCTTATACATCAATGGAATGAAAACAAGTGCCGGTATAATCCAAAAATACCAGGGAACAAGATGGAATGTAAAGGTTTTATCAGCGCTGGCGCCGGTCCATCTGGCGTTGAACAGTGTCATGGCGTGACTTATATCAAACAGCCAGTCACCAAATACGGGCCTGGTGATTCTACGTGAAATATCACCACCTAATCTACCGAACAGTGTCGGCATTAGCCAAAACATATTCAGACCTACTAAAGCAACTCCGCTTAAGAGAAGATGTCTCCAGTACTTTCTGATATCCGTAAGATGATTGATCAGAAAGTATACTCCCAGGATGAATAGAACGATATAAGATATCCTCACCTCATAGGAGATGCAGGCCGAGAAGGCCAAAACGAAGATCATCCAATCCCTTGTTCGATCTTTTTCAAGAGCACGGATAAACAGATATAAGAGTAGTGGTGCTACTGCAGAAATAAATGCGATCTGTAGATGCGAAGTCTGTTTAAGCAAGAAAACGGTAGTCGAACCGTAAAAAAGCGCCACAACGAAGGATGACCAGTCGTCATCAAGAAGTTTTCTAATGAGAACAAAGGGAGTAATATAACCAAGGATGGCTATTGGTATAAACAACGTAATTTTTACAATCTGGTCGTATGTGAGACCAATATTCAAAGCACCCGACCAAATGAGCTTATACAAATAAAAGGTTATCTGGATATTAGGAATCCCAAAATCCCAATACCCGATCCAAGCCCCTGTCGAAAGAAACAGCTGTTTGTTCAGCTCGTCAAATGAATAATGCCAGTCTGAATAGGTCAAGATGCTGCCCGGATAAAACCAGGCAGAATGTGTCATAACAGCAACTATCACAAGGAGTAAAACATAGATGCGGTACTTCTTCACCCAAAAGAAATGCGTAATTGAATCAAGATACTTGCGAACTAGCACCTGAGAAGACTTAATGAGTTTTTGTTTTAGCATTTTATCTTATCTATCATTTGTTTAACCGCTTTACACTAATCTAGGTCTATATATCTTATTTTTAGTCAAGAGTATCTCCTGAGCATGGATACTCATTAATCAATCAGCTGTTCCAAAGTGTTAAAAGTAGAGATCGGGTGGCTAGAAATAGAGTGATCAAAGCCATTAAGAAGAAGCACGTGATTAACAATGGTATTTGGTTCAAGATAACGCATAAAGAAATCAATACTGCTGAAAAACCTCCATCCCATCTAATATATTTACTAAGTATAGGCAGTATTAGATAGTCTATTTTTCTTAGATTTTCAGCTCCTGTAGGCGACTTATGTATAACAGCAGTGTGGTCAACGACAGTAAGCAAGTAGCGGATTGCCACAAATAAGATAAAAATATACAAGACTACTACTTTTCCAGAACTAACAAAGAATCCGTACGAGAGGCCGCCTAAGATCAATAAATCTGCGACCCTATCCAGAAATGGGTCAAGAAAGGCACCCAACTTTGTTTTCCTATCTAGAAGAATCGCAAGTTGCCCATCGCTTAGGTCAAAGATAATAGCTAAGTTAAGAGGGATCAATGCAATAAGGCTTAGCTGATATATTCCTTGAGAGAATAGGAGAAACGCAAATAGATTTAGAAAAAAAGCAAGTAGGGTTACTCCATTGGGAGTCAGTCCAAGAAATACAAATATCCTTACAAACTGTATAGATATCTTCCTATAAATAAATGTATTAAAAAAACCGCTACGCTTAATCGAAGATAGATACACCTCTCTTAATCTCTCTTTTGAGGCTCCGCTCATTGACTCTCCTTATTGTTCCATGCTCTTTGTTCAAGACTAGTTATAAACAAGTCTTAATAAAACCGGACTTCAAACGTTATATAATATGTAACTTTCTCTAATCATCAGATATGTCTGTTGTTCACTCCATGAAGCCCAATGGCATCCCTAGTATTTCTTAAGTATAAATATATTAGTTGGTGCTAGACTCTTTGAAAAACAACACACGATCTTATCTAGAAAGAAATTCCAAATATATGTAGGTATCACCTTGATCACTCGAAGTTCCTTTAATCTAAAGAAATCCTTTAAAGCTCCGTATGTGAACAAGCGGATATGTCCTTCTGTCTTGTTGTACTGTCCTAGCAACATAAGCTTTCTACCTAATTTAGCTTCTGACGAATTTTCGAGAAAAAAAGGAGAAATACCGAATAATAAAACTAATCGATTCGCCCAGTAACCTAGATTTGGACTCGAAACAACTAAAATACTTTCTGAATGCATTAGAACTTTAATCTCATCAATAAGATCATCGGGAGAGAATAAATGCTCAATGACCTCACCGCAGAATATCACATCAAATTTCTGATTGTCATACTTTGTGACCAGACTATCTTCGTTTAGATCTATCCTCGTGTAATGGTCTATTCTCGTATCTATGCTTTCGTAGAAATCACAACCATAATAGTCGTCACCCGCTATCTTGTGATCATATAGTTCTACTTTCTTCCCACAACCAATATCCAGTACCTTGAGATCACCTTGATGGTCATTATGATAACGTCTATACTCATCAACAAATATTTTCAATCTGTTGTTATATGTTTGAGCTGTTTCGTTTTTAAGTAAGAATTCTTTATAATTTTTCATTAAGTTTATCTACTTTCCCTTTTTTACCTTTACAAATATGTTTACGAATCCATTATCTTGCTTGTATTCGATATCTTCTTTCTCAGTTAAAAATCTGTTTAGAACAGGCTCTCTTCTTAAGATCCATTTTTATCTACACATATTATGTGTAGATGTGATACTCCACCATCTCCCTTTGATTCTAATATACATGATCTCAAACGAATTATTCTCTGCATATTCGTAGAGTTTATCTTTCGAGTAATGTCTGTGTCCAATTATCCACCAGGCCGGATCCAGGGTATTTGAAAAGAAAGAGCTGTTAGGAGTGGAAAGATAGAAGAAGCCACCCGGTTTAAAACTCTGTTTGCCTCTGAAAACATCAGATCTTCATTGTTTTTCGGTATATGCTCGATGACTTCCCAGGAAACTACTGTATCAAACACCTCGTTTTTAAGAGGTAAGCCTGCCGCCTCTCCGACTGCCAGATCAAGTCCGTCACCGGATACATTTTCTCTTACTGTTTCAAGATCATTTTCTGATGTTTCCAGACCTACCACTCCTCTTGCTCCACGTTTCAACAAGTTTATGGCGCACCAACGATAACAACACCCAATATCCAGCACTTTTTTATTGCGGATATCCTCATCATCGATATAATCAGCACTGGCAAGCAGTCTCCCGGACAGACGTTCCTTTGGCTTTTCTTGTAAGATACTCTTCATTGTTTACCCATTGTTAGCTTGTTTTTGATATGTCCAAATCCTCCGGCTCCAAATTCGCAGGTCTTCATGAAAAGCATGCCGACTCCATAAAAAGGATTCTTAAATAGCTGTCCCGGTTTAGACAGGAATAGCTTATATCTTGCAATGATCCCTGTTTGATACCTAACATTCGGTTCTTTTTCATTGGTCTTCAGGTATTCCAGGAACTTATCTGCGTAGTAGTATTTCTTCTTGATTGTTTTTGACAACAACAGCTTCCCCTCATTATGAAAGATAAGCTTGTCGACTCGATCCAGTTTTCCGATCTTGGCAATCCTTTGGGATAGATCCCAATCTTCAGGACCGACCATGTTTTCATTATAACCACCGACTCTTTCAAAATCGGCCTTATAAAAGAATCGGGCTGCTTCCATCCAGTCCACTCCCACATAGAAACTCCTCTCCAGTATCTTGCATTGTGCCCAGAAACCTTCTCCAAAGGATTGCTCGGGAATAATAATCGCCATCAGCTCCTTGTCTTCGGATATTTTTTTAAGACAACTTGCAATAACATCCTGTGACAGTATCATGTCGCTATCGATGATAAGCACATATTTTCCCTCTGATTCGCGGACTCCGCAATTCCTTTGAGCGCTTCTTTCCCATCCTTGACTGAAGACTTTTCCAGTATACTCCCTGGCAATCTCTATTGTGCTATCAGTTGAATTGTTATCAACCACAATTGTTTCGATATCAGGATACGATTGTTCCTGTATCGAGCGAAGACAATCTCCCAGTGTGCCCTGACTATTCCTGGTCGGAATAATAACTGAAACAACTATTTTATCCATCATTTTTTCTCCCCACCCAAAGAATTAAAGAACAGCCGGGATATCCCCTATACATATCGAGACCGGACTCACTCTCTCGCTTTTATATCGAATCATACTGCATGCCTCGGCTCTATTCCTCCAAAAACACTTTGTAACGGACAGTAACCGGCATCCACCAACTTTTCTTCCTTGAATCCTGCTTCAACAAAGATCTCCATACCTATCTTCATAGTAGTCTCCCCGTCACCACACCCGCAATCGAGAAGAACAGCATCGGGATCATGAGATAACATTGATACGATGTTGTCAATGTTTCTACTAGAGGCATTGTCCCATAACTTACGTAATAGCTTGTTCATAAAGATCAGACCTTCCGTTTTATTAACAGATCCTCTTGGATTGTCAGAAAATCAGAGCAAGTCTTCTTCCAGGAGAACTCTTCGCTCCATCCCAGCGCATTCTCTTGTATACGTTTGTATAATTCAGTATCTTTGATCAGTCTTAGTACATTATCCGCGAACGCTGTGGGACTGTTCTGGCTGCACACAAGACCTGTCCTTTCATGCAACACCGAATCTCTGAGGCCCGGGACATCGTAAACAACAGCCGGTGTTCCGCAACTATTTGCTTCTATTACCACAATTCCCCAG
>SDBS01007913.1_pt1 | contig 10312 bp, 8 predicted proteins | sample 2277091 | NCBI WGS metagenome assembly SDBS01 (sample SAMN10404972, study PRJNA504765) | marine sediment metagenome | isolation source: marine sediment core GS10_PC15, 163 cmbsf | place: Arctic Ocean: Southern Knipovich Ridge | collected 2010 | reverse complement strand
CAAAAGATTAACGATCTCAATGCCCCCCTTGCGGGTCCGCTCTATCAGTTTGTCTATCTTTTCAGCGGCCATCAATTCACCCAGCGCCACCCCCCCCACCGTCGTGAACCTGGGCAGAGGCACCATATCATCTCCGTGCCCGCCCATCAGGACACCGTTCACATCGGCGATGCTGACGCCTAATTCAGACGCGATAAAGTATGCGAATCTCGCCGAATCAAGGGCCCCGGCCATACCCCCAACCTTACTCTTAGCGAAGCCGGATACCTTCGCCGCTAAATAGACCATGGCATCCAACGGATTGCACACAACGATGATAAACGCTTCCGGCGAATGTTTCACAACCTGCGCGGTTACGGATTTGACGATAGTCACGTTCTTCTCTAATAGGTCATCCCTGCTCATCCCCGGCTTTCTCGGCATCCCGCTGGTAATTATCACAATATCACTGCCCGCCGTCGCGCCCCAGTTCGTTGAGCCTGTAACAGCCGATGCAAAAGGATACACACCTCCCGCTTCGGCAATATCCAGCGCCTTACCCTCAGCCAACCCCTCAACGATATCTATCAGGACAACATCGCCCAAGTCTCTGGCCGCCAACATATATCCGGTCGTAGCTCCGACATTACCCGCCCCCACTACCGTTATCTTCTTTCTCGCCACCGATTATCCTTTCCGGTCTTCCAACTCAGCCCAGAACTTATCTTCCAAAATCGTCTCCTGCTCGCCCGTAGTCATGTCCTTCACCACAAGCTCACCGTTGTCATACTCCTGCCCAATGATAATGCACTTTTTCGCATTAGCTGAAGACGCCTCCTTTAGTTGCTTCCTGAGCCCGCCTCCCTTGTAACTGAAATCGGCCGCCAGACCCGCCTTTCGCAACTTCGCTGTTATCTCAATCGCCTTATCTAAAAATGCCCTATCGGTATAAGCGATGAAATAATCCAGTCTCCGCGTGGTTGCTGCATCCTTAAGCAGGCCCTTCTCTTCGAGCAGTATTCCAAGCACGCAATCCCCCATTCCCATGCCGGTCGCCGCTATGGCGGGGCCGCCGAAATCGCCAAGCAGACTATCGTATCGTCCACCACCTCCGATGGCCCTAAGCTCGCCAGCCCTCGCGTATATCTCAAATACAATGCCGGTATAGTAAGCTAAACCTCTTACAATACTCGGGTCGAAAACACAGTAGTCGCCGATTCCCATTATATTCAACAGGCGGACGACCATCGCAAGTTCGTCGATTGCTTCATTAATCTTATCATTGACCTCGACTGCCTTTTTTATCATGGATACCTTCTTGACCTCCATGAAAGCTATGATTTTCTTAGCAACTTCAGGATTAGAAACCTGTGCCGCAAGCTTTTCTCTAAAAGTTTCTGAAGGCAATCTATTCTTCTTGTCGAGCACAGTATATAAAGAATCTAACTCATCTTCAGGTATTCCGTAACTCTTAAGCACCTCCGCAAGCAATTTCCTGTTAGATGTCTTTACTTGGACGTCTTTGCTGGTCAAGCCGGCATTACGCAGATAATCCACAGTTGTGAAAATGACCTCAGCATCGGCTAAAGCGCTAGATTCGCCGATTATGTCGATGTTCCACTGGAAGAACTCGCGGAGCCTGCCCTTCTGGGGACGCTCGGCCCGGCACAGCCTCGGTACGGAAAACCATTTTAACGGCCGGGGCAGTGAATTAATTTTCTGATTGACCATCCGCGCAAGTGTCGGCGTAATCTCCGGCCTGATGGCAAGGCTCCTGCCGCCGCGGTCGGTAAAATTAAAAAGCTGCTCGGCTATCTCATCGCCGCTTTTAATCTGGAACATCTTGAGATATTCGAATATCGGCCCGTCGTACTCTTCGAACCCGTTGCGCACCGACGCTGCCTTCCACCCGTCGATGATGAAGTTGCGCAACGCCATCTGCGGCGGATAAAAATCTCTCGTACCTTTTACCGGCTGCATCTTCATAATTTAGTATCTGTTGCGACAAAGCAACAGATAATATTTAGCCCCGCGTTTTAAGCTATGTTTTGACTATTTCTTACGCTTTTTTTTGCGTTTCTTTTTACGTTCGAGTTTATCCAACACCTTGTCACCGAACTTTATCTTCATATATTCTTCCATCTGATGGTCGTCTTTGAAATACAGTTCATGGTCGTATTCATTGCTCGTAAAATCACATGTATCAATCTCATAGCCCCTGCAAATCTTCGGCCTCTTATCGTAGATATCGCAGTGATGGCCTTTTTCCGAAAGATATTTACACTTATTTTTCACATTCAGATACCAGTCCCCCTCTTCCACAAACACGGTAATGTCCTCATGGCACAGAAACCATCGTATATCGTCATAATCTCCCCAGTCCTCGGGCGTGTCGAGCGGCAATGCAAAATATCGACAGCACAGCCCCGTACATTTTGCACACAGCCCTTTCCTCAGGACACTCTTCTTCACTTTCGCTGCCACAACTTATGCTCCTCAAATCCAACAGAAACTCCGACAATTCACAACGGCCCGCCATTATAGATACAGCCGACGTCAGCGTCAAGCAATTGCAAAAGACGCATGATATCCCCAAAACAGCAGTCTAATGAACTATTAACGATTAGCGGCAGAGGTCCGAGAAGACCTCTGCCGCAAATGAAATACTATCTTGCCTTATGGTTCAGGTTAATTCGTTTTACACACTTATAGGGTCTTTGGCTATACGTGGCGATAGACTTCCCAACCCATGTATGTACCGAGGGCCTCTGCAATTGCGTCGGCCTTTTGACACAGATTCACCGCAACGTGATGCTCGAAGCCCATCTGGCAGACATACTGCATAAGGTCCTGCAGATTCGGTATCTTCATCACGCCGTACCCGCCAAACGTATCCAGCTTGTCGTTCGTGAACTCGCCCTGGCCGGTATAGACGCTGATGATGCCGGAAGTGTCGTCGGTGGTCGTTCTGCAGAACGTCGCCTTGTTGGGAGCAATCCTGCCGACAACGGTCCCGTAAGTGTTCTCCATACCGACGGCCCCTGCGATGATCTCCTGATAGTCCATCTTCGCGCTTTTGAAAAACGATTTGGGCACGTTGCTGCAATGGAACAGGACACACTTGTTGGGGTCGTTTCCGTAGTTGTTGTTCCAGTCTAAGATGGCACTGGGCGTGCCGCTGGCTAATTGCAGGATATACATGCCCAAAAGGCCGGTAATATCAACCTCGCACGCACTGGGCAGCAGTGTCTCGCTCATCATGCTCATAAGCGTACACGGCACGATACCGAAGAACTCTTCGAGACTCGTCCAGCACTGAATAGCCGTGCCGACAACATCAACCTCTTTAACCCACCTGTCCACCACATAGCCGAACTTTGCCATCTTCAGCAGCGCGTCCTGCGGAATTGACCCGGTCCTGACATACTTCTTAATGGCATTTAGCTTGTTCTGTACGCCCTTGTTATTATCTGTGAGCCTGGCAACCCTGCCGAGTATCTCGGACAGGTCTATCGGCTCAACGGTGATCCCTGAATCTTCGAGAATCTTTTCACTGAATCGCATCGTATTAAACGCGCCGGGCCGGGCACCAATCGCACCAAACCGCACATCTTCAAGCCCGTTGACAACACGACAGACAGAAGCAAAATCATCAAGTTCTTTTCTAAATTCCGCCGATTTGACCTTGACCGTGTGCGACTCGGTCAACGTATATGGGACCCCCGCCTGTCTGAGATTGTTGCAGGCGCTGATCTTGCCGCAGAAAGAATCACGTCTGTCCTTTATCGTCATCACACCTGCCGCATCGGGTTCAGCCTGAATCAGGATAGGTACATCCAAACCGCAGCGTTTGATTGTCTCGGCGACGGCCTTTTCATCGCCGAAATTCGGCAGCGTTACTATTATGCCGTCAATCTTGTCGGCTTTGGATGCAAAAAGCGCCGCGCACCTTTTGGCCTCGTCAAAAGTCTCAACTGCACCATACTTCGCGTCCTTCGTCGAAATAGACACGGCGCCGTATCCGCTTTTCTTCAGAACATCTAAAATGTCCTTTCTTCCCGTTTTCGCTAATGAATCCGGAAAAAAGCCCCGGTTCCCTACAACTACTCCGAACGTTTGTTTTTTCATCTTAGATTCTCCGTTATTTTGAGCAAGCTTGACTATGATTTCACTATGGCAATTAATATGGCTATTATCGCTAAAATACCCGCCCACGCCAATAACCTGTTTATACAGATTTTATTGAAACCGTCCACAACTTTTTCAAGTTCTAAAAAAATAATTCGAGATCAATCCAAATAGTCGATTTTGGGCCCATGGTGCCGGATTCGGTGACGATTCAAGACATTTTTACTGTTCTGATTTAAAGAACCCAATGGGCCAGAGCAAAAAGTATACTCGACAGTCTATGTCGATTTCTTGTAGAATTATTGGCATCGAACGGAGAAAATTATGGTTTGTAAGAGTGTAAATGGGAAATGTCAGACTAAAGGTGTTCTATTACATATACAAGTAGTGGGACTCCCAAAATATATTTTATTTTAGATTGATTTACTGATGAATAAATTTTTTGTTCCCAAAGAATTTGTTATACCTAAAGATTTAGTAACAGAATGGTTTCACATGAGAATGTTAACCGTTCAAGATGTACATTTAGATTATGATGCTGTGATGTCAAGCATAAAACATCTAAGGAACGTCTTTGGGCCTAACAACAACTGGCCCTCGGAAGAAATGACACTTGAGGAAAACTTGAGCGATATTCAAAAGCATCAAAATGACTTTTTAAACAGAAATTCATTTACCTATACAGTACTTGCCTCTGATGAGAGGGAGTGTTTGGGATGTGTATATATTTACCCTTCGGATAAGGCAAAATATGATGCCCAAGTTTATCTATGGGTAAGAGAAAGTAAAAGTAAAACAGGATTTGATGACATTTTATTCAATGCGGTAAAAAAGTGGATTTCTCAAAGCTGGCCGTTTAAGAATGTTGCATACCCGGGGAAAGAAATCCCGTGGGAGCAATGGGTTTAGACACATATTTTCCTTACATAGTGTAGTTTTCTTGATCTTTGAGAATTGGGATATATATTATGAGATTACTTCTCAGCCATTTCTTGGTTATAGATTATTCTTTTTATTGTTTATTCCTGTGTATCAAATGCAACGTGATACATGTGGCCGGTATTTGCGCCGGGGTAATTGTAGGACTTGCGGTGGCCGTCTTTACCCTTATCCACCTTGGTCGGCGGGCGCGAAAGCACGAATTCACTATAGTCACAAAAAAACCAATGATGAGAGTGTTGGTTATGCTTCTTATTATCTTTCCTCTCGTTACTGGATTTGCGGTGTTAATTCTTTTAATACTAAAACGTTATTTTCCGCAAATCAACTGGGGATATATCTGGATAACATTCGTGGTGGTTGCTCTTGCAGTTTACTCTCTAATCTATACGGTCGGGTTGTTACTGTTAGAAAGGCGCTATGGCAAAAACTTCTACCTCAGGAGACCGGGATAATAGTTTATAGTGCCCAACACGTTATCCTCCGCGGCCTGATCTCTATCTTTGCAAATAAATTAGCAAGAAGAAGCTAAAAGGCGGTTAAGCTGGAATTTGCCCCCCGCGTCGGCTGTTGGTATTTTCCAAAAAAGGCTATTAACTTATAAAGAAACTTTTTGACAGTTTAAGCCGGTTATTGTAAGATTACTGAGTCCGAAAGGAGAAAATGCATATAGGCCATGTGTGATACTAAAGACACAACTAAGTTTGTATTCAAACATCATGACAAATTCTTCGACCCCCGTTGGTATGAATACAAAATTTATGATGCTGATACTAATCAACTACTGTTTGAATCTTATGAGGAGCATCAAGCAAGAAAAAATGGAGTTAGAGATTTATTCAACGAATTTACTTTTAGCCAAATTAAAATAGTTGATGAAGATAGTAAAGAATATGTAAGGATTGAAAAAAGGAACTCGCTATGGCGTGGCTTTTATTCTTCATGGAGTCGTCGTCCCAGATATTATGTATATGATGAAAACGAGAATGTTATAGGAGAGTTTAAGCCGAAATTGTTTTTTTATAATAATTTTTATCGGTTAAATGTTTATGACAGTAGCAGAAATCGCGTTCTCCAAGTAAGAAGATGGCCTTTGAGTTCAAAATGGTCTTTCTTTGCAGGAAAAGCACAAGTGGGACATTTAAAACTTAAGCATAAAAGTATTAGGGAACACTTTCATAATAAGCCGGATTATTATTTCCTTGAAATCTTAGAACCTGCAAAACTTGATTGGTCAATAACAAAACTGATTTTTGCAGTGATTGTCATATGCAAACATGGTTTTGGTGTTAGAGGCCATTACGCTTAGTTTTTTCTTTTAATCATACCTTATCTTCTGACTTAACTCCATTTTATCCTCTTATCCACACAAAATACTATTAACTTTTAAAAGAGCTATTTACCCGGCGTCCACTGAGTTTACCCTGAATTAGCCTTTAGCCCTGAAATAGCCGACAGCCCTGAGCGCAGTCGAAGGGGACCGCAGGGAGTCGAACGGGGCAGCCTAAGGGCCTGTTAAAAATAGCCTCCCGACTTGCCTGTCCTGAGCAACGCCGAAGGTGTCGGGGTCATACTTTACGCTTCACGCTCCACGCCCTACGCTATACGCTTTCGCTGGCTTCAAAATAAGGAGTATTGAAAAATGCTCCTGTGGACGAAGGCGTTAGCTTACTGATACTCGTATCAAAGCAAGCTAAAAGCCGAGAACACCCAAGCCAGCTAAAATTGTCCGTGTGAATCAGTGAAATCTGTGGTTAGGAGCTTTTGAACCTAAAGGTTCCTCTGTGTTCTCTGTGCCCTCTGTGGCAAATCTTTTCTACGAACCTACTTTTGGCCATAATAGGCGTTTTTTCCGTGTTTACGCAAATAGTGCTTATCCAAAAGCACCTGTGATATCCCGTTTTGACCCGGATTTATCATCACCGTCCCCAACGCCGTCCGCGCTACCTCTTCGAGAACAACCGCCGATTCAACAGCCTCCGCCGACGACGGGCCCCACGTAAATGGCCCGTGCCCCGCTACCAATACCGCCGGCATTTGTACCGGGTCAAGTCCTTCAAACCTGCGCACAATGACTTTGCCGGTATTAAGTTCATAATCGTCCTTGATTTCCTCAGCCGTCATCGACTCGGTAACCGGAACCGCACCGTAAAAAAAGTCCGCATGAGTCGCCCCCATGCACGGCAGCTCGCGGTTCGCCTGTGCCCACATAGTCGCGTATGTAGAATGCGTGTGGCAAATTCCCCCGATACCTTTAAAATTCCTGTAGAGTTCAAGGTGGGTCGGTGTATCCGACGAAGGCCTCAACTCGCCTTCAACGATATTGCCACCCAAATCAAGCAGCACAATCGCCTCAGGCACAAGCTCATCATACTCGACGCCGCTGGGCTTGATGGCGACTATGCCCCCCTTGCGGTCGATTCCACTAACATTGCCCCAGCTATAGATTGCCAGCTTGCGGGCGGCAAGTTCCAGGTTGGCGTCGCAAACGGCTTTTCTTAGTTCCTCATGCATTTACTTCGTCTTTTATATTCAACAAGTCCTTCATCACATTCGCCATCTTACCCGAGAAACTCTCCAAGCCGAAGCCATCGTGGAGCTGGCTGTAAAGCGAATAAAGCTGCTCATAGACTTTTTGGTTTTCGGGAATCGGCTTGTACGTCCTGGCTTTTGTCCCGCACATGGCCAACTGGGCATCCGCAAAATTGTCATGGCCGCCCGCCCTGGCACCCGCCACAACAGCACCGGCCATAGCCGAACCCAGAGCACACGTCTGAGCAGAGCGGGCTATCTTCATTTCTCTGCCCGTTACATCTGCATAAATCTGCATCAGCAGCGGATTCTTCTCGGCGATGCCGCCGCAGTTAATCACCTCGTTGATTTTAACGCCGTACTCCTCGAACCGGTTTATAATTGTCAAAGCCCCGAAGGCCGTCGCCTCAATCAAGGCCCGGTAAATCTCAGCAGGCTTCGTGTGCAGTGTCTGGCCCAACAAAAGTCCCGTTAGTCTCTGGTCAACCAGTATCGTTCTATTGCCGTTGTTCCAGTCCAGCGCCAACAAACCCGATTGACCCGGCTTCAGCTTTGCCGCTGCGGCTGTAAGAACCTCGTGAGAACCTTTTGCCGCCCCGCCCGGCTGAATGTAATTGACAAACCAGTTAAAGATGTCGCCCACAGCCGATTGCCCAGCCTCAAGCCCCAAGTAACCCGGCAGAACAGACCCATCTACGATACCGCACAAACCCGGAATGTCTGGAAAATCCGGCGACTTCTCACCAACCATCACATCACATGTGCTCGTACCGATAATCTTGACTAATTTGCCCGGGGCAACACCCGCACCTATCGCGCCCAGATGACAGTCAAACGCCGATACCGCCACCGGTATGCCGGCAGGTATGCCGAGCTTCTCGGCCCATTCACTGCTCAGATTCCCCGCGGGCGTGTCAACAGTATCAGTTTGCGAGTATAGCCTTTCGCGCAGCTCGCCGAGCTTAGGGTCCAACCTGGCCAGGAAGTCCTTTGTCGGCAAGCCCCCCCACTCGCTGTTGAACATCGCCTTATGACCTGCCGCGCATCGGCCCCGCTTCATAATATCCGGCCTTGCCGTGTCCGTCAAAAACGCCGTAATATAGTCACAGCACTCAACCCAGCTATACGCTGCGTCAAAAACCTTCGGGTCCGTCCGAAGGCAATGCAAAATTTTACTGAACAGCCACTCCGATGAATACGTCCCGCCGCACTTGGCAAGATACTCCGGATGCTCTTTCGCCGCCAACTCGGTAATCTCGGCCGCCTCGGCGTGGCCCGTGTGGTCTTTCCACAACCAGGCGTGGGCATTGGGATTGTCCTTGAATTCATCCAACACACCCAGCGCTGTCCCATCTATGTCAACCGGCAGCGGAGTTGAGCCGGTGGTATCTACACCGATGCCGATTATATCAGCCGGGTCGAAGGCCTTGTTCGATTTCTGTGCCTCGGCAATCGCGGCCTTTATGCTGACCTCAGTCCCTTTTATATAATCACCAGGATTTTGCCGGGCGAGATTATGGTCCGCCGCATCAAGGATAATGCCCTCCTGCCCCGTCTCATATTCGTAAATAGCCGTGCCCAATTCATCGCCGCTGGCAGCATCAACTACCAAACACCTCACCGAATTCGTCCCGAAATCCAATCCAATCGTATAAGCCATCGCTTCAAATCCCATACAATATCACTATTGCTCTGTTACACGTCATTTGAGAGATTGTCATTCCTGCGAAAGCAGGAATCTAAACCCTGGATAGTCTGGATTCCGGGTCAAGCCCGGAATGACAATATCGAACACCTGTTCCAACAAAGACTAACCTCTGAAATACAGGTACGCGGCAAGAATCACGAGCAGCACTACAGCAGACGCTATCACGTCGCGCCGGTCCCAACTGCCTCTCGATATACGGCGATGCTCATCGTCGACCGTGCCGTATGTCAGCCCGCTAATCCGCTCGTAGCTCGGCACAGATGTCAACCAGCTAACTACGACCATCACAATCACGCAAACAAAGAAGATGAACATGCTGTAGTACTGGAAGTAGATGTTGTGCACGATCCAAAGGAACGAACCCTCGGCGTACGCAAATCCTTCGACCAGCTTAACCGGCGTATCCACCGCCAACCGAAAGACACCCAACAAAAAGCCGACAATCAGTGCAGACAGGCACCCCTTACTGTTGAGCCGTTTGCTGAATATACCTAAGAAAAACACCACGAATATCGGCGGCGCAAGATACCCCTGCACACTCTGCAGATAATGGTACAGCCCCCTGGCCCCCTGAATCACAGGGACCCAAAGCAGACCAATTACCACCATGACAGCCGTAGCGATTCGACCCGTCCAAACCAGTTTGTGCTGCGATAAACCGGGCTTGAGCTTCGAATAGAGGTCCATCGTAAACAGCGTCGAAGACGCATTGAACACACCCGACAGCGAACTCATCAGCGCCGCCAAAAGCCCCGCCACAACAATACCCCGCACGCCCGCCGGCAGCACGTGCTTAACCAATAGCGGAAAAGCCGCCTGGCATTTTTCATTATCAAGCGCCCCGGCTGTATACAAAGCATCCTGAAGTTCGACCATCTTGCCGCTCTTGGCCAATGCAAAACAGATCATTCCGGGAATAATAAATATGAACACCGGCAGCAACTTCAAAAACGCCGCGAATATACTGCCCCGTCGCGCCTCCTGCTCGTTCGGCGCGCCCAGGGCACGCTGAACGATATACTGGTC
>SDBS01007912.1_pt1 | contig 10312 bp, 9 predicted proteins | sample 2277091 | NCBI WGS metagenome assembly SDBS01 (sample SAMN10404972, study PRJNA504765) | marine sediment metagenome | isolation source: marine sediment core GS10_PC15, 163 cmbsf | place: Arctic Ocean: Southern Knipovich Ridge | collected 2010 | reverse complement strand
GTATTCAATATGGGCCATAGAATGGAAATTTTTTGTAATGAATCAATTGCTACTGACATAATTAAAATCGCAAAAAAATACAAAATAGAATCTAAAATAATAGGACAGTGTGAAAAATCACCTATTCATGATAAAAACCTTGTTGAAATTAAATCTCAATATGGTTCTTTCAATTACAGTTAAACTAATCTGAATGATTTAAATTTGACGAAAATTTTTGATGTTATTTGTATTGGAGCAGCTTTAATAGATATAGTTGCCCAAGTTGAAAGGCATCCACTGGAAGATGACGAAGTTTTTGTATCCGATTTAAAATTGTTATCTGGAGGTGCTGCTGCCAATACTGCTTCTGCATGTGCTCAATTAGGATTAAATACGGCATTTATTGGAAAATTAGGTTTTAACGATGAATTTGGAAATAAATTAATAAAAGATTTTAAAAAAATTGCTGTTTCTACTAATTTAATTAAGTATTCAAAAGAAAAAAGTACTGGATCGGCATTTGTAGCATTAAATAAGCAAGGCGATCGCAGAATTTATGCACATAGTGGTGCTGCTAATGAACTTTCTAAAGATGATATAATAGAACAAGAAATAGCTTCGACAAAATCTATTTTCTTAAGTAGTCTGAGAAATCTAAAACCATTTTGTAAAGCTGCTAAGATTGGAAAAAAAAAAGGTATACCTGTAATATTAAATCCAGGGATGCTAATAATAGACCAAGGATTCAAAAACATAGAAATACTACTTGAAAATATTGATATTTTAATCTTATCTCAAAGAGAATTCATAACCCTTATGAATATTAATGAAAAAGAATTCGATAATAAAACTAATGAAGCAAAATTTGATAAGCTATTTAAGTTAGGTATTAAAGTAGTTATAGTAACAATGGGTAAGAATGGAGCAACTTTATCTACACGTTTAAATACTGAATTAATCCCTTCAATCAAAGTAAGCAATGTTGTTGATACTACTGGAGCAGGAGATGCTTTTTCTGCAGGATTTATTTATAGATTTGTTGAAAATATAAGTTTTAATTTTAATGCTCTAAAAAATAATGTAAAAATCGCTAATCTTGTTGCCGGGAATTGTATAAAAAAGTTAGGAGCAAGATTTGGAATACCTAAATTAGAGTTATGATAATGTTAATTAAAAATTTGAAAAATTATTTTAATTAGTTTTTATTAGGAGATCATGAAAATAATGGAAAATATTAAAGATCTAGGAGCAACTACTGAATTTTGGGAATATTTTGAACAAATTTCTAAAATACCTCGATGTACTGGTAAAGAAGAACAAATAAGGCATTATGTGAAGGTAGAAGCTGAAAGATTTAATTTTAAGACTAAAATTGATAAAGCCGGAAATCTTTTAGTACGAACTATTCCTTTTAGGGACAGAAAATCAACTATTATCTTACAAAGCCATTTAGATATGGTCTGTGAAAAAAATGAAGCAATAAATCATGACTTTTCCAAAGATCCGTTGAAATTAAAAGTTATAGAAATAGAAGGGGAAAAATGGCTCACTGCAATTGGCACTACATTAGGCGCAGATAACGGTGTTGGTATTGCTTGTCAATTAGCTATAATGAAGAGATTCCATCGTGGTGAGTTAAAGTTCGACAATTCAAGCTTAGACTTTTTGTTCACTGTTAATGAGGAAGCAGGATTGGTGGGCGCATTTCAAATTGATGAGAATTTAATACAGGGGACAAAGTTAATAAATCTGGATGGAGGAGGTGATGATAAAGTAATAATAGGCTCTGTTGGGGGTTTATTTACTAAAGCTAATATAAAAATTGATATGGTTCACATAAGTGAAGATCAGACCGGGCTTGAAGCCATGAAAATTAATATAAGTGGTTTAAATGGTGGTCATTCTGGAGTTGACATTCATAGAGGGCGAGCGAATTCCTTAAAATTGATGGCGAAGATATTATGGAAATTAAATAAAAAATTTTCAATTTACATAAATTCTATAAATGGAGGTAAAAGGCATAACGTAATACCAAGAGAGTCAGTAGCACTAATTTATGCAAAAGCTAATGATTTACATGATATATGTAATTATTTAAATTCACTAGTAATGGAGATAAAATCAGATTTTTCTGGAATCGAAGAAAATATGGATATCTCAATTGAAAAATTGAAAGTTAACAACTCTGAAGATAATAAAATTTTTACTAATGAAGCTCAAAATAAAATTCTCAATTTATTACTTGAGATACCAGATGGTCCGATTATTTTAGATAAAAATATTAAGCGTTTAGTACATACATCTACAAATTTGGCTATAATATCGACAATTAATCATCGAATGAATATTCTTACACATCAAAGAAGTTTTGAGAAATCATCCAATAAAAAAGTATCTGATAAAATTATTTCTTTATTCAAATTATCTAATTTAGATGTAAATCTAAAATTAATGGGTAATTATGGAGGATGGCAACCAAATTTCTCATCTAAATTACTGAATGTTGTTAAGGAAACTTATAAAACGATTTTTCAAAAAGACATTAGAGCAATTGCTGTCCATGCTGGATTAGAACCTGGAATTTTCAAAACAAAATTTCCCGAATTAGAATTGATATCAATTGGACCAAATACTCTTAATGCTCACTCACCCGATGAGAGATTAGAGATTAACAGTATAGAAAAATTTTGGCATTTTTTAATTGGACTAATAAGAAATTTAACATCCAAGAAGGATATGTAAGTGGTCGAAAATAGGCAATGATTCTAATAATTATTTAGAATCATAATTTTCTATTAACGATTTCTGCCTTATTTATTAAATCGAGTAAATATGTACCATGTAACTTTTTATTGGCTAAATAAGAACATTCTATTCTGTTATTCTTTCTAAATAAAGTTTCAAAAATGGTTATTGTGTGCCCTATATTGATTTCATCTTCTAATGTATAAATAATAATATTTTTTGAATAATATTGAACTTTTTTATGATTCTTTCTTGCTTTTCTGATTTCTTTTTCCACGTCATCAAAAAACGTTTCTCCACTATTAGAAGTAATTATATCGATCTCTGGCAAGAAAGGATTATTCTCATCAATTTTATCAATTCTATATTCTTCCATTTTTTTCCCTCTAATAATAAAATTTTTTTAAAAAACAAAAGAAAAATTTACTTTTTTGGGGAATTAATAAAACTACAAATATATTAAAATAGAGAATTTCTATGTTTTTCGTGCTTATAGAACATCAAAATTTAATTTATTTCTAAACAAAAAAGTTTATAATATTTCTAAATCATTAATCCAATTATGGAATCTGCTAATGATGTTAAGATGAATATGATTAATGAGAGGTTCAGATTTGTTTTTGAGGTTTTAATAATATTTATAGGGATTTTTATATTTTCTCTTATTCCAAGATATTTGTTACCATTATTAGTTAGTGAAAATAGTATTTATTATGGGCCATTGTATTATTCTTTAAGAGCTTTGGCAGTGATTTTGGCAATACCATTGTTTTTATTAATTTCTAACATCGTTTTAGAATCACAGAAGAAAAACGTTATAATTGAAGAAGATTTAACCCCTTCAGCAGCACATTTAAAGTTATATTCGTTCAAGGAGGGGGGAGGATTTAAACATCAGTTATTGCTTGGTATTTTAATTTTATTTATCATTTTTATTCCTTTAGATTTTCTTATTTATTTTTTAATACCTGAAACATTGGAATATACTGCTGTTTCATTATCAACCCAGGCCACAGATAGTTATCTTCTTGCGCCTTATTTTATTTTTCTAATATCTGTTATAATTATTCAAATCAGTGTATCCATATATGAAGAATTACTTACAAGAGGATTTTTAACTGTTCGAGGTAGTGAATATTTCCATAAGATTTCTGCTGTATTGATATCATCATTATATTTCGGCCTTATGCATTTTTTATATTTTCTTAATCCAGCAAGCAGAAACTATCCAATTTGGATACCTTTTGTTTGGTTTCTACAAACATTTTGCGTGGGGATATTATTAGCTGTTTTTATCATAAAGAAAAAAAATATATTTCCTATTATCTTTGCTCACGCTTTAAATAACATTATATCTGCTCATGCAGTCTGGAATTATCTTCAAGGTAATGATTTTATGGTAGTAACTCTATATCTCTATATTCCCCTATTAATTTTTAGCGCAATTCTTTTTATCTGGCAATATCCAAGAATTAAAATGGGATTTAATTCAGGTTTTAATTTATTTAAAGATTATTTTCAAGCAGATGAACGAATTGGGGAATCCAAAGGAGATTTAATATTTCGTATTTTCTTGGATTTTCTTATTGGAGTTATAATTTTAGTATTTGCATTATTTCTTGTTTAAAGGAGAATTAATTTAATGGTTAAGTTTGGGATAATTTCTGATACTCATATATCATCAGAAGATAATCTTTCACATGTAAAAGCTTTGTTGAATGAGTTAGAACAGGTTTTCGATGATGTCGATGAAATTATCCACGCTGGGGATGTGATTGAGGGTTTTTTCTTAAAGGAACTCGAAAAAATAGCTCCTACTAAATGTGTAGTAGGAAAACTCGATAGAATAAAAAACTTGCCTATTTTTATTAAAATTCCAGCTAAAAAGTACAATATAGGAGTTATTCATGAAAAGCCTGAGAATTTGAGAGATTTTTTTGAAAAAAATAATTTACATATTTTAATCTATGGTCACACACATGCGCCTATTATAAAAGGTACACAATATAATACTTTAATCTTAAATCCCGGGTCCCCAACAAAACCAAAAGCTCCACTAAAGAAACCCTTATATAAAGAGCCCATGGCCAGACCTAGTGTAATGACATTGGAAATTGATAAAAATGATTTATTAAAAACATTTATTATTAATTTGAAATTTAAATGAAAAATTCAATACTTTAAGGAAATCTTATTTGGTTGTAAATTATTTAAAGAAATTCGAGGGAAAATAAACTATCAATTCTTATTCTGATAGTTATTATCTATGTTCGAATGAATATGATTATCCTTTTAATACATAATAGCTTTATCGTTCTAAATAAAGAGATTATGTTCAAAATAGTTTATTTTAATTTTTTATATTGATAATAATTGAAAATAAAGAAAGTTAGTTAGATAATTATAAATAAAACAGTATCAAGTATCAATATATATTTTAGAAATATATTTTATGAAATAAGTTGAAATAAATGGTCAATTCTAAAAAATTTGTATTAAAATTAAATAATATCAGTAGAAAGAATGTCAATGAGTATGGGAGTAAAGCTTCAAACCTAGGGGAATTAATTAAAAAAGGATTTCCTATTCCAAATGGATTTGTGATTAATACGGATGCTTATTTACTCTTTCTAAGGACAAACGACCTTACAAAATTAATCCAAAATATGTTAGATAACATTGAATTTTCGAATTATGAAGCTATTGAAAAAAATTCTAATGATATTCAGAATTCAATTGAAAATAGCGATATACCCAATGAAGTTTTAGAAGAGATAAAGGAAGAATATGACAAATTACTTTCTATTAATACTGTTGTGCGATCCTCCGCAACTGCAGAAGACCTAAAAACTGCTTCCTTTGCGGGTCAATATGATTCTTTCCTCAATTTAAAATCTCTCAGTGATGTTATTCAAAATATTAAAAAATGTTATGCTTCAATTTGGACTAGTAGAGCAATTATTTATCGACATGAGAAAAATATTAGGCAAACTGATATAAAGATGGCAGCTTTAGTCCAAGAGATGGTACAAGCAAAATGTGCGGGGGTTCTTTTTACAAAAAATCCAGTCACAATGAAAAAAAATGAAATAATTGTTGAATCAAATTATGGTTTAGGAGAATCAATCGTTTCAGGACATTGTAGTCCCGATCAATTTATAGTAAAAAAAGAAATTCACCATGGAAAAAATAAATTTAAAATTATTGAAAAACAAATAGGAAAAAAGAATGTTGCAGTATATCCAAAAACTTTAGATAAAGAGAGTGGAACAGAGCTTGTCCAACTCTCTGAGCAAGAAAATAAACAATCATCTTTAAATGATAGGGTAATAATCCAACTTTCCAAGCTCGGAGTTGAAATAGAGATAATTTTTAAGATTCCACAGGATATTGAATGGGCAATTGATCAAAATGACAAAATCTATATCCTGCAATCCAGACCCATCACTCAAAAAGCAAACATTGACTCTGGAGAGGATATGTGGTTTACGAGAGGCTATAGTGATGACTATTGGAACGATCCTTGCACACCATTATTTTTCAATATCTTAGGAGACCCATTGACAAAAATTGTAAACACTGAACTTAACAGCATCATGGGATATAAACATATGCACAGTAAATTGTTGAAACTATATGATGGGCATGTATACTTTAACTTAGAAGTGCTAAAAAGAAAGGTAGAAAATGAAATTCCTAAAATGAGTCGAACAGAAGATCTTTTAAATTATTTTCCAGATGGTTCTGGACCATACGGGAAAGAAACTATAAAAAACCTCCCTTTCCATCTTATCAAGCGAATTGTCGCAGAATTGCGTATTAAAATCTTTGATCCTAATGGTTCGATAACTAAGACTGCAAAGACGTATTATGATTGGTCTGAAAACCAATTTTCACCATATTGTGATGATTTTGATTCCCAACTAGCAAATCTCTCTGGAACTGAAAATTTAGAAGCACTTATTAATTTACTTGGGAAATTAGACGATGTCATGATCCCTCATTTCCGACTTATACGATATGGGATACCCGTCCACAATATAGGCATGAATCTTATGGCTCAGTATCTACTTACCCGTTTTCTAGGAAAAAAAGAATCATCACGACTCTTTCCCGTTTTAATTTCAGGATTAGAGCATAAATTAACTGAAACAAATGATCAAATTCACCACTTAGCTTCTATTATTCAAGAATCATCAGCAATTAAATCGGCAATTCTTGAACAAGATTCAAAAAAACTTTACGATTTTATGTCTGGTGAAAGAAACTCAAATTTTCAAACATTCTTTAAAGAATTTGAGCGTTTCCTTAAAGAATATGGAGACCGTGGATTTTCTCGAGAAGCTTATTATCCCAGGTGGATTGAGGCTCCACATTACGTATTTGACATTCTTAAAACATTAGTATCAGATGTAGATAAAAAAGAGGACTTTGAGAAATTAAAAGAGAGAAATTTAACGTATCGAAATAAAGTTGAGAACTTAGTTAAATCTAAAATTAGGTCAAAGCGACTTGGATTTATAAAATGGATGTTATTTTCAAAAATTTTAGGTTTTAGCCGAGATTACATTGCTTTTCGAGAAAATCAAAGATTTAATCTTGATCGCTGGATAACAAGAAATAGAAAAATTTTCTTAGAAATTGGAAGATGTTTAACTAATAAAGGAACATTAAATGAACCGGTGGACATTTTCTTTTTACATAAAATAGAAATAAAAAAAATTATCCTTGGAACGTTGGATCTTGATATCAGTTTAATTAAAAAACGAAAAGATGAATTTATTGAGAACGAATATATTGTTCCACCGAAGTTTTTATTTGGTTCTCGTGAATTCGACGATACATTTCAATTTACAAGTGATAGTTCTTTATTTCAAGGAATTCCCGCAAGTCAAGGAATTATAACCTCAAGAGTCCGAATACTCTATAAGATAGAAGAAATCCCAAATATCAGAGCTGGGGAAATTCTTATAGTTCCTAAAACAGATCCTGGATGGACACCACTTTTTTCGAAAATAGGTGGTTTAATTACTGAAACAGGAGGAATTCTATCACACGGTGCAGTAGTAGCGCGCGAATATGGCATACCAGCGGTGACAAATATCCCTAATGCTTGTAAACTTTTTAAAACTGGCCAAAATTTAACGGTTAATGGTTATACTGGTTTGGTTAAAATTAAAAAATAAAAATAAAAATAAAAAAAAAAAGGAAAATGGAACCCATTACACATACTCCAGATAATCATCCAGAATGGAATGAGTCATACTATTTAGCTTTTTATAACAAAGAACACAGTTTAGGTGGGGTAAGCAGAATTGGATTTAAGCCTAATAAACACGAAGGAATGTCCTTTTTATTTTTCTTTTTGCCAGATGGCTCTGCTGCTGTTTATCATCAAGATGAAGAAATTATAGATTTTTCAAAATTACCTCCGGTAGGTGAGGTTGCTCATATTTGTCAATCTGATGGAAAATGGAATTACAAATTTCAAGGGAAAATGGTATTTATGAAAAATCCAGAAGATTTGAGCAATATTCGTGAACAATCAAAACTTTTACTATTATCTAAGGTAATTCGCAAAAAATTATTCAAACAACAAGTTAAAATGAATCTAATCTTTGAACCAATTAATGAAGTGTATGAATATAGCGAATTCATGACTCCTGAATCCCTGGAGATAGGAAAAAAAGCAGGCGATAAGCATTGGGAACAAATTGCAATTGTATCAGGAGACATTCAAATTGGAAATACAAAATATCTTATTAAAGATACGATTGGTCAACGAGATCATACCTATGGAGTTCGTGATTGGACAGGCGTCGGCAATTGGTTGTATTATGTAATCTGGTTTAATGAAAATTTAGCAATTAATCCAGCAGCTATAGTAATCGATGATGGGCGCTTATCTACGGGAGGTTTTCTTTTTAAAGATGGAAAAAATATACCACTAAAAACTATCCATATCTTGGACCAACAATTTCGGGAGGATGGTGTTTTTCCTATTAGCTCAGAGCTCGAAATAATTGATTTCGAAGGAGGCATACACAATTTAAAAGCTCATGTTGGATCTATAATTCCTGTCCCCTTCCAAGATAATGAAGGTAATAAGTCTATTCTTATCCAATCATTTGGTAATTTTGAATTAGATGGAATAAAAGGCGGATATGGAACTTTTGAAACTTTGCGAAAAGTTTGAATCATTTTTAAATGATTTAAAAGAAAATAAAATTCTTAGAATTGATAAAATTAAACATATTATTACAATAAATCCTTATTATCAAATAATTTTATTCTAAATAAGCAATAATATATTGTTTGACATAATATATGTTTCTCTTAAGTATTAGAAATAATTCATATAACTGGGAAAATTTTCGAAAAAAAAAACTTATAAACATAGAATTAAATATTTTAATTTTATATTAAATCATACAAAAGAAAAATTAAGCGAGATGACAATTATAATATGGTTTCAAGGTTAGAATTAGTCCTTAAGGAACTGAATGAAAATGGCCATTTCAGAGCTTCTTTATTTGCAACAAGTACCGGTTTGGTTTTAGCGTCATCTAAAGAAGAGGATATTGATGAAAGAGTAGTTGCTGCAATGGGGTCATTACTAAGCGATGCTGCCTTAAAGGCTGCAGAAGAAATGGACTTGTCAGAAGCAGAGGTTATGAAAATTTTTTATAAAAAAGATTATATCATCTGTCGAAATATAATCATGTCCGATGGAAAAACTCAATTTTTACTAGCGGTTTTAAGTGGAGTACCAGATTCGAATGACGTTGAGAAATATTTTGACCAATTATTGGACTGGGCTGTAGAGAATTCTACAGAGGATTTAGAGAAATTAAGTTCCATTTAAATTCCCCAAATCAACAGTATCAATGTTTTTAATTTTTCTGTTCTTATTTTTTATGCTTTAAAATTCACTTTTTTTTTTAAATTGGAACTGAAAAATATAAATATTAAAGTTGGAGTTTAACATTTATGAGAGCAATATATATAAGTGAGCATGGGGATTTGGGACAAATTAAAGTTGGAGATGTAGATGTACCTAAAATTGGTCCTAACGACGTTCTCATAGAAACCAAATATGGAGCTTTAAACCATTTAGACCTTTTTGTTATAAGGGGATGGCCTGGCCTTAATTTATCAATGCCTCATATAATTGGAGCAGATGGGAGTGGAATTATAAGAGAAATAGGTTCCGAAGTTACTACTGTTTCCGTAGGTGATAAAATTACTATTAATCCCGGACTAAGTTGTGGGAAATGTAAGATGTGCTTATCTGGGCAACAAGTCTTTTGTCAAGATTTCTCTATATTAGGAGAGCATAATGGGGGAACTTTCGCTCAATATGTGAAATTACCAGAATTAAATGTTCTAAAACTACCAGATAATTATCCACTTGATAAAGCTGCGGCAGCACCTCTGACTTTTTTGACAGCATGGAGAATGTTAACAACTCAAGCAAAAATACAACCCGGACAATATCTATTTATCCATGGGGCGGGAGGGGGTGTTGCTTCAGCAGCAGTTCAGATAGGTAAATTTCTAGGCGCTAATGTTATTGCTACAACTA
>SDBS01007911.1_pt1 | contig 10312 bp, 16 predicted proteins | sample 2277091 | NCBI WGS metagenome assembly SDBS01 (sample SAMN10404972, study PRJNA504765) | marine sediment metagenome | isolation source: marine sediment core GS10_PC15, 163 cmbsf | place: Arctic Ocean: Southern Knipovich Ridge | collected 2010 | reverse complement strand
GCCCAGCGCGGATAGGGTACTCCTTCTTTCCCAGCCGGACGTACATGTCGATCCCTCCCACTCCAAGAGCGTCCACCTTGCCGTCCAGCTCTGTAAAGAGTGCCCGGGCTTTCTTCGCGTCCCCACCAGTGCCGATCCGCTCAACCAGGACTCGTTCGCCGGCGAAGTCCACCTCCACACGCTTGTCTCGCGCGGGGTTTCCCAGGCTCACACTCACCGCGTGTTTCATGCCGCTTCTCCATTTGTTCGCTACTGTCTCACATCTATCCGAACTTATTCATGACGCGCAAGAAGCAGGGCCGGCGAAGTTAGTCACAAGTTACAGAATTTTCTTGACGTGGAAACGATAAAACCCAACTCATGATAATGACAATTTTTATTAAACTACTGATTACTAGCAAATGGAATACCAATCTACCCAAGCATCCGATTATTCCCATAATCAGATGCGAAGACGACAATGACTCTGTTGACGTTCATTTCCACACTAGGGCTTAAGGCATTCGCACTTCTTGGTCTGCAAAATCAAAACACGACCCTCGAGGACTCTATGGCGCTAAGTCAAGTGTTGCCACCACTGGCAAGTGATCGGAGGCTTGTGTCTGAATCACTTGGGCCTCAACAGCGACTAAATCGTCGCTGTGCCATATCCAATCAATTCGCTGATAGGGATCGCCAGCGGAGAAGGTGTAGCCCTGCCCAACGCCCGCTTCGCTCCACGAATCCAGCAGACCTGCATCCGCGATAAGCTTCATCTCGACCCAGTCGGGTTGCGCATTCAGATCCCCGAGCAGCAGTGAATAATCCTGGCCATCCCAGAATCGAAGGAGAACAGGTACTTGAGCCTGTCGTGCGAGGCTATCGGGCGCCAGGTGGTGCAAGTGAGTGGCGATGACCAGCAGCGGTTGTGGTCCTCCTACATCAATGCGAGCCCACATGTACCCTCGCTTTATCAGAGTGCCTGCAAGCGGCAATTCACCCCACCCGGATTCGAGCACAGGGTATCGGGAGAGAATTGCATTACCCCAGATGGGTTCTTCCGTGCCCCGGAAAAGAATGGGCATATCCAGGCGCTGAGAAAGCCAGGTAGACATGTCAGCCGATCCATCCATCAATCGCACACGCGAGACCTCCTGCAGCGCCACGATATCAGCGCCGGAATCCTCGATGACCTGAGCAATAGCTTCCAGGTCCTGGAGACCGGCGTAGCTAAATCCCGCATGAACGTTGTAACTCATCACCTTGACCGGGAGACCGGATGGTTGCTCGGGTGCAGGTGCAGAACCCAACAGCGCCCAATAGGCCAGCGGCACGATGGCCAAAACACCCGCCACCGAAATGCCGGACAGATCCCAGGAGGCGACATCAGTTTGCGATCGGGCCTGTATGCTGGCAATCAGAAGAAGCACTCCCAGCAGGACAGCTGCCGTCGTTGGGAAAACCTGGCGCGGGAAGGGCAATGCCATGTCCATGGCTATGTAGTAAGCGAACACGAGGGTGAGAAAGAGCACCATCCCTCCTGCCACAACGACCGTCGTTCGCCACAACCCAGGGCTATTCGCTTGTTTGGCAACGCCTGCAACCACTGCCAACCCCCAACCCATGAGCAGTTGCCCGATCAGAATCGTGAATACGATCATTCCGGCCGCCTGATCTATGCCAAAGACGGCCAGCGTTAGATAGATGGCAATGCCAAACGCGAGTATCGGGTGCATACTTCGTGGGCGGGCAAACCCCCAAGCGATACCAACTGTCGCTGCCAGGCTCCCCAGCATGACGATTACAAATCCAATCGGCGTGTTCAAACCAGCAACCTCTTCCACCCAACCCTGGCTCTGAAAGAACAACACTTGAAGTACCATGTATGGGCCGATCGCCATGAGAGGTAAAGCACGCTTCCAGGCAGCATCGCTTGCAATCCCAGCCCCTGGCTTGGGTTCTCGCCACAGCGCCCAGAAGATTAGACCAACGATCACAACCACGATCAACAAGGGAATCACACCAGAGACTGTACTCAGGTCTCGCGCGCCAAAAACGCCACGCAGTGCGATATCCAAAGCCAACCCTAAAACCAATCCATAAACCCATCGCGGCGCAGCGCTGTCTCCTTGCATCCTTACGTGTCCCATAAAGATGGATAGGAAGTTCAGAAATAGCCCCATACCTGCGATGCTCAATCCTAAATCCAATGCAGGATTTAAGCTCAACTGCTCAATCAGCCGCAGGACTGCCACGCCCCCTGCGGTGATCCAAAGAGCGTTTCGCGATCCTACCAACCGGCGGAGTGCAGCGGCCAGAAAACCGAGCAAAAAGGTGCCGAAGGCATACGGGATCAGACTGAGTGTTGAGATGCCTACCGTATCACGCAGGTACCATGCAAGGCTGGAAATGAATACCCTCAGCAATTGCATGCTAAGTGTGAAAACCAGTGCCGGAAGTAGATATTCGAGAGTACTAGAGAAAATGGAAGATCGTACCTTTGAGTTCATAGTAGTTCCTCCTCACTTTGGTGCACATAAAGGCGGGCTGACAACCTTATGGAGATCATCAGACGACCCGGGCTGCGTTCTTTTAGGAGCATGAGATAGGTACGATTACAGTCTGCTTAAAAACTGAGGTGAGAGGGATAACCTTACGCTCCTAAAGGTGGAAGATTTGATAACCAGTCAATTAATAACTATTCTCATCAGTTTTATAGAATATGCAATCGCGATTGACCGACACATGTCGGAGAACACGCAGAGGCAGTCATAGGCAATTGCGTGCCCCAAAAAGTTTTTCCTCGAAGTTTCTGATTAATTCCTTAATATCTTTAGCCTGCTTTTTACCCTTAACTATTTCCTCTCCAAGAGTGGGACCCGGCTTAGGTGCGAGCTTCTGTAAGGCGGCATGTGTTAGGAGCACCTTGGGCACCTCTTGAAGCTCCCCGATAGGACACTCTAGACAGACAGGATCTTCATAATTATTAAGGACACACTGCTCCCACGCATCGTGCTTATGCCAAAACTGCCAGCCTTCACCTTTTTCGTACTGCTCCATCTTCCAGCCGTTCTCTTCAATTACACAAATAGCTTCTCGGACAGGCTCTGGATTGAAAAAGGCATTAACCGTCTTATAGTTAACTAACCCTCCTGGCCTAAAGGTATCCTTTTTTTTGGTTTGACTCATATAACTAGGCCTTCGTGATTGATCTTATAATGATCTAGAGTTTCTAAGCGCTGTAAGAAGTTAGTCCTGCGAAACCTTTTATGGCAACCGATACAGTGGTAGTTACCCTCTTCATGAGCCATTGTATTCCACTCAGTAGACTGTAGTACATCAGGGTTTGGTCCCTCAGAAGTCTCTGGGCAATAGTGCCAAAGGGTGCCGAGAAGAGAGGTAACCCTCATATGATTATACCATTCTGATTAGCCGAATAAGACTCGATATGTTCAAGCTTCTTTAGAAAGTTAGTTACCGGGAAGTAAGTCTTACATCCCACACAATAATAGGTGTGTCCCTTACGACACATGGTACTCCATTTCATATCATTAGGAGCAACGTTATCTGTGCAGAAATGCCACAGGCTATCTAGATAAGAGGTGAATCTCATAGGAAGTAAAACAAACCATCAAAATTATCTTTTTTAGGCGCTAGCTGATTAAGGAGAATGTGCGTCTGCAATTCCTTAGGTGCCTCCTCCCCACAATTATTACAATTGAAGTTAGATGCAGGGAACACGCTGCCATTATGGTGATGCCAAAGAAACAGCTCTGCCGACCACGGTCCCTTTTCGATGGTCCACCCTACACAAGTAGACACAACAACATTCATAACTTTATCCCTAGTCAAGTTAAGATCTTAGGGCCCTTGCGTGTAATATGTATAGTGTGTTCGAAATGGGCGCTCAAGGAGGAGTCGGCTGTCAAGCAGTCCCACCCCTTCATAACAACATCTTCGGAGCCAAGGTTCACCATCGGCTCAATACAAATGGTCATCCCAGGCTCCAAGATAATAGCAGCAGAAGAGGCGTCTTGGAAATGTCCGATCCAAGGATCCAGATGCATCTCTTCACCTATGCCATGTCCACCCAGTACCTTTACAACCGAGTAGCCTGCCTGCTTTGTCACCGCTTCAATCGCAGTACCCACCTGTCCTAGACTATTTCCAGCCTGACACATGGCTATGCCCGCATCTAGGCTGGCCTTCGTCACGGCTATGAGGTTCTGTGCTTGGGCGTCTACCTTCCCAATAGGCCAAGTCTGCGCGGAATCCGCGTGAAACCCATTGAACGAGCACGCGAAGTCAACTTTAAAAATGTCCCCGCTGCGCAATTGCCGGTCACTCGGAGGAACGTGTCCTACTTCATCATTGATCGACGTGCATAGGACACTAGGATAAGGCTTCATACGTCCTGGCGCATAACCTAAGAAGGAGGATACGACGTGACGCTTATGTATTTCATTCACAGCAATATCCTCTAACTCTAAGAGATTAGTATTCGGGAGCGCGCACGCCCACAGAATTCGTAGGATTTCGCGGACATGCTTGCCCGCGATTGCCATATTAACAAGACGATCCATTTATATCTCCCAATTGATATCTTCTTTGTCTGAAACAAAAGACAGTCTCTGAAGCTCGATTAGAGTAAAGAACTGTTTAGGCATTGTCTCTCCACAAGCAGTACAAACTCCATCTGCTTTCGACCAATCCCAGAGAATCCTCCCTCCGCCTGTAGATAGCTTATGGTCATGAAAGTAGTGAAACTTCCCATCCTCGTCAATGATCCCGGCCCATGCCCCTATCTTGACCTCTTCTCCAACCTTTAGAGTCCGCGTAGTTTTTGGAGACTCACTAGCATCTGTAGGGCTTTTGGTATTTCTACTCCGCATTTGACACACCTATTTTTATCATTCAAACCATATGTATTAGCTGGACCTTCGGTACCTTGAAAATAATGCACATGAGACCAGCCTCGTCCAACCAATGACCCACCGGAGTAGTCCCAGAACCCAGCATAGCGCCCTGGCTTAAAGATCGTAGATTCAAGATCTTCATTACTTGGCACGTACGGGCCATTCACAATTTGTACGAATGGAATCATTCTTAAGTCGCTGTAGTTCCGCGTGCATCTTTACCTGCTTAGGAACCGACTCATCACACTGAGAACAAGCTCCATCAACACAGTCTGTCCATTGTATGTAGTTGTTATAGGAGTGTTTCTCGGGATGGAAATGGAGCCAGTTATTATTCTTGGTGTGGAACCAGTCACCAACACGCACCCCATTGGCAAATAGCTCTGTCATTGTCGTAACTTCTGTAACATCATAAGCGAGTAGATAGACTTACTAATCTCACCTTCACACTCTGGGCATTGGAGTACCTGCTCAGTTTTAGGGAGCTTTGTGTACATGATGTGTTTTTTAGATTCCATACAGATATGATACAGACATGCACCTGATTTCTGAGTCATACGGGTACCAAAGATTTCAGAACTAAGAAAGGTAGCTTTTTTCCATACACGAGTACCAACATGAGACGTGTCTAAGCGAATCCACTTCTTTAAATACCGCTCATCCTGTTTAAGATGAGGATCTAATTGGGCAATCTCCTTTTCCGTAAAAGGAATAAACCCATGCACTTTTAGAGACTTCCTTTTCATCTCAGCCTTTCTCATCCTTTTTTTATAGTTCGTTAACCATTTGGAATCTCTCGTTCTCGGAGGAGTCAATGCGGAGGGTGTATAAGCCTGCCAAGGCTGAGCCTTAGCATAAGGATTGATTAGAGGGTTACCTGTAGACACAGTAATCGGCATTTGTTTACGTTTTGTTACCTTCTTTCGTACTGTCTTCTTTCGTACCGGCTTCTTCGCCATGTTAAACCCCTAGCTGTTGAAGGTTCGCCATAGTGATTAACTCAGTAGGGACCTTCTCCCCACACCGACACCTGGGCTCGATAGGCCCGCCTCTAGTAGCAAAGTAGTTTAGATCGTGTAGATGATTGTACCGAATACCTTTACCTCCCTTAATGGTAGCAGCCCAGCGCTCCCACCAAATCCGAATGACACCCTCATTCTTTTCAACATACACACCCCGGCCTGCGCCAGAGCATCCACGGTACTGTGTGGGCTTACTCATAAAACCCATTCAGACATTATTTAGTTTCTGTAGTTGGATCAGCATAAGAACACTTTCTGGGCAAGCCGTCCCGCAGCAGGAACATTCAGATTCATCAGGATGAATCCACCCACTGAGGTTCTTCCCTTTAGTGAGGGACCCACATACATGCATGAAGTTCTCTTCTTTCTGATACCATCGCCCTGTTATCTGGCGTGGAGGTGGAGTAAAGCTCTCATCGTCCCAGGAAAATGCAGTGGTGGGGATCATAGGTCTCGTCACGGTATAGCTCCTTCTAATAACTATCGCTTATTTGTTCAACCTCCCGCAAAAAGCGATAATTATCTAGAAGGCAATGGTGCCGCAGATTGGGAGGATGAGATGAATCAGGCAGCGAGAAACAAAACAAGGCTGAACTTTATGACTACTGTTCACTTTGATACGCATATTACACCCGGAGAAGGGCTTGCTATACAATTAATTCTCTACTTTGATTATAAAGCAGAGAAAGAGTGTAGCTTTCTATCTCAAAAAAATATGGCTAATATGCTTAATCTTAGTACAAATACGATCTCAAGAGCTGTAACTAAAGCTACAAAGCGTGGATGGATTACTAGTGTAAGGATGGCAGGATCGAGTCGAAAAAAGTATTTGATTCATTATGAGGCCATTGAAAAGAACAATGGTGAATTAGTTGACTGGGTAACTGAGTCATATGGGAATAAGGTCTAAGAGGGACACGTCATTAGAGTACATTGGGTACCCTCTCTTATGGGGTGTGTTTGTCCTCTCTGGTGATGTGACATATACTCCCTGGCGATGTGTCCTTAGTAGTAATCATGCTCCTTGAACCATAGGTTCAATCATGGAGGATCGCTGGCGCTATTTTCAAGCATGCATGAGGAGCCCTCCCCCGGAGGGCTGTCAGATGGGTTTGCACAATCTGACCAAAAAAAGCGATAATTAGGTATGAGGAACTTAACCTAATGGACATGATGTGGGAGCATTTGATCTGGGGAGGATACATTCCCGAGTCACTGCTCCCGGAGCAAACTAAAAAAAATAAACAAACGCTTGAGGAGTTGAAGTCTCAAGCGAGTCCGTGTGAGAAATGGGAAGACGTGTATGTTAGCCACCACCCATGGCCTAGCGGCATAAAGACTTTACACCATATTCAAGTAATCAAATCAGAATTTGTACTGAATAGTATTAGTGATGACTTTTATTTGGTAGAAACAGAAATACGTAAGAAAGCATTTAGCGTAGGTGCTAATGCTATCGTGGGAGTAGAAAGAGACCTGTATCTTTATGACTCCCCAATGTGGGCGAGAGTAGTAGGAAGTGCTATCTTAGCCGCTGCGTTATAAGGGTGCAGGTCCCTGAAATCTGTGGCGAAGCCTCAAAATCGTCTTATTATCAGAGGCCGGAAAGTTCGGGGTTGCAACCCGGGTGTTCCGTAGTTTAAAACACAAACAGGCAGTCGTCTCTCAGCTAGGCAGCTAGTTCTAATAGTGAGATAAAGGTGTTGGAAAACCTCATGAACCAACAGGCACTCCAGCCTAAGCGGCGTATGCAATCTTAGTCGTAGGAGCAAAGGAAGGGATTATGGGCAGGGACTACAGGTCCGCAATATTATTGTTTACTCCGCAGGACGGGGTGACTCTGATCGCCAGAGCAGAGGCTACGGGATTTACGCCTGTGGATGACTCTACTGCCCATGGTCTCGTCTGTTCTATAGGCGCGATCGATGAGAAGTGTGACACTAGTTACGCTGAAACCCTCCTTAATCTATACAACACACGAGTTAATCCCTTTCTCATTAAAAACTATGGGGAGGCTAATCTTCTATACTTAGATCCTCTTGTAATCCGAGAAGACTCTACGGCAGAGCCGACCGCGTTCGGCAGGAAATGGCAGACCGATCATTCTCTTATTACCATCTCAGTTAAGTTAAATCATTCATATGAAGGTGGAGGTATCGTCTTTGAAGGTACTTCAGAAGTCGTGTCACAAGGTACTGGCTGGGGCTTGACGTATTTAGGAAGTCAACTTCACACTTCTCATTATGTCGAGAGCGGTGTACGTTATACACTCAGATGGTCGTTTTATAGGGAGGCTACCAAATGAATTCCGGAAATATCTCTCCGAAGACGATTGATATTATCAGGAGCCTACTCGCACCGGGTCGGACTATATTGGAGCTTGGAAGCGGTGAAGGTACCCAGCGCTTAGCTGACTACGGGTACAAGATGATTTCCGTGGAGCACAGTGAGAAGTGGCTGGGGAAATTTGATTCACAGTATATCCACGCTCCGATCAGCTACTGCAAACCAACCAAACAATTCCCAGAGAACAATCAGTGGTACAATTCTCGTATCCTGCGGGACACCCTACCTAAATTAGAATACGACTTCCTTCTCATCGATGGTCCTCCCCGAGACATTGGCAGGGGAGGTATGCTCAAGCATCGTGAAATCTTCAACTGGGACGTTCCAGTTATCTTCGATGACACTCAGCGTGAGCAAGAGTGGAAGGTAGCGTACCACATTGCGAGACGTGTAGGTGGACGAACCTTAATTACGTATGATACTGCTGAGCGTAAGATGGCTACGTTGATGCTGGATAATATCTTTGACCTCACGCACCTTAAGGGTCTACTATGAGAGCCGCCCTTTGCTTCAGTGGACGAGCTACCAAGGGATGTGAGGGCACTCTTGATAACATCCGGAGGAATTGCATTGAGCCTCTGGAGGAGCTTGGGTACAAGGTCGATATCTTTGCTCACTTCTGGAAGATACAAGACTGGGAGAAGGCTTTGGAGGTTTTGAAGCCTACTAAGTTTTCGGTACATAAAGACTATGCTGAGAGATTGAATACTGAGTTTGAAAGGCAGTGGACGAAAGGCGAGCTACCAACCTTATATCCTTACGCTTTAAGTATGTTTCGGTCGATCTTCTTAGCTAATCAGTTAAAGGTCTCGGTGGAGCTAAAAGAAAACTTTAAGTATAATTTAGTAGCACGGATGCGTACTGATAACGTATTCACCGAGGGCTCGTATAAGGCAGAGCTAAAGAAGTGTCTGAGTGTTGAACCGATGGATATCTTGTTTCCTAGGAACTATAAGATGAAAGGTAAGGTCCCAAGCAATAACTATTGGTACATTGTAGATAACTTTGCTATTGGTGGTTCTAAGGCTATGGACTGCTATGCTGACACCTATTGCAACATTAAGGAGATACTAGAAAACGCCAAGGAAGATTGGTCTGAGAAAGAGTCGTGGGCATGTGGGACCATTCTCGGGTCGGCGTTAGTTCAAGCTGGAGTGAACAACAGGCTTGACCTTGAGCCAGGGCCTACTGTGGTTCGCACCTGGGATTCATTTCTTCGAAGACAGGTCAGTAGAGGTAATAAGATAAATGAGACTGCTAAAGGCTGGATCGAGTGGAGGCATAAGCTAGGGCTTGACGACTGGTCTTTTTCAGGGAATCGATCATGAACTTCGTTCATGTACTCTTAATGAGGTTCAACCTGCGGTATCCGGGGTATGCTCAATCGTCAGATCCAGCTTGGCTGGCCCGGAGGTGTGACCTATTTGAATCCCGTATGCTGCCTTCATTGCAGGAGCAGACGAACGACAACTTCATCTGTGTTCCTCTTATGGATCGAGAGCACACACCGGACTATCTGTTTGATAGGGTTGAGGAGTGGAATTCAAGTATTATTAAACCGGCTTGGTTTGGCCCAGAGTGGGCTGTCAATGGCGTGATGTACGACCATCCTCCTCTTTGGAAGATCTGCGAGTCGGCTGTGAAGCACCCGGCTTGGTATCTTAATGTAGGCGATACCTTAGTTACGACTCGTATTGACTCGGACGATGCACTTCATGAGGACTTTGTAGATACTATTCAAAAGGAAGTGAAGCCTGACACTCTGGAGTGGCTGAATATTGAGTACGGTTGGGCTGAGAAGGATGGGCTTGTTTACCCAGATGCAGGGAAAAGGAACATGTTCATCTCGTTAGTTGAACCTTATTTCCCTGACAAGCCACCCTTGACGGTGCATCGAGTTTGGCATAAAAAGGCAAATGACCTTGCCTCAGTACGTCAGATCGGTGGCTGGAACAGACTCTGGTTACGAGGCATCCATACAGAGAACAAATCAAGTAAACTACGGCCTCATAATACAAACGTTTTACCACCTCAAGACTTGAGGGATTT
>SDBS01007910.1_pt1 | contig 10313 bp, 8 predicted proteins | sample 2277091 | NCBI WGS metagenome assembly SDBS01 (sample SAMN10404972, study PRJNA504765) | marine sediment metagenome | isolation source: marine sediment core GS10_PC15, 163 cmbsf | place: Arctic Ocean: Southern Knipovich Ridge | collected 2010 | reverse complement strand
GAGCTCTTGCTCTGTTGGGTTAAGAAAGAATGGCGAGAGCACGCTGACGACATCGATACCAACCGACTCCGCAAGCTGGGTCAGAGCGACAGTCTCCCTTGTTGTGATGCCTGCGGTTCCTGCGTAAACGGGTACCCGCCCGTTTGTCTCATCTAAGACGACCTCAAAGGCGCGCTTCTTCTCGTCTGCCGTGAGGGCCCAAAACTCTCCCTGGCTTCCCACTACGAAAAGCCCGTGGACTCCGCCGTCTATGAGGTGGTTTGTCAGCTTTCTCAGAGCCGTCTCGTTCAGATTACCATCGGATCGGTTGAATGGGGTTACCATTGCAGGTATGATCCCTTTTATATCTATCAATTTTGTTCTCCTTTAATCGATACGGTTGACACCTCGAGTTGGGGATCCAGACTCTTTTCAGGCCAAGACTACATTCCGAGCCCGCCACTGTCAAGGATACATCTTCACCAGGATTTCGAATAGTTCATCAGCCTCCCTCGGGGTTTCGATATCATCGGGCATCAACACCAAACCCTTCGGATCGAGCCGATCTGCTAACTCTTCAACCTCTCCCTTGGGACAAACCACAAAAACCGGCTTGCCAGCCTGCTGGAACATCTTCAACATCCCCAGCTTAGCCAAAGCGGACCGGGTCCCTGCTCCAGGCGTGTACTGCAAGGCCGTTATCGCTGATTCCTCCGCAAGGGTTCGTGCATGGCGTGACGCATCCGGACCATCGAGATGGAAAACACATAGCCCTACACGGAGCGCTTCCTCTCTCAAGGATGGCATGCAGACCTCTCGGAAATCTGACTCGCCGAGGAGAGCATTGAAGTCACAGGTAGGAATGATGTACGGGACCCCTCCTGACCAGCATCCCAACCACTGGTTGAGTCCGGCTCCACGGCTCAAAATCGCTTCGTACATCGTGGCAAAAACGGATTCCCACACATCCAAAACTAGCATCGCCGCCTTTATAATCTCCTGCTTTGCCTCATAAAGATCGATGCAGAGTCTTTCCGTGCCTCTGAGATTTGCCAGAACGTCAATCGGTCCTGACATATCCGGCAAACATACCAGATAACGACCCGCTCCGTCTTCAGCGGTCATTGCCGTAAGGTTCAATACCCTTTGCAGCCACTCTCCCTCATGGTCCAGATTGATGCAGGAAAGATCATCCCAACTTTCTATAATGCTCTCCTGCCAGACCGTTTGTGTTTCCTCCGACAGATGCAGCGGGGCTCCCAAGAAAGCACCCAGCGACACCGGTCCTATGTCCACGCGAATCGAAGGCAACGCCTCAGCTACGTAATGTGTGTTCTCTACCTGTATCCGACGAAGCCTCAACCACTCCGTAGGCTGGTCTAAGAGATGCAACCCCTTCCCCCAGTAAATATCGTCCCTCTTTTTGGCAGATGCAACGAGCAGAGGCCTTTCAGATTGAAAGCTCCACCATTTGTCCCATCGTCTACCAACCTCAGAAAACTCGGGACAAAACATCAAAGGCTGGCGTCCTATTTCTGTCAACTTCATCTGCCACTTGAAGCGTAAATCGGCTGTTATCTTTCTGTGAATGACGATATTGTCCACGATATTCAGACCTCTTTGACCCGGTCGATCATCCTCCTGAACTCCTCCAACGGAATCCCTTCGAGGTAGGCTAGCTTGATCAGCGGCCTTCGGCGGATCCGCTCGAACATCTCTGGTTGATCGATGTCGATTCCCCGATCCTTGAGCACCCGGCTTCGCCTTAAAAAATCCTCTGCAATGGCCCTGGCTTTGGGATGATCCCACCAATCGCCCACCGTGGAAGCAGTATGAATTTCGGGAAGCATATCCGATTCAAAGAATACAATCGCCCTCAGAGGAAGATCCACAGAGGAGCCCCCAACAAGTATCTCAAACTCCCCTTGCTCTACGGACCATTCCGCCTTTGCCGTATCGTAGTAGGCAAAGTCCCGGAAGCCGAGGGTAAAGGTCACCTCTCGCTCCTCCCCCGGCTCCAGGGAAACCTTGTCGAAGCCCCTCAGCTCCTTCTCGGGACGATCTATGGTGCTCTCTCTGTCTCGAACGTAGAGCTGAACGATCTCCTTCCCTGCGCGGTCTCCGGCGTTCCGCACCTTAACCTTCGCTTCCAGCGTATCCGGGGCTTTTAGGCTCTCGCTGCTTAGCTTTAAGCCGGTATACTCAAACCTCGTATAGCTCAGACCGAATCCAAAGGCATACATCGGCTCCACCCGCTTCTTCTCATAGTAGCGGTATCCGATGTAGATCCCCTCACCGTAGCTGACCGCCTGGGTATCGCCCGGAAAGCCCAGATACGAAGGATTGTCCTCGAGCCTGCAGGGGAAGGTCTCCGAAAGCTTGCCTGAGGGATTGGTCCGACCAAAGAGCACATTGGCGATGGCGCCCCCGCCGGCCTGACCCGGGAGCCACGTCTCCACTATTGCTCCCACTCTGTCGCTCCACGGCATGGAGACCGCAGAGCCGTTACTCAACACAACGATTGTGTTTTCCTGCACCTTGCACACCTCCTCGACAAGCCGATTGTGACTCGGCGGAAGGTCCATGTGTATGCGGTCGTATCCCTCAGATTCGTAGACATCGGGCAAGCCGGCAAAGATCACGGTCGCCTCGGCGCCTCGTGCCAGCTCGACGGCAGCACGAATCAGGGATTCATCCTCGTCTTCTCCCTCTGGATATCCCGGGGCAAACTCGATGGGGGTGCTCTTTCCAGCTAACTCGACCATGGCTTTGTAAGCAGAATCGATCTTCGTCGGATTGATATGAGCGCTGCCTCCCCCCTGCAACCGCGGATGTTGCGCGAACCGTCCTATCACCGCAACGCTACCGACGGAGCCCGAATCCAAAGGAAGAATGCCGTTTTGATTCTTCAGTAGAACCACGCTCTCAGAGGCGATCTCCCTGGCCAGAGCGTGCTGAGCAGCAGCGTCGAATCCGCTCTGATCCTTCTTCAAGCCCTCTTCCCCTTTTTTAGCCCTGAAGACGAGACTCAACAGCCGCTCCACAGCGGTGTCGAGAATTCCCTGCTCGAGAGCTCCGCTGCGCACAGCCTCAACGATCCTCACATCGTTCACCCCGCCGTTACCGGGCATCTCGAGCTCCAGTCCGGCGGCGAGAGCCTTGACCCGATCGAATACGGCCTCCCAATCCGAGACCACCACTCCATCGAATCCCCACTCTTCCCTGAGGATCTCCGTTAAGAGACGCCGGTTCTGGGAGGCGTAATCCCCATTAACGCTGTTATAGGCGCACATCACTGTCCAGGGCTTGGCCTGCTTCACGATCCTCTCGAAGGCCGGGAGATAGATCTCCCTGAGGGCCCTCTCATCTACTCTGGCATCGATGGCCATCCTCCGGGTTTCCTGATTGTTGGCAGCGAAATGCTTCAGAGAGGTCCCGACGCCCTCGTTCTGGACACCCCTGACGTAGGCCACCCCCAGCTCTCCGGCCAGGTAAGGATCCTCAGATAGGTATTCAAAGTTTCTCCCGCAGAGGGGGGAGCGCTTCATGTTCACTCCCGGTCCCAGCAGGATATGCACGCCATGACTCTTGGCCTCTCGCGCAAGGGCTCGTCCCATCTTCTCAGCCAGGTCACGGTCCCAGGAAGAAGCCACCGCCGCCAGACAGGGAAAACAGACAGCCGGCCGGCTCTCTTCCAGCGGTCTCTCTCCCTCTGTAAAGCGCAAGCCGATGGGGCCGTCGTTCATGCGAATAGACGGTATGCCATGCTGCTCAATCGGCTCGGTAAGCCATCGGTTAAGGCCCGAACAGAGAGAGGCCTTCTGCTCCAGGCTCATCTTTTTGATGAGTTGTTTCAGATCATTTTTCATCGCAGCTACTCCCCTCGTAGAGTCCCATGATGGCGGCAAAAGAGAGAATTGCTATCAATCCGGGTCTTGAGACGTCGGTCTGGTTTTATCTGTTCCATCTTCCCCTCCCTTGCCTGTCGCAGGTAATCACAAAGTAGCATAATCAGGATCCACCGGTGCTCCCTGCAGTCTCGTCTCTGAGTATCTCTCTATAATGTGCCGGTCTGCCTCGAAGGCTATCTCAGGCAATGGTCCTGCCAGCAGAAACCACTCGACGGTATCGATGTCATCACCGGCGCGAAGCGTTCCGCCTACCGGATGAGCCAACAGCACAACTACAAGGGTGTGCAGGTGGGGCGTAAGATAGTTTGTGACCACGCTGAGGAGGGAGCTAATTCTGATTTCGAGACCCGTCTCTTCCTTGACCTCGCGATGGGCCGCGGTGAGAAAATCCTCATCGAATTCCATGAACCCGCAGGGCAGACACCATTTCCCCTCTCGGAAGCTGCCCGGCCCTCGCCTTCCCAGCAGAACCTTCCCGTTCTCCTCTATGAGAACGTCCACTCCCGGTGACGGATTACCGTAGTGCACGAATCCACATTCCGGGCAGACGGGCCTCTCTCTGCCCGCCTCTTTTTTGATATGGCACTCCGATCCACACCGCGGACAGTATCTTAAGCTATCGGTACCGGAATTTCCGGACCAGCCGTATAACGAAAAAACCTGCCTGGGTTCCATAGCTATTCCTTGCACCTCGAGTTTTGGTTACTCCCCGACCGTCTGATGAAAGATATAGAAGGGAAGCTGCGCCTCGCTTCCATAGGTGACAGCCTTGCCTCCGAAATTCAGGTACTTAGCTCCCACACTCAGTATGAAGGTGACCCAGCTAAACCTGGCAACACTTATCAGAACCTGAAAGATCACATATACCAACGAAAATGGCTCGTCCCCCGGATGGTAGAGGTTCGCGTAGTTGTAACGCAGCACAAAGATAAAATAACCCTCACCCCCGAAGCCGATGATTCCCAGAGCCAGGCATATCCACCCATGTTTCTTTATACCCTCTGTAAAGCGTTGGTCCGCCACCATGATGTAGCCCATTAGAAAGAAGACTGCATAAGCGAGTAAATTGGCCCAGGAGTGCTCGTCGGTAAAGAGGTGAACAAGAGAGATCCGCACCACGACCAGAGGAATGAGGAACAGGAAAATCCCACCCCAGCGACTGCACAACCCGGCCAGGTTTGCGATAAATCGTTGTCCCCGCTCAGATTTGAGAAAGAGAAGCGGGGGCAGCACTGCCAGGGATATCAGAAAGAGATACTGGAAAAACCACAGGTGACCGTACATGATATTGAAAAAGAAGGGAGTCTTAAAGCTGACTCCGGAGAAGATACCGGCTACATAGCGTGGATAAAACTCCCAGAGGGATGGCACCACACTATCGCTATGAGTGACGAACTCAAAGTAGGCTTGAGGCGCCAGCAGGACAAACGCGCCGATCCCGTACAGAGGGATCAGTATACGTTTGACCCGATCGAGAAGATACTGCCCCCCGGTTCTGGATTTCAGAGCGTACCAGGAGCCGGCTCCAGAGAGCAGCATGAAGAGGGGCATGATCCACAGATCCAGCATGCCGATGAACAGTGTGGCAACGAGGCTCTGCTCGTCGTTCACGAGATGCCAGTCCCCGCCGCCAAAGAACCTGGCGCAGTGGAAAAAGAAGACCGCCAGCATTGCCACGATCCTCAACCAATCGATATCGTACCTTCGTTCGTTGATTCATAGATAGTAACCCGTTATTCCTTGCGAGTGAAGCTAGCCCGCTTGTGTGCTATAGTGGGCAACGTCAGGCGCAAGTCGGCAACGTCAGGCACACCCACAGGAGGAACGGACATGGAACGAGTGAAAATAGAGGGACAAAACCCGGAGCCCTTTACCTTTGAATGGGAAAACCGGATCGACCTTGCGGAGAAGACCATTCTGGCCTTTGGCGGAGGGGGCAACCTGAGCGAAACCTTCCTCTACGCGGCCTCTCTCTGCGGAGCCAAAACCGTAATCGTGGATCTTCCCCCCAAAGACAAAGAGAAACGCGCAGAGTTCGACGAGAAGATCCGCAGCATTGCTCTCAATATCAACGATCTGGGATCTCACGGAGCCGCACAGGTGCTGTACGCCGATGTGACAAATCTCCAGGACGTGGAGGAGGTGGTGAAGTCCACGGCAGATTCCGTAGGCAAGATTGATATAGTGGTAGATTTCGCCGGAGTGCATCATCCACCCTTTGACTTCTACAAGGACGATCCCGATGAGATGCTGGGCCATTTTCGCCGGGTCGTCGAGATAAACCTCACAGGTGCTTTCATCGTGACCATGGCCGCCGCCCGGCATATGATTGCTCAGAGGGAGGGTCAGATTATCCACATCTGCAGCAGCGGCAGCCGCCTCTCCCTCTATGGATCGTACGCCTACAATTCCACGAAACATGCCGTGGAGGGGCTGGTCAAAACAGCGGCAGCCCAGCTGGCTCCCTTCAACGTAAGGGTCAACGGTATCGCTCCCGGTACGGTGGAGACGGATCTGAATCGCTCTCTCCTGAGAAATCCTGACGGAAGCTTCAAGCCACGAGCTTTGACCATCCTGGCGCACACCCCCAGCAAAAAGTTCATAACCCGGGAGGGAGTGGCTGAGACACTGCTTGCCATGTGCCTGCCTCAGAGACACTTTACCGGAAACGTGGTCTTTGCCGACGATGGCTACAACGTGGAGGGTCACTCCTGGCCAGATGGTAATCTGGCGCTCTACGGAGGACCCCGCGCGATGGAGGAAATGCTCCAAAGGTTGGACAGGGAATACCCCAAAAGGTAGGGCGCCCGGCTTAAGTGTGGCCGGCTGAGGGGCGCCCGGCCAGGGGTAGCCGGGGCGCATAGCCGTGCACGGCTCACCTGCGCATCATCAACTCATACTCGTTTCCCCGCCGGGGAGCGGCCAACCAGATACATGCGGTGGCTGCAGAAACACTGCAGATGCAAAAGATAATGGCTCCCGTATAGCTTCCCGTAGTATCAAAGATCATTCCCGAAAGCACCGGGCCGAAGAGCTGGCCGATACCGAGTCCGGTGCTGAGCAGACCATAGATCAGCCCGAAGTGCCTCCCTGAAAAGAGATCCGCGGCAGTGGCCGCATCCATGGAAGGACGCGTGCCGAATCCCAATCCGAAAGAAAATCCGAAGATCACCGGAAGAAGTACGCTGGATCCGCTCTTCACCTGCAGCAGAATCACACAACCCAGTATGAGCAATGCGGTTCCTATCGTGTAGCTTACCTCGCGGCTCAACCTATCCGACAGATACCCGCTTAAAAGCATGCCGAGAAAGGTCCCCAGACCGTAAATACCGACCACCATCGCGGTGGTCATCCTGTCGAATCCCTTGTCTGCGAGAAGGGCTGCCTGATGAGCAATGATAGGCGTAGTCGAGAGCGGACCCAGTATTAACTGGACGTAGGCAAACCAGAACCGACGACTCTTGGCAAGACGCGCGAGAACGTAGCGCGCACCTGTTTCTCCCGTTTCCACGGAAGAGGATTGTCCCGCCGTTTCCGAGCTCGAGTCTGTGGCTTGGTTATCGCTTCCATCTGACTCGGGACACAGCCCCATCTGTGCGGGATGCGTTTTCTGAAAGATAAGAATAACAGGAATCAAAACAAAGACAACGATCGCGAGAAACATGAAGCTGAATCGCCATCCGTGCTGGTTGATGACGGCCTGCAGCACCGGCATAAAGATCAGAGTACCGGCGCCATACCCGCTGGCAACAATCCCGATGGCCAGACCTCGGCGTTTCACAAACCAGTTGGAGAGAATAATCATGTTAGGCAAGAGACCCAGCGAAGCGACACCGATCGAGGTGACGACACCAAAGAAGAGATAGATTTGCCAAAGATGCTGTGTCGTGCTGCATAGCAACAGCCCAAGGACAGCAAGCAATGCACCGGCGATCAGGATCTTTTTGACGTCCCATCTGTCCGACAGGATTCCGATAAAGAGAGCGCAGAAGGAAGCCGTAAACCCCGAAAGAGAGGCAGCCACCGAGAGGGCGGTCCTATTCCAGCCAAACTCCTCGAGGAGCAGGGGAAACTTGATGATGAGAGATTGACGGGCTGCGGTCGAGAGCACCACACTGAGAAAACAAACAGCCATAACCACCCACCCGTAATGGATGACGTTTCTTCCCGCCTTCATTACGTGTGACTCTATACAAAAAAAGCCGGACGCGCCAGCGCTGCTCTAGGAATAGCATGGCTGGTACGTTCGGCTGCAAGAACGCAGGTGCGACAAGCTCTCAGGTGCGAGCTACGACCGCGAGCGTGCGATAAGCTGATCCAGTCGATTCTTGTCGAATCCGACGACAACGGTTCCGTTGAAATCGATTACAGGCACTGCCATCTGCCGGGATTTGTGAATCATCTCATCGGCTTTTCTCTCGTCTCTGGATATATCGTAATCGACAAATCCTACCTGATGTTCTCTGAGGTAATCTTTTACCTTGCTACAGTAAACACATGTCGGCGTTGAATACACACTAACTGCCATTCTGTCCTCCGTTACTCACGACGTGACATCGTCTTTCATCCATGAGAATCTATCGCCTGAAGAAGCGCATCCTTGTTCTGCACACCGACAAATCTCTGAACCTCCTGCCCGTCCTTGAAGATAATAGAGGTGGGAATGCCCGTGATGCTGTATTGCGATGCGGAGTTGGGGTTCTCATCGACATTCAGCTTTGAGATTGTTGCCGAATCTCCGGCTGTTTTAGCGACATCGTCCATGATGGGAGCCTGCATTTTGCAGGGCATACACCAATCCGCCCAGAAATCAACCAGCGTGATGCCCGTGGATATTACTTTTTCAAAACTTGCATCGTTTATCGTCAATACGCTTTTAGAATCTACCATATCATTCATATCATTCTCCTCTGCAATGTTGATTGTCATTATAGATACAATAACCGTGCCAAACCACGGAAATCATGCATAACGGTCACAGAGACCGGAAAATCACCAATGGAGCGAGGTGTTTTGGGGAATTTGTCGATGAAACCCTGTTTTTAGTAAATTCTGTAGAGATCAACCGGGAACGAACGTTAACGGTTGACTAAAACTTAACGTTAAGTTAACGTTAAGCAACAACTGCAAGGATAGAAGACAATGCTCCAAGAGACAGAACTCGACGCTTTTCCCTGCGGCGTATATGCCATCGGTGAAAACAATATAATCACGGCCTGGAATACAGGAATGTCCCGCATAACCGGATTCAGTAAAAAGGAAATGATTGGGCGGGACGCCTCTCTGATTCAGTTTCACGATCCCTCAGACAAGGACAACCTCATCAATCCCTTCCAGTGTGCCGCAACAGGAAAATCCCCTTTTTTAAGCCGTGCCGTATACATAGAGGATAGTGACTCAAAGCTGAGGCTGGGATTCATCCAGGCCGTTAATGCAAATCACCCGGGATTCCCCGATTTTCACATATTGGTTACCGTCAGCGATATTTCAGAAGAGATCTCCTGCGAGCTCCTGGATGCAAAAAGCGCGGAGATGGGTGAAGGTAACTACTATGGAATCGTAGGCAGGGATCCGAAGTTTCAGGAAATCATAAAGTTGATCGAGCTGGCCTCCGAATCGATGGCAAATATATTGATCAGCGGAGAGAGCGGGACCGGAAAAGAGCTGATTGCAAAGGCCATACATCTCAACTCCCCGAGGAGAGAGATGCCCTTTGTCACTGTGAACTGCTCCGCCCTTCCTGAGAGTCTCTTGGAATCAGAGCTCTTCGGCCATGTCAAGGGATCCTTTACAGGGGCCTACAGAGATAAAATCGGCAGGTTCGAGGCATCGGAAGGAGGAACAATATTCCTCGATGAGATCGGTGACATCAGCCCGGTGATCCAACTCAAGTTTCTTCGCGTCATTCAGGAGAAGACCATCGAGCGGGTCGGCGACAACAAGAAAATCGATGTGGATATGCGTATTATAGCGGCGACTAATAGAGACCTGAGGAGGCTCGTGGCTGAGGACACGTTTAGGGAGGATCTGTATTACAGGCTCAAGGTATTTCCCATTCAGACGATAGCTCTCAGGGATCGCAAGAACGACATCCCTCTCCTGTGTCAACACTTTATAAAGCAGTTCAACAGAAAGACAGGAAAAAATATTAAAGGGCTGACCGAGAACGCGATGAAGCTGCTCATGGATTACTGCTGGCCCGGTAATGTGAGGGAGCTGGAAAACTGTATCGAATACGCCTTCGTTCTTTCATCTAATCCTCTGATCGATATCTTTGAACTACCCCAGGATATCCGGGTATTACGTGTCAGGGATGAGATCTGCCGAAACCGGGAATCCCGATTCCTCGATACACGGATTCCGGATAGCCGGACCCCGGGGTCCGGCGTGGCCGGCCGAGGCCATCCGGATGCTGGATGTCCC
>SDBS01007909.1_pt1 | contig 10313 bp, 11 predicted proteins | sample 2277091 | NCBI WGS metagenome assembly SDBS01 (sample SAMN10404972, study PRJNA504765) | marine sediment metagenome | isolation source: marine sediment core GS10_PC15, 163 cmbsf | place: Arctic Ocean: Southern Knipovich Ridge | collected 2010 | reverse complement strand
AATATGGAGTTTGTGCAATTCCATCCCACCTGTCTGTATCACCCCCAGGCCAAGTCCTTCCTGGTTTCGGAGACACTGCGTGGCGAAGGCGCAAAGCTCAGGTTACCGGATGGGTCACCATTTATGAAAACACATGATGTGCGTGAAGAACTGGCTCCCCGGGATATTGTGGCACGCGCCATCGACTTTGAAATGAAAAAGCGTGGCCTGGATTGTGTGCACCTTGACATCAGTCACAAGCCAAAGGAATTCATCATCGAACATTTTCCGCATATCCATAAAATCTGTCTGCAGCTTGGCTACGACATGACACAAGCTCCGATTCCGGTGGTGCCAGCAGCACATTACACCTGCGGTGGTGTGATGACCGATCTCCATGGACGCTGTGATCTGGATGGTCTGTATGCCCTTGGTGAATGTGCTCATACTGGACTCCACGGCGCCAATCGCCTGGCCAGCAATTCCTTGCTCGAATGCGTGGTATTTGCCCAGGCCGCCGCCGGAGACATCAATCAACGTACCGGTGAATTCCAGGCTGAGGCTTCTGCCCTGCCACCCTGGGATGAGAGCCGGGTCACTGATGCCGATGAAGAAGTGGTTGTTTCCCACAACTGGGACGAGTTGCGCCGCTTTATGTGGGACTACGTTGGTATCGTTCGCACTGACAAGCGACTGGAGCGCGCACTACATCGTGTAAAACTGTTGCAGGAAGAGATACAGGAATTTTATGCCAATTTTACTATCAGTAACGACCTGATCGAGTTGCGCAATCTAGTGGAAGTTGCTGATCTGATTATTCGCTGCGCACAGCGAAGAAAAGAAAGCCGGGGGCTGCACTACACCCGCGACTACCCACAACCCCTGGCGGGTACCCCCACCGATTCCATTCTGGTACCAGAGAACTATCACGGCGGCATGATTCAATAGCAGGCTGCGCTCAATACCAGCTAGTATATTTACCGATGCTTAAGGCAAGCTTTGATAAATTCAGAGATTCCTGCGGTACAGGAAAGTGCCGCCATTCTCTGTCGCTGTGTGCGGCTGAAAATGAAAAAAAACGATCATTTTTTTTCTCTGAAGAACTTCGTGGATAAACTGTCAGAGTTTCCTCAGGCGCACTCGCAACTGACGAAATTCCTCTTTATCTACCGCGTCAAAAGGGATCACCAGTTTTTGTGGAAAGTGCCTGCCTTCGACGGCTACGGCGAGCAAGCTTACTATTGGATTGATATATGCAGTGTGAACTCGGCACACCCGTGATTGACGTCCGCTGCGGTAAATCAATTTCATGTTGCTGTCACTGTCCAGCTCTATTGCGGTAATCGCGCCGCCAGCGCGACGCAACACAACGTGCCTGAACACATCGACCAGACTGATCAGTACAAGCAAGGTCAACAACAATGCGATCCAGATGGCGACATCAATCCATAAAAATATAACAAGCGCAGCCAGATGTATCAGCAGCATGGCCCCACCCGCCAGTTTCGATGGTTTAAGCTCAATCACCACAAAAATGGCAACCTTTTATCGTAAGCTTCTTATCACGTCGAGTAGACGTGGGTCATCGGGTTGTTCCTGTTTGTTCAGATACGCCAACAAGGTGTTATCTGACAATTCCAGGAGATCGCTAAACGCCTGGCGCTGATGTTTATCAAGCCCGGTGTACCCCTTGTCCAGAAATCGCTGTAACACAATATCCAGTTCAAGCAGACCTCGACGGCATCGCCACCGCAGGCGGCGCAATTCTTCGGCCTTTGCGATCATAAACGTCGTTTCAGCAACATCTGTTTAATGTAGCCAATCGCCTTGGTGGGGTTTAAATCTTTGGGGCAAACGTCAGCGCAATTCATAATGCTGTGACAACGAAATAATTTGTACGGATCTTCCAGATTGTCCAGGCGTTCGCCGGTGGCCTTGTCCCGGCTGTCGGCAAGAAAGCGCCACGCTTGCAACAGGGCGGCGGGACCAAGGAAGCGATCCGGATTCCACCAAAACGAGGGGCATGCGGTGGTACAACAACCACAGAGAATACATTCGTACAGTCCGTCGAGCTGATCGCGGTCTTCGGGGCTCTGCAATCGTTCAATTTCCGGTTTCGGCTCATCATTGATTAACCAGGGTTTAACGGATTTGTACTGGTTAAAAAACGGACCCATGTCCACAACCAGGTCACGGATCACCGGCAGCCCCGGCATCGGCCGCAGGGATATAGGCTGCTTCAAATCGGCAAGCGGAGTAATACAGGCCAGTCCATTGCGACCGTTGATGTTCATGGCATCGGAACCGCAAACACCCTCACCACATGAACGACGAAAACTCAGGCTGTCATCTTCTCTTTTCAGTAGCAGCAATGCATCCAGCAACATGATGGCCTCGCTGTCGTCCGCCAGCTCGTAATCCCGCATGTATGGTTTGGCGTCCGTTTCCGGATTGTAGCGGTAAATGGAAAATTTCATGGCCTAGTACACCCGCTCCTTTGGCTTGAATGTCTCCACGCTCATGGGTTTTAATCGCACCGGTTTGTAATCCAGCTGCCGCCCCTCTTTACTGAACAGCGTGTGTTTCAACCAGTTCTTGTCATCACGATCGGGGAAATCCAGGCGTGAGTGGGCACCACGACTTTCGGTACGTGCCGCCGCAGAAACTACGGTTGCCACTGCCATGTCCATCAGGTTTTCCAGTTCCATTGCCTCGATGCGAGCAGTATTAAATACCTTGCTGTGATCTTTCAGCACCGCGTCCTGCAGGCGCTGCTCCAGCTTTAGTATTTTTTCAACGCCCTCATCCAGCACATCCTGGGTGCGGAATACGCCGCAGTATTTCTCCATGGTGTGCGTGAGCTCTTCTTTCAATTGATCGACAGATTCTCCGTCACCGGTCCGGTCCCAGCGAACGAGACGTCGCATGGCATGCTCTACACTTTCTTTTGGCACCTCGCGGTGATATTGGTTCTCGTCCAGATATTCAAGAATATCATTGCCCGCGGCGCGGCCAAACACGACAATGTCGAGCAATGAATTACCGCCCAGTCGATTGGCGCCGTGCACTGATACGCACGCGCACTCACCCACCGCATAAAACCCGGGGATGGCTTCTTCCGGGCCGGTGGCCATGGGCACCACAACCTGGCCATGCCGATTGGTGGGAATACCGCCCATGGTGTAATGGGCTGTAGGGTAAACCGGCATCGATTCCTTGATGGGGTCAACGCCTGCAAAACGCATGGCCAGCTCGCGAATGCCCGGAAGGCGTTTGCGGATAATGTCTTCGCTTATATGATCAACCTTGAGCAGGACATAATCCTTGTTGGGGCCACAACCTCTTCCTTCCCTGACTTCGATGGCGATAGCCCGACTCACCACGTCGCGGCTGGCGAGGTCCTTGGCATTCGGGGCATAACGTTCCATAAAACGCTCGCCCTCACTGTTAAGCAGGTACCCCCCCTCACCGCGAACACCCTCTGAAATCAAAATGCCCACACCCGCAATACCGGTGGGGTGAAACTGAAAGAACTCCATATCCTGAATCGGCACACCGGCACGCAGGGCCATTGCTATACCGTCGCCGGTATTGATCATGGCATTGGTCGTGGTACGGAACATCCGTCCAGCGCCCCCCGTTGCTAACAATGTGGTCTTGGCCTCGATCAGTAGCGGTTCACCGCTTTCGATATCAATAACCACGGCGCCGAGTACCGTACCGTCGTCTGCCGTGACTAAATCAACGACAAAAAACTCATCAAAGAAATGTGTTTTCGCTCTCAAGTTCTGCTGATAGAGAGAGTGCAGAATGGCGTGGCCGGTTCGGTCAGCGGCGGCGCACGTCCGTGCCGCCTGTTCGCCGCCGAAGTTCTGACTCTGGCCACCAAACGGGCGTTGATAGATTCGCCCGTTATCCAGTCGGGTAAATGGCACACCAAAGTGTTCCAGTTCAATGACCAGCCGCGATGCGGCACGACACATATATTCAATCGCATCCTGATCACCAAGATAATCGCTGCCCTTGATGGTGTCGTACATATGCCAGTGCCAGTTGTCTGGTGTTACGTTGCCCAGCGCCGCGTTCATGCCACCCTGGGCGGCCACCGTATGGGAACGCGTCGGGAAGACTTTAGATACCACCGCCACATGGGCATCGGCATCGGCTAGTTGCAGGGCCGAGCGCAGGCCGCCGCCACCGGCACCGATCACAAGACAGTCAAATCGACGACGCGGTATCGGCATGTCTAACCCCCACGACCGTACAAAATATCAATCACCCAGAAACCACAAGCCAGCAGGCCAGTGGCGGATATTACGGAAACAATAATGCGTAACCGGAACGATTTGAGGTAGTCAAGAAAGACACTGCGAATACCTATCCAGGCATGCACCAACAGACTGGTAAAGGCCAGCAACCACGCGACTCGCACCAAGGGGGAGGTGAACCAGTCCCGCCATGCGGTAAAATCTTCGATAGGCCAGAGCCAGAACCGCAACACAGCATAAAGAACAAAGAGGCCAAGATAGATAGCGCTTAATCGCTGGAACAACCACTCACTCAGACCCGAATGAGAACTGCTTGTGACACGCATTTTCATGTCAACCACCGCAACACCAGTGCGCCGAGAACGGCAGCCGTGCCTGCCAGCGTGCCCCATGCGCTCAGACGAGCTGTTTGTATGTCGACACCCCAATCGATATCCATGGCCAGATGACGCAAACCCGAAAGCAGATGCTGAACAAATACCGCAAGCAAGAAAAACAACACCAGCTTACCCGACACAGAGCCAAACCAGGCCTGCACCCTGGCAAACTGTTCAGGATTCTCAAACGATAGCTCAAATAAATAAATTGCAGCGGGCGTCAGTAGAACTAGCAAAACTCCGGAGATACGATGCAGAATGGAAACAATGCCACCAATGGGCAATCGGATTACCAACAGATTCAGGAACACCGGGCGTGGCTGACTCTTTCCCATAGTATTCTTGTTGTTGATCGGCACCCGTCGCTCTTCCCTAGTCTGTGGTTTCCGCTATTATCATGACTCTGATCAATATAGCAGTTGCAGTATTCGAGGAACAAGCTGTTGAACGATGCCTGGCAATCTTTTCTTTCGCAACAGGGCGCGCAATCTGACAATGAAGGCCGCATTCAGTTCGAAGGCATTTCGTCAGAAATAAACGCCGCCGGATCTGGCGACGTGATAGCGGATTTATCCCATCTTGCCCTGATTCAGGTAAGCGGAGAAGATGCCGAAGCCTTTCTGCTCAGCCAGCTTACCAACGACCTGCGTCTGGTCGATAAGCAACACAGTCAACTTAGCGCCTACTGTACCCCCAAGGGTCGCATGCTCGCCATTTTTCGGATCTACGCTAATGACAATGGCTATTTGCTGCAAATGCCAACTGCCATCGCCGATAGTATTGTTCCGCGCCTGCGCATGTATGTGATGCGTTCAAAGGTTGTGCTGGAACCGGCGGATGGACTTGTCTGCATCGGTATCGCCGGACGGCAGGCAGAAGAGGCACTGAGAACAATCACAATTGATGTGCCACAGCAAACAAACGAGACGCTACTGCGCGAGGGAATATTGGTGACACGGCTTCCCGGTGATCAAACCCGGTTCACCGCAATTGCTGACACCGAAACTGCACAATCGATTTGGCAGAAACTGGCAGAAACACGGGTCCCGGTGGGTGCCGCTGCCTGGTCCTGGCTGGAGATCAGGGCCGGTCAACCGGTGGTGCTACCCGAGACAGCGGAAGCGTTTGTGCCACAGATGGCCAATCTCGACCTGGTTGACGGTATCAACTTCAAAAAAGGCTGCTACCCCGGCCAGGAGATTGTTGCCCGCATGCAGTACCTGGGGAAACTCAAGCAGCGTATGATTTCTGCTCACCTGGATGTCAAGGGCAACATCGAGGAAGCACCCAAACCGGGTGACAGCCTGTTCGCTCCCGGGTTTCGCGACCAGTCCGTCGGCACCGTCGTCGACGCGCAACCCAGCCCGGAAAGCGGTTATGACCTCCTCGCCGTTGCAAAGCTGGCCGCTATCGATGCTGGTGAACTGCACCATGACACGGTAGACGGACCCACGCTTGAACTTACTGATCTCCCCTACGCCCTGCCAACGGCCACAGAATCCTGACCAACGGCACTTGCCCGACCGCGTTCGCTGTGGTTAAATTTTTCCCCCTCGGCGAAACCTGTTTCCCAAGGTTAAAGAGTAAGAACTAAAAATAAAACCTACCGGTTGCCATTGCAGGCCGGAGATAAAAAGTATATGTGGCGTCAGGATGTACCATGCCACTAGAGGAGCCCCTTATGTCGTTTGCAAAACCGACAGGTCGTACTACATTGTCCTTTCTGGAAAATGATCGCTCGGGTGATCTGGCAGCATTGGTGTTTGCCATCATCCTCGCTTTTATCGTTGCCGCTTTGCTACCTATGTAAAACCCGTTCCGCATCAGGCGCGGCGGCGGACAACAACTATAGAGCAGGAGCTATTTCCCGGGAGAGAGCTTGGGAGAGGTCACGACCTGGTAAAATGTTTCATTGGCCTTGATCATGCCTAGTTCAGAGCGGGCACGCTCTTCAATCGCATCCTGCCCACTCTTCAGATCTATTACTTCGGCCTTCAGAAATTCATTGCGCTGGTGTAACTTTTTATTTTCTGCCACCTGGGCATCAATACCTTGATGCAGACGCCAATAGGCCAGCGCGCCGCCACTGCCGAACCACAATGGGTATTGTAGCAATAGAAACAAACCGATCAGCAGATAGAAAACGGGTTTCACACCAGCCATTTTACACTCTGTTCAGCACATTTTGCCAGCAAAGGCGCGTACCTTATCGAGCCCTGCGCATTGTTATTTTTAAATAATTTTTGACGCAAAGGCGCGAAGACGCAAAGAACACCTTAAGAGCGGTCTGAAAGACCGCTGAGTGAGGAATATTTATTATTAAGGCCGGCTATCATAGCCGGCCTTAAAAGAAGTTACTCCAATTTCCGCGGCCTGAAAGGCCGCCTTTTGTTTTCCTCTGCGCCTTTGCGCGATGTACATGGACGTACGAGTGTCGCGGGCGCAGGGATGCGCAGGAGCGACCCTCTGCGGCAGATGTTGATTTTTACGTCTTTGTGGCATCAAACTTCAGGCCAGCATCGGAAAAGCTTTCAAACCAGGATAGATCGCCGCATCACCCAATGCCTCCTCGATACGCAGCAATTGATTATACTTGGCGACACGATCGGAACGCGACAGGGAGCCGGTCTTGATCTGGCCAACACCGGTGGCGACGGCAATATCAGCGATAATGGTGTCCTCGGTTTCACCAGAACGATGGGAAATAACGGCGGTATATCCAGCATCCCTGGCCATGCGAATGGCTGCCATTGTTTCGCTTAATGTACCAATTTGATTTACCTTGATCAGAATGGAATTGGCGATGTGCTTATCGATTCCCTGAGCCAGTATTTTTGTATTGGTGACAAACAGATCGTCACCGACCAATTGCACTTTCTTGCCCAGACGTTCGGTGAGCATGGCCCAACCGTCCCAGTCGTTTTCACCCATGCCGTCTTCAATGGTGATAATGGGATAGTGCTCCACCCAGTCGGCCAGAAGATCAGTCAGTTCCGCCGACGTCATTTTTTTGCCCTCGGATGCGAGATCGTATTTGCCATCACGTGTGAACTCAGAGCTGGCAGCATCAATCCCCAGGCAAACATCTTTGCCCGGCGTATAACCTGCTGCCTCGATGGCCTGCAGGATAATGCGGATTGCCGCTTCGTTGGACTCCAGATCCGGCGCAAAACCTCCCTCGTCGCCGACAGCAGTATTCAGGCCCTTGTCTTGCAGTACTTTTTTCAGGGCATGAAATACTTCGACGCCGCAACGTAATGCCTCCGAGAATCGAGATGCACCGATCGGCACAATCATAAATTCTTGCAGATCAACGCTGTTATCCGCATGGACGCCGCCATTAATAATATTCATCATCGGCACCGGCATAACAAGTTGGTTACCGCCGGCCAGATATCGGTACAGAGGCTGTCCACTGTGGGCAGCAGCGGCACGCGCAGTGGCCAGGGACACTGCCAGCAGGGCATTGGCACCCAGTCGGCTCTTGTTCTCAGTGCCATCCAGATCAATCATGACTTGATCAATTTTTTCCTGGTCATGGGCATCCTGTCCCAGCAGTGCCTGCCGAATCTCCGTATTCACATTATTCACGGCCGTGGTCACGCCTTTACCTGCATAACGTGACACGTCACCATCGCGCAGTTCCACCGCCTCTCGTTCACCGGTAGACGCGCCAGAGGGCACAGCCGCGCGGCCAAAGGCCCCGGATTCCAGGGTAATATCGGCCTCAACGGTGGGGTTGCCGCGCGAATCGATAATTTCACGCGCATGAATCTGGGTAATGTTTGGCATTGTCTTACTCGGTAGTTTCTCCTTGATTAAATAAAAGAGGACGGGTTTATCGCCCACTAGAGTGTGGATTCGAGAAAACCCTGTTTCTTGGCGACAGCATCGAGTTCTTTCAGCGTCGTCAACAATACTTCCATTTTTTGCAGGGGCCAGGCGTTGGGGCCATCGCTCAGCGCCTTGTCCGGATCAGGATGGGTCTCCATGAAAATCCCGGCGACACCGGTTGCCACTGCCGCACGTGCCAATACCGGAACAAACTCACGTTGCCCGCCGGAACGGTTTCCTTGCCCGCCCGGCAACTGCACCGAATGGGTGGCATCAAATACCACCGGGCAATCGGTATCACGCAGAATCGCCAATGAACGCATGTCAGAGACCAGATTGTTGTAACCGAAGCTCACGCCACGCTCGCACACCATAATGCGATCCTTGCCACCGGCCGCAACAGCCTTATCGACAACATTTTTCATGTCACCCGGTGCCAGAAACTGGCCCTTCTTGATGTTGACCGGAATGCCGGCCGCAATCACCGCCTGAATAAAGTCGGTTTGCCGACACAGAAAAGCGGGTGTTTGCATGACATCGACAACATTAGCAACTGCCTCGATCTGCGGTATGTCATGCACATCCGTCAGCACCGGAACACCGACTTCATCTTTGACTGCCTGCAGAATTTCCAGACCTTCCTCCAACCCCGGACCACGGAAGGAATCACTGGAGCTACGATTGGCCTTGTCGAATGATGATTTATAAATAAAGGGAATGCCCAGTCGCGTGGTAATTTCTTTTAGCTCGGCAGCGGTCTGCAAGGCCAGCTCGCGCGACTCCACTACACAGGGTCCGGCAATCAGGAACAGCGGCTTGTCGAGGCCGATTTCAAATCCACAAAGTTTCATTTAAGCAATGGCCTTCTGTTTGTTGTCTGAAGCACTGAATTCCCGGGCAGCATTAACGTAACCACTGAACAGCGGATGTCCGTCACGAGGTGTTGATGTAAATTCGGGATGAAACTGTACACCGACAAACCACGGATGGTCAGGTAACTCTATAATTTCAACCAGTTTGTCATCAGTAGACATGCCCGCCAACACCAGTCCGGCGCCTTTAAGCTGTTCGCGATACTGATTGTTGAATTCATAGCGATGACGGTGACGCTCGACGATGATGTCCTGACCATAGAGCGCCCGCACATGGGTTCCTGGCGCCAGTTTGCATTCCTGGCCCCCCAGCCGCATGGTACCGCCAAGATCACCATCAATAGCACGGGTTTCGATATTGCCGTCGGCGTCCGCCCACTCGGTAATCAAGGCAATCACCGGCGCAGGGGTATCGTCGCTGAGTTCGGTACTGTGAGCCCCGTCAAGACCGGCGACGTGACGGGCAAATTCTATCACCGCCAGTTGCATGCCCAGGCAGATGCCCAGATAAGGAATCTGGTTCTGCCGTGCGTAGGAAATAGCGCGAATTTTGCCTTCCGTCCCGCGTTCACCAAATCCTCCCGGCACCAGAATGGCATCCACCCCCTCGAGCTCACCGGTACCATCCGTCTCAATGAGTTCGGAATCGACGTAGCGAATTTTTACTTTGGTGTGCGTGCGGATACCGGCGTGGATCAGGGCCTCCGACAGCGATTTGTAGGATTCCGTCAGGTTGATATATTTACCTACCATGGCCACCGTGATTTCCATGTCCGGGTTTTTCATGTCCTGAACAACCTTGTCCCATTCCGACAGGTCGGCCGGCGGCAGATCCAGACCCCACTTCTCGACAATGATGTCATCGAGCTCCTGTTCATGTAACAACCCGGGTATCTTGTAAATACTGTCCACGTCTACCGCCGAAATGACCGCCCTTGCCGGTACATTTGTGAACAAGGCGATCTTGTTACGCTCGGCATCCG
>SDBS01007907.1_pt1 | contig 10314 bp, 13 predicted proteins | sample 2277091 | NCBI WGS metagenome assembly SDBS01 (sample SAMN10404972, study PRJNA504765) | marine sediment metagenome | isolation source: marine sediment core GS10_PC15, 163 cmbsf | place: Arctic Ocean: Southern Knipovich Ridge | collected 2010 | reverse complement strand
TCCTTCAGATCTTTCAATCGATAAGGCACATATCTTTGCCTTCTTTGATTTACTAATTGGAGTTGGCAATACAATACCTCTTATTTGCCAAGTCGATCAAGCATTCATCTGGAACGTTTTCTGCGAACCATAGTAAATTATCTCTCCCCTCTTCTAGCATCTTGATCCTTGCCTCATCGCTTGATTTTACGATTTGGTGATTTAAACTTTTAATTGATCTATTTTTGATCCTTGTTGGTAATAATGTTCTAAAGAAAAAAATTGTAAAGTTGATCGGGACTGCTATCTGAGTCCAATAAATTTGGTATAAAATTAATGAAGCTGATTTCCAAAATAGTCCCATTTTCTTCTAAATGGTGCTTTCCTTGCAAAAAGCTCGATCATCTTAACATTTTTACCAAATTGTTTAATTGCACAGTCCTCAATAATTTTCCTAAATACATCTGGTTTTACAGAATGACCAACCCGTTTATGCCTGACTACATTAGATTGTCTGGTCATGTGAAGTGCTTTGATAGTTCCCCTTCTTGCATACCAAAGTTCCTCAACCTGATTTCTAAAGTCAGAACCCATTCCTATACTCATTTTATCCCAATACAATTTTGACCTAAAATGAAATTTCCATGAATCTAATATCGGGTCTCCAATGTTATTTGAAGTCCCTCCTGAAATTGGAGTCTGAACCCAAAGGAAAAGTAAGGCATTGGGCTTTGCAATTTTATCTACTGGTAAAGCACAAATTTGATCTAAATCCATGACTGGATATTTTGATTCTGCTCCTGACTTGAAACCTGCTCCAGTTTTTTTCATTTTGAAAGTGTTGGGAGTATCGCAGTAAATTATATCATATTTCTTTTTAGTATTAATTGTCCATTCTTTATTTTTCTTATCGTACTTGAATATTTTTACGATCATTGGTTACTCTTCAATTGGGTTGTTGTTATTATAATTATTGTTGATCGCATTTCTCTTCACAAAATGGACAACCGTTTTTCTTCATTGCATCTGTGATTGTAATATTAGTCATTAGCCATTTACAATAATGATTATCAAACATTAATCTCAAATCCTATCAGACGTATTTTGGTTTTGTCTTTTTTTTGTAAGCCTTGCTACCTAATCCGTTTCTAGGTCTGCCACGTAATCTTACATTGCAACAAGGACAATAGACTCCCTTGTATTTAATAAAAATTTGACATTCTACACATCGTTTTGAATCTTTGTGTGAGTAAACATCATGCTCGTACTTTATTTTGAACTCTAAACAGAGCTTTTTGCATGTTTGGGTAGTAGTGACTGTGTAGTATTTTTTTTCCAAACTATCATACCTCTACCAGTTTTTTGTTCTCACTCTTTTGTTGATGACAAAAGTGTTCACAGGTTGGGTCATTACATTTATCACACAAAAATATTTCACAGTCATTGGATCTTGGCATACTCTTTGTCATACTCCTTTACTACATAATATAGTGCAGTAACAAAAGCTGATATAGATATGACTGTTACAAATCCTTTTATCAACAATGTAGGAGCAACAAATCCTGCCATGAATAACGATAGAAATCCAAAACCAATTAGAATTATTATTGTTCTTTTAGTAGAAAAAAAAGAAGTTTCAGTCATGCCTTTTTCACTAATACTTTTCCTGAACTAGCATCGACTGTTAGTTTTGATTTGTGACCACACTTACAAACAAGTTCCTGACCAATGTTGGCAACTAATCTTAATTGCTGTTGTAGATCTTCTGATACGCTTTGCACTTTTTTGTTATCTTCTTGGAGACCAATTATTTCTTTTTGGTACTGAGTGTTTTCTGTTTCTAGTTTTAGTTTCATTGACTGCATATCAACAAACTTTTCTCCAGCAACTTTCTTCATTTTCTTAACTTCTACTGTGTCCTTTCCTTTACTCTCGAAAGTCTTTCCCATCTTTCTTGACATCATTTCTTTGTCTTTGAATTCTGCTGAACAAACTTCTCTTATAGAGTTCTCATTGGAGATGCCTTGTTGCTTGCATTTTTCTACAAGTTTCTTACAGCATTCATGTGGTGGTGTCCCTTCTCTCATGAACATTTCACACATGTCTTTTGCCCATACTGCTCTTTCTGATTTGGATGCTTTCTTCTGCATGTCGAAGTGTCCTTTTGCGTAATAGTATTCTTCGACTGGATTGATCTTTTGTTTTACAAACTCACTGAAGTCATAATACTCTCGTCTCCATTCTGGAACAAACTTGTATCGATGTCGTCCATTGATGATTCGCAGATGTATTCTGTCTGTTGATCTATCACTGTCTTTGTTCGGGTCATCAAACCAGACAGCAACTTCAATAGGTCTTAGTTGTCCAACCTCCTCACTTGACTTTTTCAAGTCATGTCCTTTGCCTGATAGAATATCTTTGTCATAGGTTTCTTCAGTTTCGTTTGGAGCAACGTAAAGAGGCAGTTTGTTTAAATCATCAATTATCTTTTTGTCATTAATGATCTTGTATTTTGCATGTAGTGGTGATTTCATTTCTTGCTCGTTTGACATTGCAGAACTTCCTTATTCTATTGTCTTAAAGGATTCTAGGTAAAATTAATTTACTATTGACTCTTGAAAATTTCATGTTTCACTGACGGATTTTGTGTGGCATTGATCGCATTATAGTACCAACCCTGTCAAGTGATCAAACAATGATCATCAATAGATCTATAAAATAAAAAAATTTTTTCCATGACGGGTGTGATCGGTTAGTATAAGTCTGGTTCATTAATAGCAATCCCCTCTTTTCCTTTTTTACTAACAGGACATACGACATGGACAACAAGGAGGTGATAGATTATAGCGTTCCCGTCTTTTGTCTTTTGTCGGAGCTTTTTTCTGCCAACTTTTTTTGTGCGACAAAAAGACATGAACAAAGACATCTAATTAGACCGTAGAACGTCTTAATCCCCACTGACACGTACACCAGTCGATTCCATTAATGACACGTATTGATCAGATCACCAGTTGATCTGATCAGATCATTGATCAATGTTAGTTCTATAACACACTGTATTTTTCTAGAAAGTTATTTTGTTGGTGACATTGTTGTGGTATTAGCTAGGTTATTTGGATACCTTTTTCCTGTATCGCTGTAACCATTTTGCAAAAGACCTCCAGTTTGTCCATTTATCTGCTGGTATCATACTGATGCCTATGAGATGTTCATACGCTTCCTGAGCTGACATCTTCTTTACATTCGGGTCAGTAGGGGTTGTCAACTTATCTGCAACCTCAAACAAGCTCTGGTCTTGAGCAGTCTTTACTTTTTTATCTTCAGAGATCTTATCCTTCTCACTGTCAACTAAATCTCCTTGAGAATCCTTGACAACGAACCTCCATGTACCTTTTCTTGTAGTTGTTTCTTTGATTAGTCCTGTGTCATCTTCAAAATCATCGTCTTGCTGATGATGATGAAAGTGTGGCATCCTTACTGCAAACAATTTGTACAAGTTACCGTTCTCGTTTTTTTGTGGATAAAGAACATACATCTGGTTGTGTTTGAGATCTTCCATGTTTGGATACCTAGCTAGTGCCAATCCAATTCCAATTTTTTCTGCTAGTGCTTCTCTCTGTGCTTTGATCGAGTCTTTAAGCCACTTGTAATCTTCAGAAACAATATCTATGTTTGAACATCGCCATAAAAAATAATCCCTTTGATCTCTTACGGCAGAAAGTACGTCTCCACTTCGTTGCATATCCCCGATTAAAGTTAGATGAAAGTGACGCATTATCTTGACCATTGCGAATACTGCTTTCTTTACTATTACTTGATTACGTTCTTCTGTCAGTGATGAAGCTACCAGACTTCCGAATTCCCTCATTAAGATTGTTACACGATGCCTATTCTTTTCTAGTGGTGTCCATTCTGAGAACTTTACTGGTTCATCGACACCACGTAACTCAGCTATTTTACGTGGAGTCATCGTTTTGAAATTTGATCTGATTATTTCAGGAAGTTCTCTTAATATTTTCTCTAGTACAACTAGCTTATGCTGAACGTCCTTAAAGAAAACTGGATTAAGCGTTACGATTCTTCTTTCTTTTTGAGCTTCTAGTAGGATTCCAGTTAGGTCAGTAATGAAAAGGTCTCTGTTTTTGTATCCTTTGTTAGGTACATGAATTTTTCTTACCTTAATCCATTGTACATAATCTCCTCTGGTTGGTTTCTGAATTACTTGTTCACCATTGTCTTTTGTTATTACTTTTCCATACTCTAAATTCCCTAGTTCTGCCCATTCCCTCTTTGTGTAAAATCTTCCGTTGAATGTGTCAAGTGCATCTTCATCTATCTGGACATAATCAGGTACGACAAGAATAATTCTGTATCTTGTATTACAGTTATAGTGTAATGGTTCTTTCTGTCTTTCTTTGTCTGGTTTTTTTGCGTTGAGTTCTTTCCATCTCTTCCAAAATCCTTCACAGTTTTTGTTCATGACCCAATAGAGTGATTCATAGTTACCTGCACTATGAAGATCTAGGATTGTATGTCCCTGCTTGAAATTTTCTTCAGCAATAACTTCGTCTAAAGAACTTTTCCCACTACCCACGATTGCCCTGAATTAAGTAGATCAGTGCTTTAGTTGGATCAATAAATCCATCTGGATTCTTTGGTTTCTCTTGAAAGTTTCTTTCATATTGATACTCGTTTGGTTCGGGATCTCTTACATTTTGTGCTATTGTGACCACCTCCTTTTCATAATTATTATACGTCTGAACATGTTAGTTCAGACCCACAATTGGGACATCTTTGGTGACAAGCTTGAATGTTTTCCATGTCTGCTCCACATTTTATGCAGATTTCTTTGACCTTTGTTCGAATAATTCTAGTATTATACAACATAATCGGCTTCACTAGATTGACTTTCCAATTGTCTCATGTTATTTACAAAGTTGTAACTAGATAAGATCTTGCTTATCATATAGTAAACTTTATCCTTTCTTGGTTTGTATTCTAAAATTAAAATTCTTATTAACTTATGATATACCTCTCTTGATATTTCCATAGTAAGTGCATCTGAAGTCATTACCTCTGCATCATTGTTGAACATGTACACTTCACCATCTGCATAATCGTACTTGAATCCAAATACTTGTGCTAACTGATCGGGGTCGTAACCATCGTAAGCAATATCAAAAGGAATTGGTTCTTGAATCAGAACCTTTGGGTTTGTGTCATCCTTTGTTCGTGATCTTGGATTCATGTGCATTAATGCAGGTAACTGAATTATGTTTTCGTTGTATTCCAAATCAATATTTGGATTAAATATCACATTCTGAACTGTAATTTCTTGTTTTTTGTTTCTTCTTTGGAATAAGTAGCAGTGCCCAAACCAAATTTGTTTTAACTCTGCAACAATTAAGGGATTAAGTTCGCTTGGAATCTTAAAGTTTTGCCCTGACCTGTTATCCGTTGGAAGTTTATAGTTTTTTACATCATCAAGCCAAATATTGAATTCTCCAATTAAATCCATGAATCCGTTTGTTGCTAAAAAGAAATGATCATATTCATAGTTGTAATCAATTACTCCTAACTTTAACTGAAAGTTCTTTATCGGGTCTATGTGATGTAGAATTACAGATTTTGGTTGCTTTGCATCAGCATCTTCCATGCTCATAAGTTAAACACTCCTTGCAATGTACCGTAAACATTATTTGCATAATGATTAGTGTAGAAATTTATTCGTCCACTACCTGTTACTCCAGCTAACTTTCCTGTAGAGTCAGTTGTTTCAAAAGTTCCAAAGACAAAAGACATGTACCCATACGCACATTTCTTTCCATCAAAATCTAGATACACTTTTGTTTCTTCACTATCTAAGATTAATTTTCCTACAATAGTAATACAGTTGATGTTGTAAGTCATGTCTCTTCCATCTTTTTCAAAGTCTCCTACCAAAGTAAATGCGTGTTTATCATTACTTATTCTGAAATCACCTTCTGCAATGATTGATTTGTGATCATACTTTCCTTGAAAGTCTCCTACAATTGCTACATCATGATAAATTGCCTCAGCATCTGGTATAACTAATGAAAGTGTTATCAATACTGAAATTGCAATTACATTAATAATCCAAAAAGATTTCAGGTATTTCCAATCTTTTTCTGTAACTTCTTGTTTAGAACTCATGTTATCTTATTTTTGTTACCACTCTTCGTTTTGGAACACCATATTCTTCCTCAATTACAATTTGCATTACAGAGTTAACAACTTCTTGAGCTGAATAGAAATTTCCTTTTAGTGCTTCAAGAATTTTCTTTTTGAAAAATCCTTGCGTTGAACCATCAAACTGTTCTTTTGAATAACCACTTTCAAAATTACATACTGCATCTACTTTCAGGTCTATTGCGTTTATAATGTCAATATAACCACTTTCCTTGAAAATCTCCCTTTCTTCTGCCCATTTCTTTTTTAATTTTCTACTTGTAGGAATATCTGGATCTAAATACTTTGCAAGTAGTTTTTCAAATCTTATTACGAGATCACGAAGCTTTTGAATTAGAATTGACTGTTCTGAACCATCATCGTCATCGTCATCAGAAAAGTTAAACTCTTGAGTTTGTTGTGACTCTTCTTTTCTTCCACGAATGAATGTAATTTTTTCTAAATCTTCTTTAACATTTTTTACAGTATTAATTGGAGAAAAGGCATCCAGACGATCAGGAAAAACTATTGACTGTCTATTCTCAATTATTTTTGGGTCATTCACTAGTGAAATAGCAGGAATTTTATCTGAATCTATTGGCATGTTTTCCTGACTTTCATAATTCCAAATTAATTCTGGATTATCTTTTAGAGATCCAATTTTCTTAGGAACAACTACTTGTGCCATTAGACTCTATGACCCCATTCCTTTTCACAACCACCACAAACATGCAGACTAGCTCCACAGTTACAGGAATGTATAGCATCAAAGATGTCCCTTCCACTAGGGCACTTGGCATTCAACACGACTAAGGGAGACATGTATCCTTCTTTAAAACGAGAGGTGAAGAAAAATTTACGAATGAATTAGATCTCTTACGGTTTTTTTGACTAAAATTTTGTTCCAACTAGGCATGTATCCCTTTGGAATTTGATAATCTCGATTTTTCCACTGTTTTGTACTCAGTAAAGCCATATCTATCAAGCTAAAATTTGAAAATCCAACCTCTAAATATTTGAAATACAGATTTTTTACTCTAGAAAATTTTTGCTTACTTAATCTTATGACACCTTCAGGCATTTTTTCATGAGGAAAATCTTCAACTACAGTCATTTAGCTTCAATTTTTTGTAAAAACTCTAACTGTCTTTTTTCCCTAGCTCTTTTTCCTCTAGAATTTCGCTTTAACTGCATTCCACAGCAAGGACAACAAAGTTTTCCTGAATCCCTTCTTATCCAATCTTTTTCATGAATTATTACATCACATAATGAACATCGCATTAAGGTCGGTACGTAATTCCAGTCCCTGATTGCTATTCCTTTGACTGAAAATTGATTGCATATTCCTTTGCAAGCCATTGATCTCAGGGTTTTTTTACTAACTTAACTAACTTTATAATGAATATTCTTAACCTAATTGTAACTATTGGTAACTTGATTTTTCCATATCATCTTTATTATGAAAATTCTCTCAATTACGAATTCAAGGTCTATTCTGGTTCTTAGATATTCATTGGATGGTTTAAAGAAATTATCATAGGCTTCCTTCATTTCGTATCTTTGTAAATAATCCATCTATTTTCCCCAAGTACCTCGTACTCCGAATCTTTTGTACTGAAGATATTTCTTATAAAATCTTACTGACTTTGTTCCAAAATAACCAATCATTAGTGAATCAAAGGCAATAAAGATGTAATATAAAAAATTTGGATCTTCTATATTTTTCATAAAGATGAATGCAAGTAAAAATATAATCACTATTGTTAATCCACTGTTAAAAAGTAAATTTTTTACAATTTGTTTTTCAAGACTCGTTACCAAGACAACTGCCTTCCACAATTAAAGCACTGCCACCAGTGGTAGTCTTTGATTGAACTTGTTTTTCATTGATATAAACATCAACTGTTAGAAATGGATCTAAGACATTCTTGAATGTTCCAAAATATGTTTGAGTTCCCAAGTGTTCATCATTAAAACAGAAGAAATTTACTTGAGTATTTCCAGCTTGTTCTATTTTTTTAGGAACTTTGCCACTATCTACATAGTCCCCATACCAATTACAACACGAGCTGACCATAAAATATCCTGAAATTCTTTGGTTTAGTTGGTTTTGATCCATATCTAATGTAGAAGGAACTTCCTTCACTGGACTTTTATCACTTCCTTGTTCTGCAATTTCTTTTGCTTTTGCTAATTCTGATTCTGAAGTTGGTGGTGGTGATATTAATGATTCAGGAATATTTACTTCAATCACTCCAGTTGCCATTATTACTATAATTGCAATGACTACTGATATTACGGAAATACCAACTACTTTTGCTCTGCCTACTGTTGGTTTGATTAATTCTGGTCTAGGTTTTTTTTCTTCTTTTTTTGATTTATCGGAAATTACTTTTGCTGATACATCAGATATTTTCTCATGTTCAGGTTTTTTCGTACCTTTTCCGTAATCCTCTGCAAAAATGTCCTCATCATTGGTCAATATCAATCACATATCTATACGCTTTAAAAGAATATCGGAACTACGATCATCTTTTCTTAAACTTCTTTCTTCTACGTATTTTTTCTCCACTCATACTTTGTAGATCTCTGTCAGAAATTCGTCTTACTACTCTTAGGTTAGTACCACCTCTCTTCCAAATTATAGATACTATCATCAATACGAATGCTATTGAAGCAAGCCACCACCAATTCTCTTCAAGGAAATTAATGGTGTCACATACTACGACAATGGTGTTTGCTCCGAATACAACGCAAGCTCCTACAATTGATCTTCCGTCAACTGTAACTATATGTTCAGTTTCGAATGGGAATCCACCTTTATTGAAAGTAAAGTCAACTGGTATTTGGTACAGTATTGGGTCAAAGCATGGTACGTTTGGGTCTAGTGTAATGTTACACATTATTGTTGGTACATTTAGTACATAGGGTTGTAAGGCAACGTTTGTTATTCTTGTAGGATCTAGACTTAACTTTAGATTATCAATCCTAACTGCATTATCGAGGTCTTGAGGTAATGGTTGAATGATAAACCAAGTATCAAAGTCTGGATCTGGATCTATGTCTGTTACTGATACCCCAACTGTTTCCTGACCAAACCAAGTAATTACGAATTCACTTGGAATTGTGTCACTAACCATTACTTGGAACTCTTCAGACTGTATTTGCAGACCCTGAATCCTTTGGAAGTTTGATGGAGATGTAGAACCACCACCACCACCTCCACTTGGAGGAGTAATAATAGTCGTGTTAAATGTTACAATGATAGAGTCACTTGCTGAAATTATATCTAAAAGTTCCTTATTCGAAGTTAACATTGTTACAACCAAATCAGTAACTGTTGCTGTATCAATTGATGTTTCATTGAATATTGAAGTTAATGAGGTTATCACGTTATCATTTACTACTACTATTTCAGTTACTGTTTGATTGAAAATTGCAGTTCTATTTGTTATGACATTATCTGATGTTGTTGCTGTCTCTGTTAATATTTTAGTTATAGTGATTTGTAATTGATCTACTACTGTTACAATATCAGATGAAGTTTGGTTTGTAATAGAATCTAGACTACTATCGACCTGATCTAATACTGTAGTTGTGTCTGAGAGTATTTTAGTAATATTAAGCTGTAACTGATCTGTTACTGTAGTTGTATCGGTTGTAGTTATATTTTGAATCCCTGATGTGAAATTTAATATGACCAGATCAGATGTCGTTATTGTGTCAGTATTTAATTTTGTAATATCAAGAACCAAGTCATCAGTTGCAGTTGCTGTATCTGTAGCAGTTGCATTGAAAGTTCCACTTACTTGAAGAGCAACTATTTCAGATACACCTTCAACAAATAATTCATCAATATCAGCATTAGTTAATTGGTATCCATGCCAAATTGCAAAGTCATCAACATTCCATGTGGTTTCTACAAAGCTACTAGCAAATTCCTGACCACCAATCTTTAGTTCCCTATCTGATTCTAATACATCTGTAGTCCAACTTGCAATTCTATTTAGAGTTGCACAATTTGATGATCCGTCAACACATATTTTTGCCGTACTTGTAACGTTTCCTTTATCCATCAGTAATGTTACCATGTGCCATTGACCATCATCTGCTGGAATTCCTGTTGTTGTTTCACAGGTATTATTG
>SDBS01007906.1_pt1 | contig 10314 bp, 10 predicted proteins | sample 2277091 | NCBI WGS metagenome assembly SDBS01 (sample SAMN10404972, study PRJNA504765) | marine sediment metagenome | isolation source: marine sediment core GS10_PC15, 163 cmbsf | place: Arctic Ocean: Southern Knipovich Ridge | collected 2010 | reverse complement strand
TCTTAATGATAAAAGATATATCTTTCAGGAGAAAGTAATATTAATTCAAGAGCGAAAAGATAAAGAAGACAAAGAAGATAACATTATCTGGAATTGTAACAAACTGGAAATTTTTACTGATACCCAGGATTTAACTGCCACCGGGGAAGTAAAGATTTTAAAGAAAGATTATACCATCACTGCCGAGAAAGCAGTTTATAATGATAAGGAACAAAAAATAACTTTAGTGGGTAAAGTAAGAATAAAGGAAGAGGGCGGTAGATGGATAACCGGAGACAAAGCCGTCTTTTATATCGATAGCGAAAGATTAGAAGTAGAAGGAAATGTCCGAAGCGGCATCAAATTAGATTAAATGACAAATCTGGTGCCAGGCACAAAACTTTACATTTATGACAAAACTGGTGCCTGGCACCAGATTTGTCATTCTGGCATAGAGGAGCGATTTTATGAGAATTATGAATGTGAAAAGAGCGATAATTATTTTATTGATAATAGGAATAATGGTTGTAGTGTCCGGATGTGTGAGGGGGAGGATTGAACCTGGGGAACCCGTATTTCAATTAAAAATAACTGTTGAAGTTGAGGGAGAAATTAATATTGATGCTGGGATATATTATATAGTTTTTGATTATGATGAAAGTAATATGTCTGTATTAGGAGATACGATAGAAGATTGGGGGTTAGAAGAACATTATTATGTCCGATATGATAGTTGGGATTTTGAATTAAATCAGAAAGGCGATGGTACAGAAGTAGATTTTATAGGAGGAGAAATTTGGGAGAATGGAAAAGGTTTTGAGGTAACTATAGATATTAGCGAATTATCCTCAGAAGAATATATTTACATTAATGTCTTAACCGCTGATGATTTAGGCGGTATTATTTATGATTCCTTAGATGATTATTTTAACATTAGGACTGTACTTTATTCAACAGAAGAAGGTTTTTCATCAAATGTTTTAGAATACGATGAAGCAGATTTTGATATAATAAATGTTACTGCTGAAATAACCACTCTTTAATAATTTAATTAACCACTAAGAGGTTGAAATAATAGACAGGCGAGAGCCTGTTCTACCGAGATATCTATCCTGCGGTTTAGTTTAATCCAGGGGATAACAGTAAATTATAAGGATAAATTTATAATGATTAAAGATAAAAAACTTCCTAAAAATATATTGGAGCGTTTACCCGAAGTAAATAATTTTTTAGAAAATTACTCAAAAGTAATCTTTGCTTATCTTTTTGGTAGTCTTACTAAGGGCAAAGTTAATCCACTTAGTGATATTGATATAGCTTTGTATTTAAAAAAAGGAACAAATTTTGCCAGAGAGAAAATGGTTATTTTAGAAGAGTTAATAGATATATTTGGTACTGAGGAAATCGATCTGGTTATACTTAATATTGCACCTCTCACTCTTAAGGCAAGGATAGTAGGGAATAAGAAAATATTGGCAGATAAAGATCCGTTTTTAAGGCATTCTTTTGAGTCCTTAGCGTTGAGGGAATATTTTGATTTTTCTAAAAAAGAAGAGGAAATTTTCAAAAGGAGGTTTTTGCTTAGTAGATAAAATATTAACAATGAGAAAATTAGCTGAGCTCGAAACTTATATTAAACAGATGCAAGAATATTCCAAAGATTGGAAGATTCAGAGAATTATTGAGAGAACACTTCAGATGATGATTGAGTTATGTGTGGATATAGCAAATCACATTATTGCTGATAAAAAATACAGAGTTCCAACTAGCTATAGCGATACTTTTCAAGTACTCGAGGAAGAGGGTATTATCTCTAAGAAGCAGTACAAAACAATAAAAAATATGGCTCAATTTAGAAATACAATAGTTCATCACTACGATAAAATAGATGAGGCAATTGTAGTAAATATTTTAAGGCGGAATCTTAAAGATTTTTTTGAATATAGAGATTCTGTATTAAAAATTATAAAATAATATTTTTAAACTTTATTCAAAAACTAACGAAATCTCTATCTGTGAGCGTGTAACTGCCCAAACGAGTAACTAACAAAAAAAATAAACAGGCGTCTCGCCTGTCCTACTAACGACTATTCCATTCTGCGTTTTGTATTTTACTTCCTAACCAACTAACCAGCTAACCAACTCACTTTCTTCCCAGAGTTATCTTCTCAGTAGGGAAGGCTTTGATGTAGAATTCCACCCAGATAGAATTAGTAGCTTGTTTGTAATTTATAGTCAGCTCGCGGCAGTGAAGATCGCGGGTAATTCCAACTACACTATGGGTAAGTTTAAAATCTTCAAGATCTACTATCCCTCTATATTTGATTCTCCAATCATCAGTCAACTGCAAGTCAAGTTGGGAGTTTATCTTCTTGGTCCATTCCTTAGTATTTAGATTATAAGAGGAACTAAAATTCATCTTCCATTTATCTTTTGGTTTATACTCTATTTTTGCCACTAAATTTCCAAAATTTTCCGTAACAAAATTATAATTAGCAGACAAGTTTAATTTAAGTTTTTCAGAGGGCTTAAAAGTTAATTTTCCGCTTACCGTATTGGTCAGAGGAGTGATATAATCAAAATTAAAAGGAGTCGGACCCACCGATTTATTATAACTATAGGATAGAGTAGAGGAAATATAAGGGTTGTAACCTGCTTTTAAATCCAGTTTCCCTCCTATCAGATAGCGAGCTTCCCCGGTTAAATAGACATCCTGCCGAAAGATTCCCGAAGGGGTTAAAGTTAAGTATTCACCCAAATCAAAAGGTCTTTTAACATTAATAATATATTCTCCGCGCCAGGTATCTTCTTCGGTAGCCGCTTCATAAAAATGTCCCACCGAGGCAGTAATATTATAAGTGATTTTGGTATCGCCGATGGTGGTAGCCCTTTTGTTAAAGACAAACTCCGGTAAACGGTTAATTATTCTAGAAACATTTTCTCCGGTATAATTATCGCCATCCAGGTCAAATCTCTTTTCAGTTATCAAATTTAAAGTATAACCCTCACCCTTATATTTTAGTTTCAATTTCGGTATTAATTCGAGGTCTGCTACTTCCTGACTAGCCGGGTTTCTATCGGTGTAAACTAAAGTAAGGGCTGAACTTAATTTATCATTAAAAGCATAATTATAGTTCACTTTAATATTACCATTGATACTTAAATCCTCTTGTCCCAACCCTGTTCCACTAAAGTTATATTTTCCGGTAAGTTTAAGATTATATTTTTCTGACTTTTTACTTAAAGCAAATTGGGATTTTAAGATATTAGAAAAAAGTTCTTCCCCCTGGGCCTTGCTCCCACTATAATTTAGGATAACCTGGGTCTTAATATTTCCTTCCCATTCTTGCACATAGGTTACTTTTCCTGCAATTTTTAATTCACCACTATCTTTTTCCTTAATTCGATATAAATAGAAAGAAGTTTCTCCGGGATTATTCGTATCTCCTATTTCCTGGATATATTTTATACCGGTTCCAATTCCTTTCTTTTCCAGCCAGTCAATATATAGTGTGCCATAAGATTTTTCATTTATATAATAATTGAGATATGTCTTTATAAACCAGCCATCTATACTATTTTGTCCAATCTTGGGAAGAATGGGGAGCTGGGTTTTACGATCTAAAAAAATTAAGAAGTAAGGGAGGGTAATAATTTTGGTATTGCCTTCATACCAGGAGATATTACGGGCAATTATCTTATCTCTGGGATAGATGGTCATTTCTTTGGCGACTAAATGATAGTGAGGGTCGTCTAAATCACAGGTGGTAAAACTACCTTCGGTAAGTTCCACTGTTCCGGGAAATTTTTCCAGCTTCTCTCCCTCATAATATATCTTTCCCTTTATGTTTTCCCCGGTTAATTCAGCTTTAAACCTGAGCAAAATTATTTTTTTTGTCTTCCAATTATAAGAAAGCTCTTCACTGTAAGTTTCAGATTCATTTTGTTTAAAGATAACCTTACCGGAGGCAAAGAGAAGGTTGGTGATTAAATTAATCCTTAGATAATCAGCCTTTATTTCAATATCTTGATATTTAAGTATCACTTTATTTTTAGCAATGATTAAATCTTCTTCATCGATTCTTTCATAAGTGATATAATCAGCTTTCAAGGAGATGTCTAATTCTTCTTCATCTTCTGTTTCTTGTGCGTAGGATATCAGGATAAAATTTGTATTTAGATTTAAAAATGAAAATAGAATTATTGAAAATAATATTAAAAAAATTACTGCATTCTTTACTACTTTTATTATCATAATCAAGATATCCTTTTAATGATTACATGATTAATTGAATTATCGGGTCAAACATGTTCCTGGTTTTCAGTTATTGGTTTTCAGTTTACAGTTGTAAATTGCGGAATCAATTTAGTTAATTAGTTAACTGGCTAATTGAATTATCTCTCGTATCTATTCTCTCTGTATTTTTTTTCACTACCTACTATATACAAAATTAATTGGTCAATTAATTCATTTCTTCTCTGCTCCCAACATAATAAATATCCCTAAAATACCAAAAATTATATTTGGAGACCAGGCCGCCAGGACTGGGGTTAACATTCCTCCTCGGCCCAATGACCGGGTAGTAGAAAGAAGGATATAATAAATCAAGACCAGGACGATACTAATAATTATTCCCGTAGCCTTACTCCCTCTTTTTACCCGTAAACCCAAAGGTACTCCCAGTAGTACAAAGATTAACCCGCTAAAGGGGATAGAATATTTCATATAGAGATCTACTTTAAAATTTTTAGTATCTGCCCCTGCTTGTTCTAAAATATCTATCTCCTGCTTTAACTCTTTACTGCTCATCTCTTGTGGGGTCCTCAGATTTTTAAAGAATTTTTGCAGGTCTTCTTTAATAATAATATCTAAATTTTCAAAGCTCATCTCGTAGGTAATTTTGCCCTTTTCATCGTAACTATAAATAGTTCCATTCTCCAGTTTCCAGGTATCAACTACCCACATACCTTTCTTAGCGGTTATCATCCGAGGGAATTTCTCTCTGGTAAGCTCATAGACCATAATATCCTGCATGATCATATTCTTTTCATCCAATCGATTGATATAGAAATAACGGTTTTCAGCATCACGGAAAAAGACACTTCGCCTGATATTAGGCGGACCTTTCTTTGATATAATCTCCCGGATAATATTCTGGGAGATATGGTTAGCCTCGGGAACAACATAATCATTAATTACAAAAGCCAAAATACTTATAGTTAAAGCAGCGATTAAAAAGGGAATCATTATTCGGCGGAGACTTAATCCCCCTGCTCTCATAGCAGTTATTTCACCATCTATAGAAAAGCGGCCAATAGCCAGTTCACTGGAGGCAAGCAAAGATATGGGGAAGGTTACAACCAGAAATGCCGGAAGGCGATAGGCTAACAATTTGACAATATAAGACCAGGCTACTTTTTTATTGATCAGCAAGTCCATTAACTCAAAAAGAGTTTCCATAATCAACATAATAGTCAGGGCAGAAACAGCCAGGGCAACAAAACTCATTAACTCTTTTACGATATAGCGATCTAATATCTTGAGCCGAGGAAACTTACTTATCGATATGTTTATGGCTACCACCCCTGCATTTTAAACATTTTTATAAGTATAACACATTTTTCTATTTTACTTGCATCGCCTACCCGCAACTATATGCTATACGCTTTACACTATCCGCTATTTTTTTCTATCTTTTCTTTCTCTTTCTTAACTCAATACTCGATACTTTATTTTTATGGATTTGCCAAAGGGATGGTATTTATTATATAATCAAAAATATTAAAGATAAAAAATTATAGAGTAAAATAAAACTAAAACTAAAAGGGAGAATAAATATTTGAGGAATATTAAAGGAAAAGTCACTTTATTAATCATTGGGTTAATATTTTTTATTGGCTTCTTTAGTTTAAACTCGAATATTATTCAAGCTACTCCTACCTCGCCCAAAACTCCCTTTATGATAGGGATGTCTTATTTTAGCCAGGGGGAGTATGATAAAGCCATTGTTGAATTTGAAAAATCTATTCAATTAAATCCTACCCATGAAGAGAGTTATTATTACCTGGGGCAGAGTTATTTACAAAAAGGCATTATAGAGTATAATAATAAAAATATTTTAAAGGCTTATAGTCTCTATCGAAAGTCTTATGAGATGTCAGAGCAGATTATTCTTCAATATGAAAAAAAAATTAAAGAGAATCCAGGAGATTTAAATAGCTATCTTAAATTGGGTTATATTTATGAAGTAAGGAGTATAACCCCCTTTATCAATGAATACGATGAAGCATTGGAATATTATTCGAAGGCTTTGGAGTTAGAAACGAGCTCTTCCTCAGCAAGAAATACTGGAATCTATATTTACCTTAACACCAGGATAGGATATATATATTTTCAAAAAAAGAATTATCCCCAAGCTATAGAGTATTTGGAAAGCGCAGCAAAAATGTCTCCCCAAAATGCAGAGGTTTACTATTATTTAGGACTATCATATTATAAAATAGGGGAAAAGGAAAAAGCCAGAGAATTCCTTTCCCGAGTAATGGAACTTGCCCCCCAATCAGAATTTGCTCAAGATGCGGAAAAAGAATTAAAGAAATTGAATAAGGATTAGTTGACCGGTTTACCAGTTACCTTATTTTTTTCTCTACCCTAAATATAATAACTGTCCCCAAAATAGCAAAAATTATATTAGGCAACCAAGCCGCCAAAACAGGGGTTAACATACCCCCATTACCTAATGACCTTGCAGTGGAAACGAAGATGTAATAAACGAAGATTAGGACAAGACTAATAATTATTCCCGTAGCTTTACTCCCTCTTTTTATCTGTAAGCCTAAGGGCACCCCCAATAGGACAAATATTAAGCCAGAAAAAGGGACAGAATATTTCATATGCAGGACTACTTCAAAGTTTTTAGTATCTGCTCCTGCTTGTTGTAAAATACTTATCTGTTGTCCTAATTCTTTACTACTCATCTCCTGAGGAGTTCTCTGGTTTTTAAAGAATTTTTGCAGGTCTTCTTTTAGAATGATATCTAAAGTGTCAAAGCTCATTTCATAGGCAGTTTTTCCCTCTTCGTCATAATTATAAATGGTACCATTTTCTAATTTCCAGGTATCGGCCACCCACATACCTTTCTTGGCGGTTATCATTCTGGGGGTCTTTTCTCTGGTAAATTCATAGACCATAATATCCTGCATGGTCATATTTTTTTCATCAAGTCGATTTATATAAAAATAGCGATTTTCAGCATCACGGAAAAATACATTTCGCCTAATATAAGATGGACCTACCTTTAATACAGTTTCTCGAAAAATATTCTGATAATTGCGATTAGCTTCGGGGACGATATAATCATTGATTACAAAAGATAAAATGCTTATGGCAAAAGCGGCTATTAAAAAAGGAATGACTATTCGGCGAAGGCTTATTCCTCCTGCTTGCATAGCGGTTATTTCACTATTTGCGGATAGGCGGCCAATAGCCAGTTCACTGGAAGCAAGCAAAGACATAGGGAAAGTTAATACTAAATATGAAGGAATACGATAGGCTAATAATTTAATAATATAGAGCCAGTCCACTCTTCTATTAATTAAAATATCTGTTAACTCAAAAAGAGTTCTCACGATTAGCATAATGGTCAGAGCGGAAGCAGTTAGGGCAACGAAACTCATCACCTCTTTTATAATATAGCGGTCTAAAATCTTGGGCTGAGGAAACTTACCAATCAATGTATTTATAGCCATCTTCCCTCCCACTTAAAACATTTTTTTAAGTATAGCATATTTTTATTTAAAAAGTTAATGTAAACTTTTTAAAAACTACACTTGAATTTAAAATAAGAAACATGATAAAATATCAAATAAACAGGGATTGGAATATTTTAAAAGATGCAGATACGTAAGCGTAGATTAATTTTACTATTTTTTGTGATAATTATGATTTTGGGATTAATTAATTCCTCAGCTATTCTCTCTGTATCTGCTAAAGAAGAAAAAATAACCAGAGAAAACATTCTAAGCAAAATATCTCTTGCGACCCAATGGCTCACCAAGCAACAGCGCTCAGATGGTAGCTTGCCTATAGTAACTCAAGATAAACGTTCCAGTGTAGTAGCTACAGGTCTTTTTGGTTTAGGGACTTTTGGCAACCTTGATAAAAATTGGGGAGATAACTTATCCCTTCCCACACTAGATATAAAAAAATCCTTATCCTTCCTTTTGGCTAAGCAACATGATGAAGGATATTGGAAGCCTACTTCTTCTTTCCCCTGGAATGAAGTAGAGGCTACTACCGCTGCTTTGTATGGTTTGATAAGTGCTGGTTATGAAGGAGAGGCGTTAGAAAAGGGGATAAGTTGGCTTAAAAAAAACCAAAAAACCAATGGGAGCTGGAATGATGATTGTTGGGATACCTCCTGGGCTCTGTATCTACTTTTTTACTATGGTTATCAGGCTTCTGATCCCATTATTAAAGCAGCCTCTCTCTGGCTGGTAAATGACCAAAGAGAGGATGGTTCCTGGAAGACCAATCTTCCAAATTTAAAAAGATTTGAACCCTTATGGACTACCCCGCCAGTGATATTTGCTTTAGCAGAAACAGCCCAATATCAGGAGACAATTATAAAAGGTTTAAAATATCTGAACAAGAAGCAAAATAAAAACGGTTCTTTTGGACGTAAAGATGCCTCCAAAACAGGTCTGGCTTTATTAGCCTTTTCTTCCCTATCTAATTATCCCGATTTAGTTGAAGAATATAAACCATCAGCTGAAAAAGCAGTACAATGGTTTTTGTCAAATCAACGCCGTAGCGGTACCTGGCCGGGAGGTTTCCATCCTTTTAATGTAATAGATACAGCTTTTTCTATTCGGGGATTAAATAAGTTTTTATATACATTTTAATATAACTCGAAACTTGGTTAACAACCAGACTGGTTAATTTATTAGCCAACTAACCCAAAAAATGATAAAATAAAAATGATAATAGATAAATGATTAATATATCTTTTTCTTTATTTTAGGGGAATATAATATGCCAAACAAAAATTATTTAAAAGAAATTACACAACAAATTGTAAAAGAAGTTGCTCCTGATAAAATTATCCTATTCGGTTCACGAGCAAAAAAGAAATCGAGTAAAGAAAGCGATTACGATATTTTCGTATTGAAAAATGACCTTACTCACAAGAGAAAACTTGCCCAGAAGATTTACCTAAAGCTGGATGTAGATGTTCCTGTTGATATAATTGTGGAGACTCCTAAAAGATATAATCAATTAAAAGATAATCCTTTTCTAATATATAGTGAAATTGCGAAATATGGGCGGGTAATCTATGAAAAATAAAGAAATTATTTTAAATTGGTTAAAAAGAGCCAGAAGTAATTTAGAAAGAGCAAAAATAGGGAAGGTCTCTCCAGGGATACTTTATGAAGATCTATGTTTTGATGCCCAGCAAGCAGTTGAAAAATCTTTGAAGGCTATATAGTTAAACTTAACCAATCTTTTCCTAAAACTCATTCTATCGGAATCTTGATTAAACTTATTGAAGAGACTGGTGTAGAAATACCAAAGAACATTAATCAAGCCAAACTGCTTACTGCTTATGCAGTAGATGCCCGCTATCCTGGTGATTATGAACCGGTAAGCAAAGAAGAATATAAAGAAGCTTTAAAAATTGCAGAGGATGTTTTCAAATGGTTAGATAATATTATAAAGTTCGAAGAATAAATAAAAAGGGTCAGCCTACTTTTTAATAACTCACTCATAAAGAAGGGACATAAAATTGTGAAAAAGCTCAATAACTTTATTCTTCATCTTTATCCTTCCAAGACTATATTATTAATCTTAATTGCTATTATCATCTTTTTTATTACACCTACAAAAACAGTCTTAGCCGGCCCGCTACCCCTTATCAATGTCCCTCTGGATAGCTGGATCTATCCGGCAATTTCCCGTCTTGAAACCATTCAAGCCTTTGAAGGAAATAACACTATCGCTCTCAACACCACACCTTTAACCAGATTAGAAATAGCTTCTCTTGTAGATATAGCTTTATCTAATGTGCAAAAAGGAAAGGTAGAACTTAAACAAGCAGATTTACTATTGATGGATAAATTAGTAAAGGAATTTCATGCAGAATTGTCAGCCCTTGATTTAGATAATCTTAACTCCGAATCGACTTTAAAAATTGAACCTTATTTTACCCAGAAAATGGATTTATTTTATCCTGAAAATATTAATTTAGTAAAATTAAACTTACTTTCTGAGTTAGGAGCCAAAATATCTACCACCATTTCCGAAAATAGTGTTTTTTATCTTAATGTCCTTGCTCA
>SDBS01007904.1_pt1 | contig 10315 bp, 19 predicted proteins | sample 2277091 | NCBI WGS metagenome assembly SDBS01 (sample SAMN10404972, study PRJNA504765) | marine sediment metagenome | isolation source: marine sediment core GS10_PC15, 163 cmbsf | place: Arctic Ocean: Southern Knipovich Ridge | collected 2010 | reverse complement strand
TTTTCGCGGCTTCCATCCATGCCGCAGAACGAGGCGTCGAGCAATTTGATCTCGAGAAGCTGGATTGAACTCTTCAACCTCGACAGGGCAATATGGGCTTCCAGGATCGAGTTGTCCATGGAGTGTGTGGCGTCGGTTGACAATTTTCAGTGTCCTTTCTGGCTCGGCGCGGTTCTTGGGGACTAGGAGCGGGGGAAAGAGCGTGCGGAGATTGACCGCGGCAATCTCCTGATCGCCCATGAATTCGGCTGCGAGCTTCTGGGCATAGGGGACGTCGAGGCCGAAGCCGCGCCGCAACATGTGGGCGGTCTCTCTGGCTACTGAGTGCTCCAGGGCGACGGCGACTGGCATAGCCTCTAGCATGGGCTCGAGACGGGCCCAGACCTTGGCGGTGATGCGGACGTCCTCGTTGCAGCGGGTCTCCATGGCCGGGGACCATTGCGACCAGTCCTCGTGCACGACCTTGGCGTGGCCGAGGCGCTTGCCCCAGGCCGCGAGACTGTGGCCCCCCTCACGCTCAGGATTACCAAGCCTGCTCAGGACCAGGGTGTCCACGATGTTGGTGTCCCGGGCCGTGCCGGGTCCGTAGACCTTGTTGAGGGCCTGGGCGTCGTAGGCGATGCCTCCGTGCATGACGACCCGGTCGGCGTCGCGGAGGCGAATGAGTGCGCTGTTCAAGCCCTCATTGTTCTCGTTGTAGCTCTCGAGCATTTCGGTCTCTAGGTCGAGGATGCTAATTTGGTGGATGGTGGTGATTTTCGGTAGGAGGTTGTCCGCCTCAATATCCGCGACTAATGTAGCCATTCTTGTCACCCTCCTCAAGGTCAAATTCCGGCCTCTTCAAATCCTTCAACTCTTGAGCCAACTCCCGTCGCCGCGCTACATCCGGCTCGTGTCGTAGCTCCAGAACAACGTGAGCCTGGGGAAGTTTCTCTTTCATATAGGGCATGATCTTGTGCAGGAAGGCTTCCATAGTTCCCCCGCATACCACCCAGCGAAACGCCGGGCGCCAATTCTCACCATTCTTCGGAAACTTAAACCTAATTATGCTCCCGCCAAAATTACATCGAAACCATCGGAGTGTCGGTAGGTGGGTGTTCGTTACACTGCAAGCCATACCACTCAACCACCCCCGCTTGGTTATATGCGCCGAAATGTGTCCCTCGCCATCAAAGAACCCTGCGGCCCAGGCCCTCTCCTCAGAAGTCTTGGACATCTGCGCCCCCATTCCCCACGTCGATCAACCGACCCGTCTCATGGTTGAACACCAACGCCCCCGCCGGCCCGGTCAGGCCACTGTAGCGGTTTTTCAGGACTCTGAGAGTCATGGTGTTCTTCTCTGTCTCGTCCTCGGCCTGTTGGTCGCGCTCCAGGCCGATTACGGTGTGCGCCAATTGTGCAATCGCGGCGGTGCCGCGGAGATCCGCAAGGGAGACCTGCCGACCTTCCTCGTGGCCTTTGCCCTGCGGGCGCTTCAAGTGACTCACAATGTGGATGGACAGCCCGGTCTCTTGGGCAAGGCTCGAGAGGTGGGTCATGATGTGGTCGAGGGCTCGCCGCTCGTCCTGAGATAGGTCAGCCCCAGATACCACGATCGAGACATGATCCAACACGACCACGCGGGTCCCGATGGCTTTGGCCATGTATCTGATCCGATGTAGAAGAGTTTTGGCTTCCAACGATCCGAAGTGTTCGTAAGCCGCCAGTAATCCAGTACCAAGAGTTGCTTCCCAAGCTGTATTGAATTCTTCATCCGTGATCTCCTGGTTCGGAAGGTGAAGTGGCTTGTTCAGGTGTAGGCCCACGAGCCTCTTGCCGGCGCGCTCGAGGCCCTCTTCGAGGTAGATGGTGCCAGTGGGGATGCCCTCGAGCAGGAGGTGGTAGACCAGCTCCGAGACCACGGAGGTCTTGCCGGTCCCGGTGCCCGCGGTCCACACGACCAGCTCGCCGGGGCGGAACCCGTACAGTTTTTCATTCAAACCGGCCCACGGGTACGGAGTGCCCATCTCCAAAGGCTTTTTCACACGATCCTTGATGTCGGCCATGTTTATCACGCCGTCCGGGCGCCACTCGCGGGCGCTGTGCAAGGCGATCGCCGTGGTCTTCCGGCCCTCGGCCAACAGCATGTCGTTAAGGTCCTTGTTGGGCCCCAAATCCATCACAGCCACTTTCCCCGGCGAGAACAGTTGCACGCACTCGTCCAGGGCCGCGTGGCCGGCTGCGTCGTTGTCGAACGCGAGGACCACCTGGTCGTGGGACTCGAGGATCTCGAGGTCCCGAGCGATCGCCTTGGCAGCCCCCGCAGCCCCGTTGGGCAACGAGCAGACCGCCCAGGCCCCCAGAGCCTCCCGGGCCGACAGGGCGTCGATCTCCCCCTCGGTGATGAAGATGCGCTTCCCGCCCTTGCGGGCCAACTGGAGCCCGAACAACCGCGCCTGTCCCATGTCCCCGGTCACCAGAAACTTCTTGTCCGCAAACCGGACCTTCTGGGCCACGACCTGGCCGCGATCATTATGATAAGGAGCGACTTGGACCTTCTGCCCGTCCATTGTCCCAATTCCGTACCCATAGCGCCGGCAGGTCTCCTGGGAGATGCCCCGGGCCGTAAGGGGCTGGAAGCTCAGCCCGGTCAGCAAGTCCATGCGCGCCCTCCCGTCATAAGTGCGTGTGGTAAGGTCGTGTTCACCCTCGGGCGGGACGTTCCCGCCACATGAGAAGCAATGCCCCCAGCCGCGGTCGTCGAGACCGTAGGCATCGCTCGACGGGCATATGGGGCAGGGGTTGCCGATGTTATCCATCGTATTTCCACTCATCGTTCTCATCGATGAAGCCATCTTTACGCATCATGTTGAAGGCATCTTCAGGGTCCCCGTCACCATCCGTGATTAGGTTATACAGCCAATGGGCATACTGCTTAGAACGCGAGAGGTCCGTCATAATATACTCTCCCTATCCTCTGGTGGCAGGTCATAGATGTCATCGCCGATCAGGTGCTCCACATCGAGGCCCTTGGTCCGAGATAGGTCGTGGAGATTGAGGCACGCAAAGATATAAGTATGTGGCTCCTCCCCGTCCTGGGCATACCTCTTGGCGGTGATCAACAGCTTGACCTGACTGTCATCCTTCCAAACGAGACCGCTCCGGGTGACCGCATCGAGCACGGCCTTGGCGAAGTTGTCGACGTCTCCGCGCGGCAACTCCACGGTCAGCTTCTTGGGGCGCTTGCAGACCGAGTAGACCGTGGCATAGACCGGGCCCCGCATCGTGGTCACCGGACGCTCAAAGCGCGCCAGTGAGGCCTCGGTGTCCAGCCTCCAGTTCCGATAGGTCTTCGGGTAGTACGTGCCCCACTTGCTGACGCGCGGGCGCGCCGCGGGCACGGGCGGGTGGGGGAGGTAGAACTCCCACCACCCCTCATGCCGCGCGAAGCGGGCAATGCCCTCAGTCATCCTCGTCGTCGGGGGACGCTGCGTATCCAGCGTTCTCCAAGGCTTGGCCGAGTTCTTTGGCGAACTTGGGGGACAGCAAGGCCCCGAGGGTGTCATCGGTCTTATTGCCCCCCATCAGGTACATCAGGTCAAGTTCGACGCTGCCCTCGTTCTGGGTGACCTTGATCTCCCAGTGCTCGGTCAGGAAAATAGTGGAAATGGTCAGGTCGTCATTCATCACAGAACCTCCCCAGTCTCGATGTTGATGATGCGTGTGCCACGATTGTTTTTGTCCCGGTATGCCTTGGCACGCTCGGGCCAGCGGAACAGGGCAGCCACCTCGTTTTCGTGACCATGGAACATCACGGCGTACTTGAGGTACTTGAGATCCAATGTTACCTTGGCGGGTAACACCGGTGCCACCGGAACCTCGATCGTTGTCAGCTTCGACATCAGAAGTCTCCTCCGTTGCTGTTGTCGGCGTAGTCACCAGGGTCACCGCCGGGCAGGGCGGCCGGGGCCGCGTAACCACCCTCAACCGCACCAAAGTCATCAACTCCGGCACCCGCGGCGCGCTTGTCGATGATCTGCACGGCATTCAGGTACAGGGTGATGCCCCCGCCGAACCCTTCGTAGACAGACGGGTTGAAAGCGATACGGACGAGATCACCCGAGCGAGCCGATTGGCCTGCGGGCAACTCGGCCTTGAGGGCGTCCACCTGCTTGGGCGGGTTCTTGGTGTGGAATTCGATGGTCCACTTGCCGTTGAACGCGTCTTCCTTGCGCGTGTCCCCGTCCTTGGCGGGGCCTTCGTTCTTACCGTTGCCGGCTTCGGCATGGGCGGTCTGGATGGCCTTGACGAACTCGTCAATCTCCTTGGAGCCCTTAGGAAGAACCAAGGTAACTTTGTATTTGCTCGCGTCAAACTTCGTGTCGGGCTTGTCCAGCCAGGCGTACGCGGCGACGCCTTCGGGCGATATTCCTGTAGCGTATGACATTCATGTCCTCCGTTCGTTGGTTGGTGGTTTGCAAGAGCAACGTTTTGGGTGCAGGTCACATTTAGGCGAAAAAGTACTCCGCGCCCAAGGTCTCCTCGACCTCGAAGTCCCCCATGTCCGGCGGGTCCACCAGTGGCACGCCCGGCCCCACCGAGGCCCGGAAGTCCTTCTGGAGCCGGGCCATCCAGTCCAATGAGTAGATGTCGCAGAACTCCTCCCGGATGGCCCGCAGCAGCAGGGGCATGTCGGCCGCGTGGGTCCCAAAGCTGTCGTGGATCACGGAGAAGTGTGTGATTCCGTGATCAGCCGCCCCCAAGATCGACAGCATCATGTGCGCCGCATCGAATGAGTGGATGATGTTGGGCGCGATGGAGTCCTTCTGCTTGCGCTTCAACAGCGGGCCCGTGCCGGGGTCATACCAGAAGTGCATCTCACCTCCCAGGACGGTCTTGATCCTCTTTAGGGTCAACTCTACGTACGATTGTCTCACGGTGAACCCGATGGGGGTCGTCCAGGTCACCGGCTTACCGTTGAGAGCAAGTATCTCGGCGTTATCGCGCATCCACTGCATCACGTCGCGGGCGGCAACCACCGTGCCGTCGATGGCCTCTTTCATGCGGTCGCGCATATAGGCCGCATTGGCCATGATGTCCCCCATGTCCGGGGTGACGAAGCCGTCCTTGATCAACTGGTCACGCATGCCGATCGAGGTGACGCCGTAGGGGGTGGTCATGACCCCGCGCTTGACGGTCTTGCGGGTAACCTCGCCACACCACCTATACGCCGGATGTTCGTGGAGACCCTCTGAACGAGCAGTCATATCATCTACGATAACCTGGTGAATAACCTTGTCCGCAACGATCTGGTAGATGTCATGCCTCACAGGGTCCCGGGCCAGGTTGGTGGCCTTGGCGCCCACGGGGTCCCGGGCCATGGCGCTGAGGTGCTGAAGGCCGTTGCAGGACCCGTCGACGTAGACCGGCAGGGAGCTTGGGTACTCCAAGGGGCCCCCTAGGTGCAGGGTCGCAGACATGTACTCCACGCACGCCGCGAAGAACTGCCAGGGCTCGTCGGCCTTGGACATGAACTCGAGACCGGCGCCCAACGGGTCGCGGGCCACCGCCTGGACGCCCTCGATGCTTCTGGCGACCCACATTAACTGGTCCTCCCGGCTCCCCTTGTCCACGCCGTAGCAGTTGGCGACGTGGTAGATCAGGTAGCGGAACCCCAGCTTGCCCAGCACCTTGGCGTCCGCAAAGGTCAGCAGGGCCCGGGCGATGTCGTCGGCCTGGGGGTTCAGGTCCTGGGGGCACGGGTACGCACGCCCCCGGAAGTCCAGGAAGTGCGGGAAGTAGATCACGTCTTCGTCGGCGAATTCCTCTGCCGTGTTCAGTTTGCGCCTCAGGGCCTGGCGCTTGGCCTCCAGGCGGTTGTTGTGGTTGTGGACGATACGCCGCTCGCGCTTTACCTTCCCCTTCTCCTCCCCACTCATAGCCGCCCACGCCTCGCCATCGACCAGGGGCGGGAGATCGCGTTGGGGCTCCACAGGCAGAACTGAGATGATCCGCTGCCGCCTGGCCTCCAGGGCCACCGCAAGCACGTCCGTGTTGATGCGCCAGCGTACATCCTGGACGGTGTTCAGCGCATCCAGCACGGTGGGGGGCACCACGTCATTACAGGTGAGAACCGCGGTGTGAGACCATTTGCCCTCACGGACCAGCTTGCGAGGTGTGCGTAGATACCCGCCAGTGTATCGACCCGCATCATGGTCCCATTTCCACGGGAGGGGCTGGCACACCATAGGCAGGAGCCAGGGGCGCTCCATGGCACACCAGTCGTGGGCACTTTCCAGCCGCGCGTCGGCCAAGGGTGTTGAGAATATGGTGCGGACCACCCTGATGCGTCCGCGTACGTTCTCGTGAACCGTGCGTAGTTCAAAGAACTCGGGGCAGACCTCGCACAGCAACAGCGCCAGATTGGACCCCAGCTTCATCCGGTGCTCCAGGGACCACTTCTGGGTCTGGATGCCATCCAGCCACCTCAGCCACTTCTGGACGTGTCGCGGGTTGATCTGTCTGACCTTGGACTTCATCAGGTTGATGCGGTTGCGCTCCTCGGTGCCTGAGACGCGTTCGCGCTCCTGTCGCTGTGCGTCATCCCAGTTCATCTGTAGGTTGGCCATCAGGCCAATGCGCCCCCCGAGCTTGTGCACTGATCGAGTGGTGCCGTGCGCCGCGCCCATCACGGTCCGGACCGCTATGTACGCCAGCACCGGGGCCGGGAGCGCGTATGCAAGGGCCTCCCAGCCGCCCAGGCGGACCCCGGTGGTCATCCCCCGGACCAGCTTGCGTCCGGCGGCCGTGCGGAACCGCGCGACCTCGGGGATGAACTTCTCCATCACCTCGACGACGAACTTGTTGGCGGGTGACCCGTCGTACTCTTTGTCACTGGCGCGCTTGGCTGCGAGGTCGGCCGTGTAGCGAGCGAGGCCCCTCTGGACGGAGAGGACCTCGAGGTCGATCTGTCGCTGTTCGCTCATGTGTCTGACTCCAAATCTACGAAGATATGGCCGATTGCGCCGCCCCCCTCTGGGCCTGACAGGATGCCAGTGACAGCCTGCATTCCCCAGTCTTTGCCGTCGTAAACCCGCACGATCGCAGTTGGTGGGTATCGCCTCAGCATTTTGATCAGGGCCTCTACGGTCATGATGTCCTCCTGTCCTTGAAGACCTCCCGGCGGGTCCGGTAGACCCCGGTGCACACCCATACATGGTAGTTCTTGAATTTAAGGTTTTCAAACGACGAATTATCACCCATGGGATCAAGCTCAAACGCCGGGAAACCCCAAGGGTCCAAGATGTCCGACGCCATGCGCTGCTCCCACACCCTCAGCATGCCGTCGACGGGTGACTTGCGGATCTCAAAGCGTGGTTTCATCGGTGTACTCCTCATGAACATGTCGGCGGAACGTGTGCAACAAATTAGGAAACGTGACTATGGTTATGGGTGGTCCTCGCCACACTCAGGGCATGGGGCCTCGGCCTCGCAGTCCTGATAATCCCGAGTGATTATGTACCCTCGGCCCCGGCAAGTCAAGCACGCCCACTCGGCGACCGAGGGCCCTGGATGGCGCTTGCTGGGCACCGACCCGTGCTGGCGCAGCGCGTTGATGATCGCACGGGGCAGGCGTCTTGGGATGCGGGCGGTCATGATCTAGTCCCCAAACCGTTCGACCAGCAGGGAGATCGGGTACGAGTTGACTTCCTCGATGCCCAGGTCGCGCAGCACCTTTGGTGCCGGCACCTTGATCACCTCAAGCCCGCGCTTTAGGCACCTGTCCGTAAGCCAGAAGCCGTGGCGCTGCGTCTCAGTGGCGATGTCATCGTAGTCCTCGTATTGCGCGTGGTGGTTCCTTGCGAGGTAGCCAAGCACGGTGTCATAACCCCCGGCACTGATAGGGGACAGTAATCGCTGGTCAACCTCCTGGTAGGTGGCCACCTCAGGCATGACCCCGGCGTCAAGCATGACGCTGTCGATCAGAGCTTTGACTTCTTGGAGGGGCACGCCCTGGTCACCGATTGCGATGGCCAGGGCAAACGTGCGGGTTGAAATGGTGTAACTCATGACTGGTTCTCCTTCTCAATTGGTGCCGCGACAACCTGCGCGGCGAGGTCCACCTGGCCGGCGTCGGCCAGCAGGCGGGCGGCGTGGCCTTTGGCGAGCAGGACGTGCTGCGGAAGGATGACCAGGTTGAACTCGTCGTCGATCCGCTTTAGCAGGCGCTCAAATGCGTGGTTCATGCGTGGTCCCTCGGCTTCTTCCATGGTGCCTGCCATTGGTACTTGTATGGAGTTTTCAAGTACTTCTGGTATGTACTCTGGCCACTCCGGCGATCTCTTAGCTTGCGCTGTTGTACACTGCGACGTTTCATTTGTTTATCCTCTCACACAGGTCATCGATGCCCTCGTCGTCGAGGCTGATCTGGTCACCCCCATCGGTCGCGATGTCGTGAATAGCGTTGCATCGATACGTGGGGTCGCCCAGGCCGTCCCATTGGTAGTGGCGCAGTGCGGCCAGGATCGTGTGCAGGTCTTGATCGGTGATGGTGATGGTCATTTGCTCAGTGCCTCCATTATCTCAGCTTCGAACATGCCCGTCTCGCGCAACTGCCGGGCGGCGATCTCGTGGGCGATGAAGCCCCCATAGAAGTTGTGCAGGATGGCCAGGCGAGGGCCCATGTCGCGAGCGTCATCGACCTGGCGCTGGCGCGGGTCTTTCCAGTGCGTGTTGCCCACGATGGCGGTCATCGATCGGCCCAATCAGGAATTGCCACGGTCACCTTGTACCCAAGGGCACGCAAGACCGCAAGGCGGCGCCACTCGACGCTGGTGTTACGCCACGTCTGGAGCTGCAGCGCGCGGGCCGTGTTTCGCAATGCCCATCGGGGCTGGTTGCCAACGAGGGATCGGGCGAGTTCGCGGGTCATCAGAATTCCTCCATTTTGACGTTGCCCAAGCGGCTGCGCGGCGCGTAGCAAATGGCGCGGATTACATCCTCGGAGCGCAGCTTGGACAGGCGTTCCCAATCGGCCATCATCAACTCACCGGTGATGGCTTCGAAGTCACGGTTAACGAGGCCTTGCGGGTATCCGGCCCGCGCTTCGATTGCAACTCTAGTGGACACTTCGTCGATCACTATGTCCCTGAACATTTCAACATAGGTCATGCTGCGATCCTCCGGCGGTCCTTGTGAGTGCAGGCTACAGTCACGGTGACTTCGCCCGGCATGGCATAAATGGCGTAGGCGTAGTGACCAATTAGGCGCGTGAGGCGCTGGGTTGACAGGTTGTCTACGTAGACGGTTTGAGGCGGGTTCCGGCAATAGTCGTCAGAAATCACCACTTTGATCTCAAGGTCGGGCTGATTAGTCATTGTAGAATGCCTCCACGGTCTGGCGCAGCTTGATTTGCGCCTTGGTGTGCTCGACGGCCTGCCAAAAGGTATCACCGTGAACACTTGTGACGCGCACAGACGCAATATCGTGGGCGTAGACGCTGCCAATCTCAGTATACATACCCTCGACTTCGGCCATGCGAGTGTTGCCACGCATGTTGTCCATCATGGTAGCATACCAGCCATTCATGAGGCGAAAGCGTACGCCTTTCTTGATGTCGTTGGTCTTCATCGGTCAATCCTCCATTTCCTTGTTGAGAGCATCGGCCATAATAGAGGCCATACGCTCGTCATCCAATCCATGCACCCAACACGCCGTTGTGTTAATGCTGGAAATCTGGCTGTGCCGCCCGTTGCTGTCGGGGATACCCACAGCCCAATGCCAATTGCCGGACTGCACGTCCCCGGCCTTGTATGCTTCGGCTTTCATCGGTCGATCCTCAGTTCGTGGATACACCCAAGGACCGCAATCCCCCTAGTGCGGCCCAAGGGTCTATTCACGCGGCGCGCACGAAGCCGCTTGTGTCCTTGCGCGCTTTGCCCTTGGCTTTGAGGCCAACTATGACGCCCTTGCGGTCGAGGAACCGCAGGTCGCTTAGGTCACCGTTAACCACTTCGACGTTATTATAGGTTTCGGGCACTTTGAAGAATACGGCCGCCACGCTGCCCTTGGCTCGCAATACCTCTTCGGCCGCCACGTCATTATTCTCAGCCAAGCTGAATGTCAGGTGATAGTTCGCGGGCATGTCACCGCGCCCGAAGGCCTTGGCGCGTTTGGTGACCTTCGTGTAGTCATAAAATGTCAGGTCCGGGAATGCGGTCATGATGTTAGGTACAGTATGAGGGACGCCCGGCCCGGACAAGACCATTGAACGTTCCCAGGCGATGTCGCTGGTCCCGTTCAGGCGAACCACGGGCGTTAACCCCTTACGCTCCGC
>SDBS01007902.1_pt1 | contig 10316 bp, 19 predicted proteins | sample 2277091 | NCBI WGS metagenome assembly SDBS01 (sample SAMN10404972, study PRJNA504765) | marine sediment metagenome | isolation source: marine sediment core GS10_PC15, 163 cmbsf | place: Arctic Ocean: Southern Knipovich Ridge | collected 2010 | reverse complement strand
GGGCTCGGACTTATGCGCTACGTACACCTGGGTAGGCTTTAGCTGGCCTGGCTATTTGGGGGTTAGCGCTATTCATAGCTGGTTGGGGTTCTTCTGGTAGAAGGTAGGGGTAGGGGGGGGCTATAGTAGGTTTATATTGCTCCAATCTATTCTACTAAGGATCTTGTATATCTGGTAAATTCCCAATAATGTAAAACTTATCAGTATAGTAGCTAGTATCTTTTGTTTTGTGTTCATGTTGTGTATTTATTTAGTACAGCTTCCAATAAAATACATAAACAGAATGTATGGCATTAGGGCTAACGCTAACTTTAATAGCAGTATTGATATATCTTTTATATCCTTGATTGTCATGCTGTATCTTTATTGGTTAGTTCTTTTTTGAGCTTTTATAAGCATTAACAATATGGTTTTTGAAATACCTTCTTTCATAATCTCATATCCTTCTATTACATCATTATCAGATGCAAGCTTAAATTCTTTTGGCATTTTTTCAATAGCTGTGTCAGTTATATCTTTTGATATTTTGTTTATTATATCTTCAAACCCATCTTTATATGCCTTAATGATATTATTCCTCTCCTTTTCTATTTTTTCAAAAGTTATAGCAATTAGTTCTTCTTTTACTTTATCGTAGTCTGTCATGTTATATGGGCTTATTGGTTGTTTCTCTTGGTGCATATATAGCACTCATTGTTTTTCTTCTCGCTCTCGAAATGAAGCGCCCTTCCGCAGGTGCAACGGGGGAGGAGATCTATAGATAGAATTGTCATTATATCCTTATGCCATATTAGAATCACAGAAGCTGATTTGAATTTCTGTAATAATTGATTTTGACAGAAAGCCCATTCTTTTTGCAATCTTATCTACATTCACCATGTATGGCTCTATTTTGTCAATCATTATATGTACTTCAGATTGGGTGTAATCATAACCACTATTTCCTTTGTATTCAATATTTGATTTTTTACAAATCAATTCAACGAATGATTTTCTCCATTCATTAAGTTCTTTTGGTAATTTAAGAAGTTCGTTAATCATGTTATTTGTTTTCATACTATGTAGGTATTGGTTATTATTGATTGATTAATTATACTGTAAATATACGCATCCCCTGAAACCATGCAAGCAATAGTGCTTATTTATTTTTACGGATTATCGCAAATTAAAAAAGGGCAAGCTCTTGCGAACTTCCCCCTAGCTTAGTTAATTAAATTACTCTATTTTTGCCTACAGTAACCTAAAGCTTTATCGCACCTGTTAACTCTTTTTGTTAGGTTATATATAGCTATAACCTGAACGACTATTATTATTATCGCAACAACTGTTAAAGTAGTTTTCATCTTATTTGTTTTAGCGTTTATAAATCGCCGCAAATGATGGAAGCGCAAGTAGGTTTAGCATCAAGCGAGAATGAGCCTTGCCTACCTGCTGAGAAACCACCTCCCAATACTACTTTCTTTTGCCTCCCCCTGGAACTTTGTCTTTCTTCTTATCGCCTTTTTCCTTGGAATCTTCTTCCTTGGAATCTTCTTCCTTGGAATCTTCTTCCTTGGAATCCTCCTCCTTAGAGTCCTCTTTCTTGGAATCTTCTTCCTTGGAGTTTTCTTCCTCAACTTTGTCTTCCTCTACCGCAGACATTTGACCTTCTTTGGTTCCTTCTTCTACTCCTGAAATTCTCATAAGACTAAATGCCTCATCTAGTCTAATTAAATGTTCTCCATCTTCGTTTTCGTCCTGAAGGACAAGTGCCTTTAAAGGAGTTTCCTCTGTTGGTAATGACTTCAGTTGCTTTTCTGTTGGATAGTATTCTACTTTTGTACCTGCTTTCATAATGATTGTTTTTAATTGTTGTTACTATTAATTGATTGATCTTTTAAATGCTTTTTTGTTTCGATATAGTTATTAAGATTAAATATTGCTGTACAAATCCCTATAACTACTAACGATACCCTTATAACGGGGTGTAATGTCTTTCCAAATACTCCGGCTAATATCATTATTGGTGCAATATAAAATACATCAACTAGCCTTATACCTTGATAACCCTTACTTGTGTATCTCTTCATCCTGTTCCTTTTTCTTTCTCTTAAAGAACGCGTATCCTTGCTCTTTGAGTCCTTTTGATACGTTAAGAAATACCACTGACAATCCTACCAATCCCCCTACTATTACTGGTATCCATTCCATAACAGTCGAGATTACCCATCCCAGACTTATGAGATTAAGGAACGCAGTATATAAGTCCATCTTTATCCACATAGCCTTACTGTTATTTCATCCAGACAGGATCAAGTATTATAGGCTTCAGAGGCGTATCCTGATAAGTTGTTATAATAACAGCATCAGTATCAGTTGTTATAACCTCCTCTATATCTTCTTTGGTTGCAACCCTTGGAGCATCCTTCTTTTTCATAAACTTATCGTATGCCCAATATCCTAAAGCGATAAACGCAACTCCTACTAATATTAAAAGTCCTGTTCTCATTATCCTTGTTTTATTGCTCGTTCGTTAAGTACAATCCTTTGTCTCAATTCTTTCATCTGTAATTTTGACATAATATATTCCCTATATGTAGAGTAGATCATATAGGTTATAAAAACAACTATTAATATAGTTCCAATTATTTTAAATTGGGGACTCTTAACCAGATTCGTTAATATGGCTATTAGTTGTGTCATTTTATTTTGCTGTTGCAGTTTTCTTTGAAGCCGGTTTCTTTGAAGCCGGTTTCTTTGAAGCCGGTTTCTTTGAAACCGGTTTCTTTGAAGCTGGTTTTTTCTTTGGTTGGCTTTTCTTGCTCATCATTTCAAGATACTTCTCATTGAAAGCAAGGTCGCCATCAGCTTTATCTTTCTGAATCGTTAAACTTTTTTCCAAATAGTTTCTATATATCCCTATAATTATAAGGCAGAATACTATATAAACTGCTATCCACGCCGCATTTTTCATTTTGTTTGTTTTGGTGAAAAGGCTCTGCTTTTCTGTTGTTTTTTATATTTGTTCGTTGCTACTAAGAGATCATCTTTTATCATACAGTCAATTTCGCGTCTTGCGTTAATACCAGCCGTATTGTCTATATAGCTTATAAAGAAGTAGAATACTGCTCCTAGTATAAACAGAGCACCTATTATTTCCAATGTAGTTAGACTTTTCATTATCTTATATTTCTTACTCCACGAATACGTGATCTGCAAAGTTTTATTAAGTTCTCCAATAGCGCAATAAGACGGGAATACTCATCCCTTGCCTTCTCGTATTGACTTTGAGCATACGCAATGCTTTGCTGGGAGCTTGATTGGCTTGATGTAATAGATTCAAGGTACGCTTTTGCAGTTGATACATTAGATTGAGCACCCTGAAGCTGAGTAGTTAGTTCAGGAATATTTTTACAATCTAGTCTTGATGTTTTACTTGGTGTTGGTGAAGGTTTCCTGCTTAGGTTTTTTCCGCCCCTACATAGGTTTATTAAACTTTCCAATCTAGAGATAACGGTTTCTAGATGAAATTCTAGTGCCGTAACGGTATCTTTTAGATCATTAATTTCTCCCTGTGGTTCTTTATCAATAATCGCTTTATTAAGTTTAATTTTGGCATCTTCGAGTACGCCATATACATGACGTACAACTTGGGTCATTAATGGTATTTTTTTACATTGACTTCTTCTTGACTCTATTTTAAATCTTCTCATTTTATGGTCTTTTCGTTAGTTCTTCTTCGATTAAATCTGATTGCCCATTCGCCATTTCCTGAGCTGTATCCGTCTTATCAGTCCTCAATATCTCTCTATACCTTTCCAGTGCCTCTTCTAATTGCCCCTTACTATAAGCCCTATACGGACGACCATTAGCCTGGGCTGGTGCAGGTTCGGGAGTAGGTTCAGGGTCTGGTTCAGTTACTACTACTTCTTCTTCTTCGATTAGTTCTGGTTCGACTTCTATTATCTCCTCATCCTTTATCATCTGATTGAAGTCAGCAAGTGACATTTCCTCTCCGTCTATCAGGGCAGTTGTCTCATTTACCTGTTCAATTTTTATAGGTTCGTCTTTTCCTACGAATCTGTACTGTGTCGCCGCTTTCATTGTTTTAGTTTAGTGGTTTTTGATTATGTAATTTCCTAGTATTTTTCTGTTGTCGTCGTTAAGGTAAACAATAAATTTCGTCATTACCTCTTGAGATTTATAGCCTTTTTCGCTTTGGTCAACATATATATCAAGTTGACCTTTGAGAATGCTTACTAGGTCATCGGAATTATCTTTCCATGCCTCTTCTATAAAATTTTCTTTTACGCCAGTTAAGAAGTCCACTACCTGAGTTAGGGATGGGTTTAAGTTATCCTGAATCTCAGTTCCAAGTTTATATAAACTTAATGATAGTGATGCTTTTTCCTCTCCCTCTTTTGCTAATGTAATACCGTCTTTACTAATATTCCTGACTTCCCAATTTTTATCTCGTAATCTTATTATTTCTCCTACTTTTGGTCTTTTTTGACTATTATTTTTTGAACGATACTCTTCTTCAATTTTTAGGTGAATATACTCTGCATCTAATCCTGTTTCACGATATCGAAGAATCTTCTCAGTAAGCTCACGACCAATAGCCGCTTCGCTTGATAGTTCAATAATTCTATCTTTATCAGATAAGTTTTTCCAGTATTCTCCTTCTTCCCAATCGTCAAGAGTTCTTGAAATATCTTGAATCTTTTCCAAAGATATAGGATTGTTTTTTGGAGTTTTTCCACCATCCTTATAATAAATACCAGGAAGCTTTTCTAATTCATCGGCTATATTCAGTTGATCATCTTCTTCTGTAATATCTATATTCACCATATCTCCTTCGGGATTTTCCGCTATGAGCCAAATTAAAGGATTCTCTTCTTCTGTATCTATTTCAATAGATAACCTGTTATTATTTATGTCGTGAAAGAGCTCAATTTCATAAATCCCCTTTTTACCATATCCCATATCTTTAAGCTCACGTCTAAAATTTTTCAATGCCTTTACTGATGCCTTTCCTCCATCTTTATAAGTTCTTCCTCCATATTTATAAACCTTCCCTCCACATTCCTTGTGTCCCTTAATCTTATTAAGAATAGCCAAAGCATAGAACTCCGCTTTAGTTTTGGTAATCATTTTCGGAGGAGTGCCAGTTTCTACAGGAATCATTATCTTCTGAATCTCCCATTTTTCAGAACCTTTAAGTTTCCCCATTCCAACTTCAGAACCTTCCAGAACACTATCAGCCACACGCTCAGCCCAGTCTGGGGTGGAGTGTTTGGTATACTTTGCAGGGTCTTCGAATCGGGCATGGTAGAACTTTTGTTTCTTTGTTATTTTCATAGGGGTAGTGGTTTTTCCGCCGTCTTTCATTGGAATTAGCTCTGTCTCGTCAATCTCATCTTTAATTAATGGATACATATTGTAAGCAAACTGCTCCTTATCCTTAGTTGATTGAAAAATTTTATGAAAGCCAACCATGTCTTCTATTTGATCATGTATTGGAATCATTATAAAAGAACTCCACCCCTTTTCTTCTAATCTGTCTCTTTCCTCCTTTGATGTATTTCTTTTATGCTCTTCTTTTGTGGCATCCCTAACAGTAAAATACCTTTCAAGAAACTCTAATTTCTTTTTTCTTGACAGTCTTTTTGTTTTGCCACTATTATCTATCCTACCTGTTTTTATATTGAGAGACTTCCAGTTAGATTCATCATACTCATCCCACTCCTTAACAGGTTTCTCGTAAAGATAGTGTAATTCATTGGAGGTTTCTTCAAAGAATTTACGCTTAGCTACTTCTGTAGGTATCTTTCCTCCGTCTTTGTATCTATTAGTCTTGACATGACGTTTAACTTCGACTCTTATATCTGTTGGAAGATTTTCGTATTTATATCCTATAAATCTTTCTACATCTTTTCGTTCTTCTTCTTCAAAATGGTCTTTTAAAAAATGTAATTTTTGTTCTTTATTCCATGCTTCCCAAACTCCCATAGGCTTCATATTGCCGTATGATCTTGGAGCGAGTCCTCCGTCTTTCATATTAGCATCAGATATAAGATACTTAAACTCTTTATAAATCCCTTCATCTGCTGCATCCGTAAGATCTAGCTTGCGCTTAAATTCTTTTCTTTGTTTTGCGCTTAATTTATCCCAAATATCATTAGCTTTTTTAGGTTCAGATATTGCTAACTCATATAAAGCGTCTACATCTTTATCTGATCCCCAGTCTTTGAGTTTTCCCCCATCTTTCATTTCATTTTTTGCTTGATGGTATACCATGTCTATTTCCCTTGCCCAATTACCAGAATCAGTATAGCTTTCATCCATGTCCTTTAACTTGGTTTCTGGATATCTTTCATCTGGGGAAGTTTCAGCATCTCTGATAAATTCTTTTTTTGCTTTTTCCTTAAGATGATTAACTATATCTTCAATAGTGAATTTACTTTCATCTATCATTGAAACCACACTTGAATAACTTGGCGGGGGAGCGAATTCTCCTCCCATAGCTTCACTCATTTCCTGTGCTTCACCAATAGAATCAATCTCTTCTTTTACGTCCTTGATAAATAAATCTATATCTTTCATTTCAGTAATATCACATTTACCTTTTTCAAATTTAACTCCTCCCTCAAGTTCATTAATACAGGATGCAATTTTTGCAGGAGAACCCTTTACTTGGTACTCCTTTTTGCTACGCATTGAACGCTTATTTATTACGCCTTCATCGCCTTCGAGTTCAACTACTCTTCCATGTATATCAAACTTTTCTCCACCTTTGCTATGGCTTTTCCCGTGTACCTTTCCACCATCTGCCATAACACAATATACAAATTATAATTGACACTTCCAAGCCTTTTCTGTACTTTATTAAGTACCGCTAATAAGGTGTACAGTAAACTTTTCTAAATACTTTTATCTTTTTCCATCCCGTTGGGCATATTTTGCTATTTGTCTTTGGCACTTCCTTTAATTCAATATTCATCTTTTTTGCAACTTCAACTTCACATGGAGGTGGTGGTGAAGCGAACTTCATTGTTTCTCGCATCTTTTTACATTCCTTTACCTGTTTTTTAAAGGCAGGAGGTGTCCTGTATAGTACTATTATACTTCTTATAATAACTATAACTATAACTAATACTATCCAGTGCCACCTTTTCATAACAAATTGTTTTATTGTTCTACCTGTTCAGGCTTTTCTTCTTCGGTCTTATCTTCAGAAGCAGTCTCCTCTACCTTCTCTTCTTCAACCTTATCCTCCTTGTCCGAATCAACTTCAGTTGAGGCGGATTCAGGCTTTTCTTCTTCCTCTCCCGAGTCATTAGTTACAGGAATGTCTGGAGCATCAACAGGCTCCTCGGATTCCTTGCCCGAATCAGCTTCAGCTGAGGGCGGGTCTGCCATAACCGTCAACCCATCTTCCGAAACATAAAGCCCTGTATCTTCTACTAGAACTTCATCTACCTTGTTATCTTCACCAACAAAGAATACTGAAGGAACTCTTTTCTCTTTCGTAAATACCTCATACAAAAGATGATCACTCCCTTCTACCTGCTGGTGCGCGTACCCGGCCTCGGACATTTCTTCCTTTATGGAGTCTAGTGGAGTGGGAGAAGATCCCCCGTCGGACGCTTCTGCTTCGTCTACATGCGGCGAGGTATGAGATTCTGCTTTTTCGTCTTCTGGGGTGTCTTCAGTAGAAGCTGGTGCTTCCTTGTCCGATCCCCTGTCCGAATCAGATTCATCTGAGGCGGGCTCAGGAGCGGAAGATGAATAAAACTTTTGCAGAAAGGTGGTTATGTCCTCGTCAGGGAAGTCGTCAGAATAGTTCATGAACGGAATCTCTATGCTCTTGATGTGAAACATAGTACCAGATTCAGGGTCAACGAAACCAATTACCAAAGGCTCCATTTTGTCTGAAATGATTAACTTATCATATACCTCCGGGGATGTTTGCTCGGTTTGCTCAAGAACCGAGTACCCTTTAATGTATCCAGCATTTACCGAGTGCTTTGGAAAGAATAATTCACTTGCAAGTGTTTCAGTGATCTTTCCATCTACTACTAATTTGAGATCTCTAGTTTGCTCAAATGTAGGTTCTTTTCCTTCTTGATTTATAAACTTTACTGTTTTTTCTGTTAGCCGCATGATTTTTGTTTTTAGTATTAGTTATTTTATTTCTGGGTGGTACTTCTTGTATATCTTTGGTACTCGCAAAAACACTAGTCCAAGTACCAGAACTACTGTGATTACGAAATAAATAGTCAATAATGTATTTGTATTCATCTTTTAAAAACCGACCCTCACATAACATGAAGGACGGGTTTATCGCTAGCATAAACTATTACTTACGCATTCTCTTCAAAAGCAATAAAATCGAATTCGCTTGTATCGGTATTACTACTGCTAACTATCTCGAACTGAGCCGGAACTCCTGGGCCTCCTGGTATAAGGATCTCGACAGAAGGAAATCCTAGATCTCCACCAGGTACGAATCTCACTATGCTTACTGTTTTGAGTGATCTGAATACTACGATATTAACCGTTATTCTTCCGGCTAATAACTGGACTCTACCTTGAACACCTGCTCTTATAGGGCCTAAGATAGCTTGTGTCTGAACTTGTCCATTTTCATCCACGAACTTTCTTTTCAATGAGCCTGTATCTTTATCTACAAATTGCATTGAATCCTGTGCGTTTATAGCATCGTCATTTACTTGCGCCTCGTCTACTACTTTTGTTAAAGCCATGATATTTAGTTTTTAATTATTGTTAGTTATAGTTTACGCCGCTTTAATATTTTTATGTCATATATGCTAAAAGTACAATTTCTACAGTTGTATTGGAATTAGCATTAATTCTGTATTCGCATTTTTGGTCGCTTAATGGAACCAAGAGCTGACCATTAAAATCAAATCCTCCCGGTATTTCACCTCCTAGAGATGGTATGTCGGGCATAATCTGAGCATCTCCATCGAATCTCATTTCTAACAAGCGATTGTTTGCTCCACCTCCTGTTGTCGTTATGGCTATCTGAAATAGCGCCGCTCTTGAAATGTCGGTTCCTATTACATCACCACTAATATCAATATCTGTAAATACTATTGCTGGTACTCCACTTACTTTGTTTACCGATGCAACAAGATAAATAAACTTTCCACCTGAGCTAACCTGAAGCTCTACACCTGCACTGTCTAGGCGATAAAGAAGCCCATCAGCTTTATAATATTCAAGAAATTCTCCTGCTGGAGGAAATTTTACCGGAGTATCAATTCCTAAACGCTGAACAGGCCCTCTTGATATCTTTTCACCCATTTCCTATGATACATCTACAAGCACATACTGAACAAATATCTCTAACGACCCACCGTTTCCAGCATTGGTTGGATTTCCTCCTTGTACCTTAGCAAATAGCGCAACGGCTTCTAAAAGCTGAGTATCGTCTAGTGCGAATCCTGAATTATTAACTGCCATTAATCTGTGTATGGTTTCAGTCGATCCAAGTAATGGATTTGCTCCGGTAGTTTCTGCTTGTGGTTCGTCCGAAATTGTTGCGACACCATTAAAGTTAATGAGTTCTAAAATAAGATTGTTAGCATATTCAGTATCTCCATCAAAAGTTAATTTTACACTCGCAGATACTACTTGAATTGCCTGTCCTGCCACAGGTGCGGGTACTATTTCGATTGGCGTATCAAAAAGATCGAGTATCTGTGCTTCGTCCAAGGACAACTTAGCCGTAAATGTAATCCCTAGTGGAACATCAATCTTTTCTCCGGTTGGAGTTTCAATCCTAAAGAAAAACTTACCGTCTGATTTCCTTTGCCAAATCTGTCCATCTTGTGTGGTTATCCCTAGATCATTTACTTGAGTTGGTGAATCTAAACTTTTTGTTTTTGCTGGCATTTTATTTCTTTTTAAGGGTTCTTATTTCTTTTTTGAGTTCGTTCACTTTAGAAGCATTATCATCCCTCTCAGTTTGTATTGAATAAAGCTTATTAAATAAATCTCCTTCATCCTTTATAAGTGCTAGAACTTGTTTCCTGTCCTCAGCACTTGCAATTATGCTATTGGTAAATAGGTTTCTAATATTAACTGCATCATCACCATTCAAGGAAAGGGACTTCCCCCCTCCTTTACCTTTTTTCGCCGCTTGATTCATGCTATTTTTTGGATTTTTTAGCCAAGTCCTTACGCCTTTTAATTACGTCTTTTGCCCTGTCTCTAGGATGTAATTTCTTATCAGTTGTTATTTCTTTTTCTTTTGCCATGATATTTAGGTTTTTATTATGGTGTTGTAATATTGACTGCTCCTCCTG
>SDBS01007900.1_pt1 | contig 10316 bp, 4 predicted proteins | sample 2277091 | NCBI WGS metagenome assembly SDBS01 (sample SAMN10404972, study PRJNA504765) | marine sediment metagenome | isolation source: marine sediment core GS10_PC15, 163 cmbsf | place: Arctic Ocean: Southern Knipovich Ridge | collected 2010 | reverse complement strand
CAGTTGCTTGGGGGCCTGGGCGGGCTTTTCGACCTCGGCTGCGGAAACGCAAACAGCCAGCATAAACGTGACACTGATCAGTCGAATGCGAAACATACTCTCCTCCGAGCCACAAAAGACGGCAATGACATATATACTGTTACGCAATTGCCCGCAATCCGCAAGAGCGCTCTTGGAGGCTGATAAGAACCTGTCAGCGGCGCCGCCGGACAGGGACAGAAATTTATCTTTTTCGGATAACCTTTATTGAATCGGACGGTTAAATATGCCAAGATAGGAATCCAAGTTTTTGAATCACCTGACGAGAATCTCTGGGAATTAACAGGAACGAGGAAGTTGCTATGGGCAAGCCCGTGATGTGCGCGACCTTGATCGCTGCCATCTTATTGCCGAGCGTGATGGCCCGCGCCGAGGGCCAGTGGGAAATAACGGCCGCCAGCCAGGAAGCGGCGAAACGTGGCCTGGAATGGCTGCACAAGAATCAAGGCAAGGAAGGCAACTGGGATTCAAAGGATCTGGGGTTGGTATCGGTCGGGGCCCTGGCGTATCTCTCTGCCGGGCATACCCCTGATACCGGCAAGTACAGAGAAGACGTCCGCAAGGCGCTGGATTACGTGCTGCTCAACGCCAAACCGTCGGGGCTTTTGAACATTACCGGCAGCAGGCGCGACATGTACAACCACGGCCTCGCCACGTTCGTGCTGACGCAGGCCTACGGCACGACCAACGACAAGCGGGTGGGCCGAACGCTGAGAAAAGCGGTCAAGGTGATCATCAACGCCCAGTGCAAGGACGGCGGCTGGGATTACATCGCCAAGCGCCAGGATCGGGGCCACGACCTGTCCCTGGCGGTTATGCAGGCCAAGGCGCTGCGGGGGGCGATGGATATCGGCATCCATATCCCCCGCCAGAACATCAATAGGGCAATCGAATCGGTGCAGGGGTATTACCGCCCGAGCGGGAACACACCCGATCGGGAGGCCGAACGGCACGGCTGGCGCCATCAACAGGCCAGGTTCCCCGGGCGTTTCACATATAGCGGGGGCGGTGGGGGCACCACGGCGATGGCCGCAGCCGGCGCCGTGTGTCTTCAGGAATACGGCAAGTACGATGATTTTCGGATCTTTCGCAGCATCCAGGGGGTGCTGGATGATATTGGGAATCGCATGAAGGTCGTGCCGGGAAAGGTGCCCTTCGACGCCTACACGATGTACTATGTCAGCCAGGCCCTTTATCAGGTCGGAGGCAAGCCGTGGCGGGACGGCTATCCGCTCATCCGCGACGCACTGGTGAAGACCCAGGTCCGTGGCACAGGCGCAGATGCTGGTTATGGCTCGTGGGAGGGCGGCAGGGTCGGCGGCAAGGCCGGCCAGTTGTGGGGCACGTCCGTGGCCGTCTTTGCACTCAATATTCCCAACCGTTACCTGCCGATCCTTCAGCAGGGAAAGGTTGGGCGAGGGACCAAGGGCGCCAGGGTGCATCGCATGCCTGTGGGAGGGAAAACCATAGTTGGGCGACAAGGCCCGCGGCCCGGCGGCAAGGGGCGGTTGGCCGAAATCAAGGGGTCAAAATCCCCTGCCTCGCCGGGATAAACGGCAGGAGAACGGAAAGGCGTTGGCTAAAGAATGAGCTTCTTATCCGGTATGTTTCTGTTGGGGCTGTTCGCGGTCGCCGGCCCGGTAATTATCCACCTGCTGAACCGCAGACGGCGGCGAACCGTCTACTGGGCCGCGATGGACTTCCTGCGAGAAGTGATCAAGCGCACCCGTCGAATCCTTCAGTTGCGCGATATACTGCTGCTGGTGCTCCGTACGTTGGTGGTGCTTCTGTTCATATTCGCGATGGCCCGCCCATACTGGAGCGCGGGGGCGAGCGCGGAGGCCGGCGACCGCCCGATGCACGCGGTGCTGGTAATCGACAATAGCCTGTCGATGGGGTACAAGCAACTCAAGAAGTCCCTGCTGGACCTGGCCAAAGACAAGGTCCGCGAATTCATCGAGGCCCTGCCCGCAGGCTCGGACATCTCAATTATCCCGCTTTGCAGCGATTCCCAGTGGCACGCCCGCGACGTCTACGCCACCAAGGAAGACGCCCTGGAGGCAGTAAACCGCATCGAAGTCGTCGATCGATCCGTCCCCATAATCGCGGGCTTTGCCCAGGCTCAGCGGGCCTGTCGCCTCGCCAGTGAAATCCCCACTAAACGCGTGGTATTCATCGGCGACGCACAACCCAGAACGTGGTCACTGGAAGGCGCCGAAACGTACCTGGCGGGGATTTCCGACATCCAGATCGTACAGGTCGCCCCCGCCGAGCGGGACAACACGTGGGTGGCTGACTTCAAGCTTCTCCACGGGATTGCCGACACGGACTCGACAGCCGTGTTCCGCGCGACCATCCGGCATGAGGGCAGAGCTCGCAAGCGCGTCCAGGTAACGCTCACCATCGACAACGTGGTGGCGGCTGAACGCCTCGTGGACCTCATCGGCGGACACGAGCTGCAACTGGACTTCCAGTACAAGTTCGTCGTTGCCGGAACGAGCGCCGAGCCGCTGTTCGTCCCGGCAGAGCTGAAGTTGACCGAGGACCACCTGGCCATGGACGACTATCGAGCGCTGATAGTCCCGGTGGTCGCCAAGACGCCGGTTGTTTTCATCGACCAGCACGGGCCCGATGAACGCCCGGACGACAACGTGTTCGGCGAGACCTCGCGGGTTCGCAGGTTACTCAGTTCACGGTCTCACGGGCCCACGGGGGGCAAGCAGCTGATCAGGCAGGTTCTTCGGACCATCGACCAGATCACTCGCGACGAGTTGAAGGAAGCTCGCCTGGTGGTCATCGCCGGGGTCGAATCCCCATCGCGCGAGGCGGTGGCGCTGCTGCGAGAGTACGTGGAACAGGGCGGCAACATCTTTCTGGCCGCCGGCGGCGGGTTCGACCCGGCCCAGTGGACCGCGACGGCCTGGCAGGACGGGGCCGGGATCCTGCCGACCCCGCTGAAGGACATGTTCGTCGGGCGGGTTCCCCAACCCAACCAGGCCAGCGTAGCCGGCTTCGGCCTGGATGAAGCGACCATCATGGGCCAGGCCCTGTACCTGGACACGACTCCCGAGGAAACCGCCGATATCCTCGGCTCGCCGCAGTTCTTCAGGGCCGTGGTTGCCGACGTTCAGGCCGGTCGAAAGGCGATCTCCAAGGTCGAACGAGAACGGATTCAAGAGCAACGCAAGTGGCTCGATGAGTATGAAGCAAACGACAAGCGCTGGGCCGAGTTGGATCGTACGGGCAGACTGTCCGGCAACGAAGCCGCGCGGCGCAACAGCGATCGCATTAAGGCCGCTGCCATGTCGCCCAATTGGCTTGCATGGAGCAACCCGCTTGCCCGCGATGCCGCGGAGCTCTCGGTCGAGGACCTGGTCAAGACCACCCTGCCGCAGGTACTGGGAAGATACGACAACGGCCATCCCTTCGTCGTGCAGCGTCAGATCGGCAAGGGACGTGTTGTCATGCTCACGTCAGGCCTGTGGCCGAGTTGGAACACGCTGGCCCTGGAGAACAGTGTGCTGTTGCTGGACCGGATCATGCGATCTCTGCTGATTCGCTCTCTTCCTGACCGGACGTTCGGCCCGGAAAACGAGATTCTGATACCGGTGGCGGGGGTCGACCAGATGGCTGACTTCGCCTTGCAGTCTCCGGGGGACAAAGAACCGCACCTGCAGAAGGTCGAGGCCCTCGGGCGAGGCTATGGGCTGGTTCTCAGGTCGATCCAGAAGCGAGGGTTCTACCGAATACAGCGCAAGGGATCTGCGGGTGAGAGCGCGGACGAGCTGAAGAAGGACGCCTGGATCATAGCGCTGGCGGTGAACGGGCCCGCGGAGGAAAGCGAATTGGCATCCCTGACCGAGGCGGACGTGCCGGGCACGATCGGACCGGCCAACATCTCCTGGGTTGAGGCAGACGAGAAGATCAGCCTGGCCGGCAAGACCTACATCGGTCACGATTTCTGGAAGGTATTGATGGTCCTGACGCTGGCGTGTGTTCTGCTGGAAATGGTTCTCCTGACAATTTGGCGTCTGGCAAGCCTGTCCAAGACTACCGGATCGCACCAGGGACCCGCCGGCCGAACGGGCACGGCGCCGGAGGCAACGCGATGACAGATTGGATCGGAAAGCTTCTTGGCATCGAGGGGCTGGAATCGGTTGTGGACTTCCACCCACGGTTTGCGGCCCCGTGGGCACACAATCGCCCGGCGCTGGTTCTGTTTGCCTGCGTGGCCCTGGCGGCAGTTTCGGTCGTTTTCTACGTGTGGTACCAAGGCCTGCAGAAGAAGAGGGTCAGCATCCCCATGGCCATTTTCCGGGCGGTCCTGCTGGCGCTGTTGGTGTGTATTCTGGCCGAACCGCAGATTGCTATGGCCATCAAGCACAGCCCGCGTCCGCTGCTGCTGATGCTCTTTGACGGCACCGACAGCATGAATATGCGAGATAATCTTTCGGAAGAATCCCAGGAAGCGATCCGCAAGACCCTGGGCGCCGAAACGCCGCCATTCCCGCAAGACAAGCACCCCACCCGCCAGGACCTGGTCCGCGCCACGATTCGCAGCAACAAGCTCAACTTGCTGGCGACACTCGCCAAGAGATTCCGCCTGAGGGGCTATGTCCTCGACCAACCCGACCAGGTGAGGGAAATCCTGATGCCGCAGGAGGGTTCTGACCGCGTGGACGCCGCTTCGGTCGCGAAGCAGTTGGCCAACACCAAGGCGAACGTCACGGCGCTCGGGGCGGCCCTGGACGATCTCAGCCGCCGCAGTCGAAGCCATCTGCTGGCGGGAGTGGTCGTCGTAAGCGACTTCGATCAGAACCGGGGCCAGCCTGCTTTGCATGCAGCCAAGCGGCTCAAGGTGCCGCTCTACACGGTTGGGCTGGGCCCGCGTGAAGCCAAGGATATCTCCGTCAGCCTTCAGTCGCCGCTGGTCCTGAAAAAGGGAGAGAAGACCGGCATCACCGTGCTGCTTCGTCAGAGCGGCCTGGACGGCCGCGACGCCGAGATCGAACTGCGGACCAGGCGGCTGGGAACTATCGAAGGCGCCGGCGAAGGCCAGCAGTTTGAGCGGGTTGCGCCTATCAAGACCGTCCAGCTCGACGGCAGGACTATCACGGCCAGCATAGAATACCAGCCCCAGGCAACCGGGCGGTTTACTCTGGAGGCCCGCGTCCAGCCGCTTGACGGGGAGGTGCTCCAGGAAAACAACTCCGCCCAACGCGAGGTGACCATCCGTGACGAATCGCTGAAACTGCTGTTCGTGGAATTCGAACCAACGTGGGAGTGGCGGTTCATCAAAGAGGTTTTCCATCGCCACCCACTGATCGGGCGCGAAGGCTTCCGCACCTATCTCGATTCAGCCGACTTCACCGTTCGCAGGACCAATGATCTGTTCATCGAGACGCTCGTTCGCTCGCGCGAAGAGTTCTTCAGCTACGACGTGATCTTCCTGTCCGACGTGCCGACAAGGACCCTCTCGCCGCATTTCCAGGACATGCTGCAGGAATACGTCTCAAGGTTTGGCGGCGGCCTGGTGGTCCTCGCGGGCCCGCGGTTTGGGCCCACCGCCCTGCTGAATACAAAAATCGCCGACATGCTCCCCGTGGTGACCGGACCCGGCACCCGGCGCCGCAACGATGAGTTCACTCTCCGCCTTACCCCCCAGGCCAACGATTACGACTTCATGAGCCTCGGACAATCCGAGCATGAGAGCCTGCGGGCCTGGGCCAACCTCAAGAAACTGCAATGGTATCAGCCGAGCCTCCGTCCCCATCCGCTGGCGACCGTCCTGGCGGACCATCCAATGGACCGCTGCGTGGACGGCAAGACACCTCAGCCGCTGATCGCCATCCGCCGCTACGGCAAGGGCGAGGTGGTGTACTTCGCCTTCAACGAGACTTGGCGCCTGCGAAGGCTTTACGCGGAAAAATACTACAGCCAACTGTGGGGCCAGTTGATCTATCGGATGGGCCTCAGCAGAGCGCTGGGGTCCCAGAAGCGCTTCAGGGTCGAGACCGACCGCCACGTGTACCAGGCCGGACAGAAGGTGCATATCACCGTCGAGGCCTACGACAAGAATTACGAACCCCTGGCCGTCACCAGCCTTCCGGCCAGGTTGCTCGCCCAACAAGCTCCGGGCGATTCCAAGATATCGCAGATGAAGCTGAACATTCCGATGTCTCGCGACAAGGTGATCTTCGAAACCTCAGTGCCGATCCTCAGCACCGGCCTGCATCGGCTTCTGGTCAAGGACCCGATCACGCTGGAGGAAGTGGAGACGACCTTCAAGGTAGCCCCCACCACTGCCGAGGGTCGATCGGCCGTCAGGAACGTGGCGTTGCAGGGCGCGTTGGCCGAACACACCGGCGGCAGGGTGTACGAACTGCACGAAATTGGCAAGCTGGCCACTGACATCAAGGATCGTTCCATAGAGGAATTCAGCGAGCGCCGCCTGGCACTGTGGAATACGTGGTGGGTGCTGCTGGTGGCTGTGGGACTGATGCTGGGCGAGTGGTTAACCCGTAAACTGCTGAACCTACAATAATGAAACGACTACAAAAAGTCCATGCTGGTTTGGCCCGACTGCGGCTGTACAGATCAACAGTGCGGTTCGGGGTAATGGGATCCGCGGTCCTCAGCCCCCTGCTGTGGGCGTTGGCGGCTGCGTTTGTTCTGGATTTCCTGATTCGCATGGATTACGTGTCGCGGGGCATCGTATTGGTCGCGCTGATTGGCGTGGCGGTATGGTCGGTCATCCGGCATCTCCTGCCCGCCATGAAGGTCCACGAATCAGACACTGCACTGGCGGTGATGGTTGACACAAGGCACAGCATGCATTCCGATCTGGTGGCGGCTATCCAGTTCGATGACGAAAGCCGCCCCCAGTACGGCTCGACGAATCTCAGAGAAGCGGTCATCGAGCGTACCGGACGGGAGGCAGCCGGCCTTACCTTCCTGGCAGGGTTCTCCCGCAAGGAATTCATTCGCCCCGTGGTGTTTCTTATTAGCGTGGCAATTTGTCTGTCACTGGCGGTGAATTTCTCCGGCCACACCGGCGCATTCTTCAATCGCCTGCTGCTCGGCAGGGCCCACTACCCGACACGGACGATCATCAAGGAGATTATCTCCCCCGGCAAGACCGCGCCGTACGCATACCCGGTGACCTTTACCGTTCGCGGCGCCGTTCGCGAAGGCGAGATGCCCGAATCGGGCGAGGTGCAGATCGAAGCTGTCAGGACCCGTCTGGAGACCACCGTGAAGCTGGAGCGCTCCAAAGAAGACCCGAGCCTGTACGAGGGCACACTCAATCGCGTCGTGGACGACCTGTCCTACGTCATATACCTCGGTGACGCCGAGAGCGACCCGCGGGAGCTGACGCTGATCCCCCTGCCGCTGCCGGTACTGGCCATGGAGGTGATCGCTCCCGCCTATGCCATCAGGAAGGCCCCGCCCCAACCGACAAATCCGCGACAGGCGCTCGTGCTGGAGGGCTCCGAGGTTATCCCGACCGTCACCGCCGACAAGAAGCTTCGCTCCGCCACGCTCACCTTCGAAAAAGACAAGCATGTGATCCACCTGAAACGCCGCGGAGAGAAGTTCACACTGGATAGTAAGAGTAAGACCGACCCGCCGTCCAAGGTTACCAAGACGCCCCTGTCCAGTGTCACCGAGACAGTGCGCTTCGAAATACAGGTTAAGGACACCGACGGCCTGAGCCCTGAGAATCCAATCAAAGGCGTCATACACGTTTCCGTCGATCTGCCCCCGCGGGTGGCCTTGGCGGCCTACAGCCAGTTTGTCGTGCCCAAAGCCTCGCCCCAGATAATGTTCAAGGCCGTCGATGACTACGCCCTCGACCGCCTCGTGCTTCACCGGACCATTGTCCGCGCCGAGGGCAAAGAGGAGATACCCCTGGAGCCCATCACCTTCAAAGTCGATGGGCACGAGCCCGAGTTTGCCAGGTCCTACACGCTCCGCCTGGGGGAGCTGAAGGTCGACGACAAGCCCGTCAATCTCCAGAAGGGCGAGCAGCTTGTCTTGGCCATCGAGGCAGTGGATTTCCGCGGATCGACGGAAGGCAAGTCCAGACAGTCCGAGAAGTGGGTGTTCGAAGTAACCGACCAGGCCGGCGTTCTGGGAGCAATGGACCGGCTTGACGAACAGATGGACAAGAAACTGGACGAAATTCTTCGCGCCCAGTTGGAGGCAGGAAAATGACCATGCGAAAACAATCAGTCCTGTGTGCGGCATTACTAGTAGCCTTGGTGCTGTCGACGGCGTTGTCGCTTCCGGCCAACCGTGCGTTCGGCCAGGCGGCCGGGGGAGATGACGAGTTGATCGCTCGCCAGCACACCTACCAGAAGCGCGCCCGCAAACTCATGCAGGGTCTGCTGAAGGGTGTTCTCAAGATACATCTAAAGCAGCTGGAAGAAAACCAAATGACCGAGTTGCCGCTCTATGGCGACCTGAAGGACATGCAGAAGCGGTCCGGGGACCTGGTCGAGAACGAGATGACCGAAGCCGTCGACCTGCTCTCCAAGGCCCATTCGGCCAAGGGCAAGGAGCGGACTAAGCTCTATAAAGAGGCCCACCAAAAGATGCACCAGATCCTGCTTCGGCTTCTGGCCGAACGGGAGCGTCTGCGCCTGCGGCGACAACTGGCCGAGCTTGTCGAGCGAGTGCGATTCCTCCTCACCAGGCAGAACTTCGTCCATAAAGCCACGCTCACCCTGAACGACGAGAACGAACGCGCCATTGCGACTGCCATTCAGTCGCAGAAGGCTCTGGATCTGCTTTGCGTGAGTCTGGAAAAGGCTTTGAAAGATGCCTCCGAGCAGCAGGAAGAACTGGGGGCGCTGGCCGCGGATGCCAGCCGGGCCCTGAAAACGGCCGGCGTCGTGGCCGCAATGACCCAGGCGGTAACGCAACTGACAGCCGCCGACTTCGTCGAGGCCGGCAAAACCCAACGGACCATCATCACGGGTCTTCAGCAAGTCATGGCCGCCCTGCAGTTGACCAGCCGCAGCATTCTGATGCAGGCGGCGAAGCGCGTGGGCAAGCTCCTTGAGCAGCAGGAGAAGCTCCGCAATACGGTCCGCGCCCAACAGTTCACGGATGCAAACGTCGAGCAATGGGTCACCGAGCAGGGGCAGATCAGCAATGATCTGGGCGGACTTGTCTCCCTGCTGGGAACCAGCGAAGTATCCACGCGTTTGACGGATATCGCCACCGATGCCTCCGAGGCCGCAAGAAAAGCTATTTTCGCCAAGACAAAACCCCCGGCCGTCAACGAGCAGGGGCGGGTCATTGGCGCCCTGGCACAGTTGCTGGAAGAGCTTCGCCTGCAGATCGAAATGGAGCGTGACCGCACGGCTGAAGAACTCATGAAGCTCCACGCAAAGCTCATGGGAATCAGGGACAAGCTGGTGGTGGTGCTTGGGAAGCACGACACCGGCATCAAGGGCGCGGCTGCCGATAAGGCCAAAGCCTCTAAGATCGAGGGCGAGGTGCGCAAGGCACTGAGAGTCATCGCGGACGACCGGGAATTGACCAGGATAGTGGCCTCGCGCATACGCACGGCGGCCGATGCCGCGGAATCGGCCGGCAAAGCCCTGACGGAAAATTCCGCCGACAGCCCCAAGAAGGTCCAGTTGAGCGCGCGGGCAATCCGCCACGCCGTCGGGCAAGCCAGGGAAGGCGCCGCCAAGGCTTATCTCAATGCACTGGCCATGACCCTGGGAGAGCTGAATCGGGCTTCCGAAGTGCTGGACCGGGCCGCAGCAGCCAGTCGCTACCTGGGCCAGGAACTGAAAAGTGGCACGCTAACGCCCGAGCAGCTGGCCTACCCCCGCTCGGAAATGGAAAAGGTGCAGCAAATCGCGGAGAAGATCGCCGAGGGTGTCAAAGTCACCGCACCGGATGCCGTTGGGCCCCTGAAGATAGCCGCCGACGAGACAGGGAAACTGATCAAAGAACTGAGTAAGCCCGATCGCGATGCCAAGATGACCGAGCAAGTCGCCGTGAAGCTCGAGGACGTCGCCGGCAAGCTGCGACAGAGCATGGGCAAAACCGCCGAGGGCCTGATAAAGGCCATTCGCAAGGCAGATCGCGATGGCTTGTCTGTGCGGCGGATTGAGACTCTCAGGCAGCTCCAGGAGTATTACAGATTCGCGGAGCAGTGCGCTCGTAGGTACCGCAAGCGCATGTACGGCTTCCGGGACTTCGAGTCCATGTGGCAGGATATCCGGCCAAGCGGCGCATTCGAGACCTTTGTGGGT
>SDBS01007899.1_pt1 | contig 10316 bp, 9 predicted proteins | sample 2277091 | NCBI WGS metagenome assembly SDBS01 (sample SAMN10404972, study PRJNA504765) | marine sediment metagenome | isolation source: marine sediment core GS10_PC15, 163 cmbsf | place: Arctic Ocean: Southern Knipovich Ridge | collected 2010 | reverse complement strand
AAAAGGTTTCTCTTTTGTTCCGTAAATGCCTTTTCAGGCTCTCCCCCTTCAGGACCACCCCAAAAATCGGGTGTTGGAGCACTCCCTCCGGGCTCTTGCCATATAACATCACCTCCTCTCTACCTTTAACGTTATTGTACCACAGCTTGTCAACCGGCAAGCCTGGCACAGTGCTACTATAGCATAAAATATCTGTTTGTCAATCGGTAATAGGCCATATATCTAATACAAACAAAATGACGTCTTGTTACTTGGCAGCCTTCGGGCTAAGACAGCCTATACGTATGCACCACAATATACGACCATAAAAAAGGTCCGCCCAATCTTACGCCTGAGTGTCGAGCGTAAGACCATACGGATAAAAAGGAACATTATTTCGTATCAAATTTCTTATCAAAACCTCTTAAAAATGGACTGAGCATAAGCTTAGCAACAAAGGTTTTCAATGGATTCACCTTTGTTTCATAAAAGAAATATTCCTTGTCCTTATAGAAATCATAATCAGCAGGAAAATGATTTTTATGTTTTTCCGACATGGTCTTAAACACTTGAAACCACATGACATTCAAAAACGTGGGTGGAAGGGGTTTATCAGACTTGAGCGATCTATAGAATTTTCGGGACGCCTTATCAACATCACGAGCAATAGTTTCTTTATATTTGGGCCGGTATTTAAATGGAGGTGTTATTACAGCCAGTTTGGACACTAGATCGCTACCTCCCATAGTATAAGAAAGCATTTTAAGCGTTTCTTTCTGTCCAACGCCACCAGTTGTTACTATTAACATGAGCTTCTGGTTAACGAATATTGGACGGTGAAGTGTGTATGAAAATCTGTCAATAAAGTTCTTCATCAGCCAAGAAACGTTCATTGAGTTAACAGGTGAAACAAGAATAATGCCATCAGAAGCAAGAATTCGTTTCTCGATATCGGCCCGAGAATCCTTCAAGGGGCATTTGTCCTCGCCACGGGGAATACAAGCGAAACAACCCTTACACAATTCGAGGTTAGCATCCTTCAGGAAGAGATGATCGAATTCCAAATCAACTTTCCCAATGCTCTCACTGTTGGCATAAGATTTCAAGCGATTTTCTACCTGTTGAGTGATTCTGTAACTATTTCCTTTTTTCGGGCTACCGATTATGGCTAGAACTTTCATGGTCTACTCACCACTTTCTACTTGCTCCGGCTGTTCTTTTATCAATAGGTATGCCAGTATGAAAATCCATAACTGATATGTATATATTGTTATTCTTTCAAACAATCCCAGCAATTCAGGCCGAGGCACGAAGTGCCGAAGGGTATCAAAACCACGATTATTCAAATGTAATACCCCTCTCTGGGAAAAGCAACCATTTTAGCTAGGGAGACAAAACTAGCATTTATGTGAAGGGGTGTCTAATTCAACACAATCGGACTCTTAAGCCCTTGGTCGCTGGTTCAAATCCAGCCGCTGCCACTTTTTATTTAGCTTTCCTTTAATATAGCATCTATGTCTTCGCATGCTTTAGGCAATACTTTTTACTTAACTTTCCGTATTTCTCAACATCCTTTTGCTGAGAAGCATCTTAGGCAGCCTCTTAAATTATATGCGCACTTTACCCAGTCGAGAGAACCACCGGCATTTGCTATGGGTATTATTATTACACTATATCTTGCTAGCATGTTTTACAAGATCTTTGCCATACTTTCGAATAACAATTAATCCAACTCCCCACATAGCGGTTGCGTAAACACTATAAAAAATAACCCAGTTGACCGGCTCTATATATGTGGGTGTTAGTACCCACAAGAACCCTGTTGAACTAGCGTGCATTAATTGTGCTAGCAGTAAGCTTCTTGTATTTGAATAAACCCATACGATGATAATCCGAAGAGCAACAAGGAACAGAACAAACGTGATGAAATATGGTAGCCAATAAGCCCCAAGATCTGAGGATTGCAACAGGAACCATACAACCACATGCCATATACCGTGGAGGAAACCTAGATAAATACTCGTTCTGATGAGGCCATACTTTAGTCTCATCTTGGGAAACGCAAATCCCATCCAGCCTATCTCTTCCAGAAACCCAGCCGAAAGCCCCATCAGGATGCCAACAGGAACAAAAATGGGGGTAAACTCGGGTGAAACAGTTGCAGAAAGCGGAAAGGACACGACTAATATCAAAAACGGGAAGATTAACAAGGTAAGGTACCATTTACCCACACGCCATATCTTCATGCGGCCGAATAAATCTTTGAGGCCTTGTTTCCCATCGACAATAGATGTCATTACGATGCTTGACAAGATGGGAGCAGCTAACATAGCTATTGCCACAAGTCCGGCCGACGATTCTATGGATTCACCACGAAAGAATTTTGGTCCTACGGCTAAAATACTACCTACCCAAGCTATCGCGAAAGCCATCAAAAAGTAGCTCGCCAATGGGTGACGTTGGATATATGTTTTCATCAGTTTCTCCTCTTATGACTAGCCTAAATAGGTTTTCAATCTAATTTCCCAACGGAGGAGTGTAAAACCTGCCAGTTTTGAAACTTCAGTTCATGACTTTTATTAAGTATTATCTTTTCAAAGTTCCACACTTAAACAGGTCCCACAACCCTCTTGACCTTTGCCTGATTTGTAGATTCAGCCCATTTATCCCATTTGCTTAGATCTATTTGCCATTTCTCTTCCGGTTTTTGTGTCATAGTAAGGGTATTTTACTCCTGTATATGGCGGGAAGCAATGGGATAGTAACATTGACATTAAGTGCTCAGATAGCTAGGTTGGTATATATCAGTTGAAATAAGGAATGCAGGTTTATATGAAAAAAGCGATTCTTATAATTTCATTACTTTCATTGCTATTTGCAGGTTGTCAAACAGAGCCTTCCATTCCATATACTTATCAATCACCTGAGAATATTGATGATGGATTAGATGTCGGCACCTTAGAGGAAGTGAACATTGATTCAGTATTGATTGAGAAAGCAGTGAATGAGATAAATCGGGGCAAATACAAAGAAGTGCATTCTATGCTTATTTTCAAGGACGATAAGTTGGTATTAGAAGAGTATTTTACGGGGCACAAATTCAAATGGGACGCTCCTAAGCATCACGGTGAATTGGTGACCTGGGACAGGTCTATGTCGCATCACATTCATTCTGTGACCAAAAGCATTACTTCAACCTGCATCGGAATCGCAGTAGATCAAGGCTATATCGAAAGTGTTCATCAATCCATATTCGATTATTTACCAGAACATCAGCATCTCAATAAAGATGGTAAAACGACGGGGGATTTGAAGGAGAAGGGAATAATACTATAGTATCAACTCTAGTTTCTTCATGAAGTTATTCTCTAGGATTGCACGAAAGCTTAGAATGTGCAGCGAATAAATAAGGGCTGGACAACAAATGCGGTTAACCAGCCCTTAATTATAACCCAAGGTATTGACAAGCAGACTAATGGGAGTAGAATTGAATTATAAGCATATAAATTGACCTGAAAATAGAATAAGGTATAGAGGCCGGGAAGGTGAAAGAAGGGCACTAGAACTGCTGAATTGATGGCGTTGGCTGGTGCCCTTTTTGGTTGGTATTTGGGAAACTGACGACTGAGAGGTGATGCGTATGATAAATAAAAGTCGGCTTCTTTACTATAGATGTAGAGAAGTTGGTTACCTCTACTTCAACAGCCCGATAGACTTAATAAAAAGGAGGATACAATGAAAGTAATGCAGCGAGGTATTATGAAAATCCTCCCTGGCAAGATGGCAGAGACGATGGAGCTTAATAAAAAGCACATGGCTATCTCAAGTCGCTATGGGATGCCTACTACTGGCATGAGGATGTACCGCCCCTGGGTTGGTGGAGGCGACTATATGCATACCGTCATTTTTGAGCTCGAGTGGGATAGCCTTGCCGAAATGGCAACCTTTTTTGAGAAGGTGATGGCAGACCCGGAGATGCAGGCACTCATGCCGAAGTGGGAAACGCTCCTCGAGAGTCATCAAGTCGAATTGTATATGCCAATGCCATAGGAGCCTGACTAAGGTAAGTCAATCCTGATTTTACTGGTCACCCTAATAAGGTGGGGGGGGCGGGTGCCAAAGTAGGCACTTTGCCCCCTTTTCTCGGTGACTGGCACAGGAGACCTTGCGGCACGTTGTTTTCTGGCATTTATTATACCGACAAGTAACCACCCTTTAGGGAAAGCTCGGATTTTCCCTCCGCTCAGGAAGGGACTCTTTTCCAGGGTCAACTGATACGGAATTACCCGAACTCGGCTTAAATGAAGTTCAACGATAGGTACAACAAGTAACCCTCTTCCAGATGGAGATTGAACAATTGGGCGCACTGTTCAAACTAATTAAACATTAGCATTTCATTTGGTCACGTACACTGCTAACCAGAGGTCAAGTGTTCCGTTATAATGTTAGTCAGTAACTCCAATGGGAGAGGTAATTGAGATGAAGAAGATGATAGTCTTTGCTTCAGTGGCAATCCTGATGATTGGGTTGACCGCCTGTGCCCAGCCGGCAACAAGTCCGGCAGTAGCCAGCGTATTGCGATCGGATAAACCAAGAGTTACTTCGCCCAGCGTGACTGAAGGCGACCTCGATAACCTAGTTAGCGATAATAGCGCTTTCGCTCTTGACCTTTATCAGCAATTGAGAACAAGGGATGGCAATCTATTCTACTCTCCCCACAGCATATCGGTGGCACTGGCCATGACCTATGCTGGTGCTAGTGGAGAAACAGAAGATCAGATGGCTGACGCTCTGCATCTCGGTCTTCCACAGGATCGGTTACATCCGGCTTTTAATAGCCTTGATATTGAACTCGCTAAGCGCGGTGAAGGCGCGGAGGGTAAAGATAGTGGAGGTTTCAGGCTCAATGTTGTTAATGCCATCTGGGGCCAGAAGGATTACAAATTCCTTACCGATTTCCTTGATGTGCTTGCCGAAAACTACGGTGCCGGACTCAGGATACTTGATTTTATTAAAGCCCCTGAGGAGTCCCGTATTACCATTAACGATTGGGTAAGCGAACAGACTGAGGGTAAAATTGAAGACCTAATTCCGCAGGGACTGATAAACGAACTGACCCGTCTTGTCTTAACCAACGCCATCTATTTCAATGCGACATGGGCATTCCCGTTTAGCGAGGAGGCAACCAGTGATGGCGCTTTCCATCTACTCAACGGAGATGAAGTCATTGTGCCGATGATGAGGCAGACCGAATCATTTGGCTACGCTCAGGGAGATAGGTATCAGGCTGTCGAACTACCCTATGATGGTAACGAGCTATCCATGGTGATACTGCTTCCTCAGAGCGGTGAATTCAATACTTTCGAGGGCTCGTTGGACTTACAAAAGCTAAACGGGATTCTTGGTGAACTGGAATATAGACAAGTAGACCTTACGACGCCGAAGTTTGAATTCGAATCTAGCTTTGCTCTTAAAGACACCCTATCGGAGATGGGCATGCCGGTTGCTTTTTCGCCGGACGCCGATTTCTCTGGCATGACCGGTAACCGAGAACTATTTATCACAGAAGTCGTTCATAAGGCGTTTGTCTCGTTAGATGAGGCTGGAACAGAAGCGGCGGCTGCCACCGCGGTAATTGTTGGCTTAACTGCTATACCGGAGAAGCCAGTGACCGTCAATATTGACCGTCCGTTCATTTTCCTGATTCGCGATATTGAAACCGGCAGTCTACTATTCATGGGCCGTGTTTTGAACCCGGCTACTTGAACTAAGCTCTCATAAACCTCAGCTCAGTCACCAAGGGCGATACGGGAGAGGGAGGTCAAAACTATGAAAATAGCCATGTTTGGGAGGGTACTAGTCGCCACATCATTTAGCTTCTTGCTAGTCCTAGTTGGATGCACGCCGACAGTGCCGGAGCTCGAGCCACAGCCATCCCCAGGCCCTGTAACGGTCAAACAGACGGGGGGTGCTGGTATCCTCATTGCCGAATGTCGGGATAGACAATACATTATCAGCACTGCTGATTACATTGTTGAAGGTACAGTGCGGAGGGTTGAAAGCAAATGGAATGAAGATAAGTCCAGTATTCTTACCTATACTGATCTGTCGATAGAGAAGTATGTGGAAGGCGCTCCATTTGCTCAAGATAGGCTGCAAATCATCACGCCGGGCGGCACAGTTGGTGATATCACTCAAGTAGTTGAAGACCAGCCTATCTTTCATGAAGGGAAAAGGGTTCGTATATACTTCCAGGAGATCGACGGCGAATTCCACATCGTCTGCGCACAGTTCGGTGTGGAAGAACTGTGACTACTTACAATAGTCCAGATTATTCCCCATTGAACGAAAGCTTAGAAAGTGCAATCATCCAACACAAGGAACAAACCCCTCAAATCACAGTTGAACAATTCTGACATTAGTGCAACGTGCTGTCAACATGCGTATGTTGAAGCCTAGCGAGTGCATGGTCTATAATTACTGAAAGGAGGTTTGTTACTTTCTGTGCCTTATGTGTAAGTACAACTCCAAAGTAAGATCTCGGGAATCAAGATGGGCATGGTGGTGACCGATAGCCATATAGGGATGATCCCAAAATGAGAGCGTTGCCTGGCGAATATATGGAGGTATACGTACTAGAGAAAATTCACTTGACATGAGACTCTAGTGAGTGATTCTGAATTCCAGTTATTGGTGTTAAGGTTTGGAAAGGTAACGATTGTAAAAGCTTGTAACCGCTAGCTTGGGCTGTATAGCTATAGAATTATGGATCCAATGTCTGTAAAACAGTGGCGGCGGTAGGAAACTTGAGAAAGGGGAAATGTGATGGGCAAACTAGATGATAAGGTGGCAATTGTTACCGGCTCAGGGTCTGGAATTGGGAAGGCGATAGCGATACTCTTCGCCAAAGAAGGGGCGGAAGTTGTTGTTACCTGCCGGACTATCAGCTCTGGAGAAGAAACAGTCAATGAGATTAGGAAATCTGGTTGTGAGGCCATTTTTGTAAGAGCTGACGTTTCAAAAGCAGAGGATGTTAAGAACCTAATCAAGGCTACGATTGAGCATTATGGGAAATTGAATGTTCTTTGCAACAATGCGGGTATTGATGAGAAAAATACTCCTCTAGCTAAGGTCACAGAGGAAAGTTTCGATAGAATCATGGCGACTAATCTCAGGGGCGTGTTCCTTGGAATGAAATATGCCATTCCCGAGATGCTGAAGGTGGGGGGAGGATCGATTATCAATATAAGCTCTATGGCTGCAGATGTGGGAGTGAGAGGGCACGCTCCTTATTGTGCTTCAAAAGCAGGGATAGTCTCAATGTCGAGAGTAGTGGCTCTCGAATACGCCTCCCAGAATATCCGGGTAAATTCTATCAATCCAGGGCCTGTCATTACACCGCTTCAACGTGCTGCTCTAGATGCAGAATATCTGAAAGCTTATTTAGCGGCAATACCACAAGGTAGGCTTGGAGAACCGGAGGAGGTTGCCAACATAGCCTTATTCTTAGCTTGTGACGAATCTTCCCTCATAACAGGCCATGCTCTGGTTGCTGATGGAGGCATCGAGGCTGACAGCCATATTGTAGAGCCTACTAGAGAGTAATCTCTACTGAGCAATAGAAGCGTAGTAGTCTAGACTTAGTCTGACATTTCGGGTAAATGAATTACGAATAGAGAAAGTGGTCTGCCCCCGAAAACAAGACCAGTTACTATGTCCTAAAAAGGGGGGATTTACCTGCCTCTAAAAAACCTAGTCAAAATGTAATGTTAGTCTAAGGTAACGAAAGCTTGTATCGTGTGATTACAAATAGAAAGGCCGGGAGAAATCTCCCGGCCTTTCATATAATATTCGGTTCTTAGAACCCAAACAGCTCAGGACGGAGAAGAGTTTTCACCTATAATCTGAGTATCACAGTGATATATGTGATCCTATCCATATTCCATAGGCAATAAGACCAATAGCAACCCCTCCAACCACCCATAAGATTACACGCGTACGCTTACTCATTTACTTCTAATGCGATTCGGACTAGCTCTTGCCGATTCTGAACATCTTGGTGCCGCAGCTGGGACAAATCCCTTGAGTCGCCGGTTTACCATTCTTCATGGTAATGCTCTTGGGATCCTTCATCTCCTTCTTTGCGCGGCATTTCACACAGTATGCTTGCATCGATTATCTCCTTATGTGGTAGTTTCCTATGAGAGTAGATTATTCCTGAGGCAAAGTCAATACGTAGGCTGGTAAATTTGGGCAAATAAAAAGGCCTGGGGGAAACTTCCCCCAGGCCCTACCGTTAATCAGATGCCATTAGAATTCAAAAAGCTCCGGCTGCTCAGCTTTCCTTTGCGCCTCTGTTTCCTCCCGCTCCAGCCGCTTGTCTGCTCTGCCCCTTTCCTGCCTTACCTTTATGCGCTGCCGGTATAACCAGTCCTTGAGCCTCTTAAGCTCGCCCGTCTGGTAGTCATCGAGAGTTTCTACTCTGATATCCTCAGGCACCTCACCTCCCTTATGCCGGGCATAGGTCTTAGTGGCCACATAGAGATAAATCCTGCTCCAGTCGTGGTCCATCGGAGCGGTTAGTCCCGCGGTATAGAGGTAAGCGCAGGCCTCGGCATCCGTCCCGGTTTCCTCCTCACCCTTTGAAGCCTTAACGCTCATCTCCAGTCTGTCCATCGTGATCGCCCCTTTAATCCAGTCGGGTAAGGTCTCTCCCCAGCCGCCGGGAAATACAAGTATCGGGTCGGTAAATGTCCCTACCAGGTCACTTACCATAGAATCCACTGTTTTAGACACAATAACCCCCTCCATTTTTCGTTATTTTCGGTCTGTATTATCAGGTTTTCTAGCCGACTAATACCGGTTGCCGTCCGTGGCTTATTGACCTTCTCTCCGCCTCTATCGCTTCGTCGGGTAAGTCCTTACGAACAGCGCTTATTGCGGACTTGATATAGTCTATCCGCTCAATATCACAAATCAGACGGACTAGACGCTGGTCAAGATACTGGGGCAGGCCAGGTATCTTCCGGGCTTCGTTAGCCACAATCTTCGCCTGCTCCAAGGGGTCAGAGGCTTGATTAACAAACTCCTCGACCATATCCATCGCCTCGCTCACCATTAGAGCGCTCCACTTAATGGGCACAATACGACCTCCTCTCTAAGTTGATTTACTCTTGCCCCTTGCCACGCACAAAAGAGGGGGCATTACTCCCACGCACTGGGGAGCAAATACCCCCTTCTACAAAAAATAAGCACAAAAAGGGGCTTCAACACCCCTCTTTGTGCGTGTCTGTTTTATGAGTTCAAGCGTTCTATCAGGCTACAGCGACAGGCTCTTTTGCCTTACCCTTACGCTTCGGCTTTGGCTTACTCTCGGTCTCTTGTGCTACCGCTTCAGCTTCAGCGACGGCGTCGGCAGTATCGGCTGGCTCTACCTCTGGCTCGGTTTCAGTTTCCGCCTCGGCTTCTGGCTCGGCTTGCTCTGGCTCTGGCTTAACTTCACTGGTGAGCATTGGCATTACCACCAGCTTATAGCCGTTAGAGCTAAAGAGCACTGGCGATTTACCATCGGTGAGCTTTAGCTCTACCATCCCACCACAAGCCTTGAGAGCTTCGGCTAGATAACTACCATCAAGCCTTATCCTTACCTCACCATCAGTCTCGGCGGTTAGCTCGGCTTGCCCCTTATCATCAGGATTAGCCATTACTATCTTACCGTCGGCTATGGTAAGGTCAATCGGGTATGACTTGCCATCGGATAGGGCTTTCAGTGAGTTCACCGCTCTTATGGCTTCGGTAGTGTCAAAGTGAGTAAGGCAGTTATGCTCCGAGGGGATTAGCTTCTCATATTCGGGAAAGCTACCGTCATCACTAATCCACTTATAGCGGACTAGCTCGGTATCAAGTATGAGAGTCTTGATGTCCTCACCCTCAAAAGTTAGCCTTACCCGCTTCGCTCTACGCAAGGCGCTGGCTATCCCCTTAAGCTCTTCTCGGTTTACTAGAGCGTTACCCTCTCCGTCGTCATAATCAAGGGTAACTACGGAAAGTCTAAAGCCGTCGGCACTCACCAGATAGAGCTTACCCTCTTTAGCGATAAAGTTGACACACTGTAAGACTGGTCTTGTGTCCTCTTTTGAGGCAAAGGGTAATACCCTTGATAATGCTTCGGCTAGCTCCAGCGCTCCGAGATTAGGCTTGACCGAGTTATTAGGGCTTACCCGCACGTTACATATAGTAACAGGGGTATTATCGCCAATCCAAGCCAAGTCCTCAAGGTAACTGGTATTAGCTCCGCACACTACCCTGAGGCTTTTTCCAGTAATCCGCAACCCGCT
>SDBS01007898.1_pt1 | contig 10316 bp, 13 predicted proteins | sample 2277091 | NCBI WGS metagenome assembly SDBS01 (sample SAMN10404972, study PRJNA504765) | marine sediment metagenome | isolation source: marine sediment core GS10_PC15, 163 cmbsf | place: Arctic Ocean: Southern Knipovich Ridge | collected 2010 | reverse complement strand
TTACTTCTCCCTACTCCTTGGTTGCTCATTTTTTACCTCCGTTAGCTTTTTTCTGTCTAAGCAACGCAACAATTTTAGGCTGCACGACAGACACAATAGTATTAGACAAGTTCTTCAACTCTTCAGAACTGTCGATAGATATTATAGCACGTTTCACAAGCAAATTGTGAAGTTCTTTTTTTATCTGTTCCCAGTCAAGCTCGTCTAAGTTTGGCGGGTCATCTATCAGTCCCATATGCGCATCTCTTTCATCCATATCGGGAGTGATAAACATCCTGTGAAAATACCCTTTGTTATCTTCTATTATGACTAATTTCATGCTAATCCCACCTGCATTCTTCTTTGTGGATTATACATTTTCAGTCTTTTCCATACTCTAAGTTCACCTATCCGAGTTCCGAACGGAGCAGTAGACAGCTCCTCTGGAAGAAAGAACGAACTATCTCCGTCTATACTCTCTAAAGCATTTCGTCTCAGGAGATTTACAAAATCAGTGATATTGGTATTTGCCCTAAAAGTGATATCCATCCGAGATGTTGCAAGCCATGCAATATTCTCTTTCATAACTCTATTCATAGGATAGATATCAAAGCCTTGCCTAAACTCCTGGCTAAGCAAACCAGCCTTGTACCATAGCTGAACTTGGTCTGGCTTTCTTCCACAGTCTGTAAATAAAGTTGTACTCCATACTTCCGTGTCCTCATCAAATGTAGCCGGAACAGGGCCAACTACACCAGAGTGCCCATCCATAACTTGAAGGCGACCAGTTTGTAATGTAACACCAAGAGGCGTTTTTTGTGCCTCCCATATGAAACGACATGAAAACTCTGTAGTATCAATAAAATCTCTGTATACGTCAAACGAATCAACATAGTTTCCAGCAGTTCCGGCGTTGATTGTAATAGGCTCTCCTGTAGGAGCTTTCTCCCATAGGTCAGGGTCGAATGTCAACCAGTTGTCCAGAACGATTGTAGCTACTCCCCCTGAGATTGATATAGACCTAAATGGTCTGATTTCATACGCTGGGTCTGCGTTACGCCCAGTAAAATATAGCTTAATCTCGCTTGGGTCTGTGACAGTTGTTGTAATTGTAATCGTGACTGTATCATTGATCCCGCTAGAACGGAAGTCAGAACGTACAACTTCACCGCCAGCGACTGTTGGAGTATCTATAAGAGTAGTGCCTCTTTGCCCTACGCCTTGTATTCTGCCCCAGTTAGTTTGAACAGTCTTATATTGGTTGTTGACGTCAGAATAAAGATTTGTATCGCCAACAATAACGCTGCCTGGATACAAATGCAGTTCTTTATACTCCCAATGAGGAGCGGGATAGAATCCTAAATAGTTTGCAATATCTCTTTCAGCCCCAGCGATAAGCTCGGCAAGTTTGTTGTGGCTCATTTGTTTGCCAGCTTGCCATTCATACTTAAACCATAATGGCTGTGCATCAGACTCAAATCCGAATGTGTTTTGGTCTGGCGTTGCTGCACTGTTGAAGTTGAGCGGATTCAAGCCCATTATTTGAGCGTACTCATCAAGAGATAAAAGAGTTTGGGTTTCTATAATCATAATATATTGTCCTCAATAAAAATTGTAATAGCGCTAAAAGCCAGAGCATTAACAACGACACCTATAGCGTCACTGGATATCAACAACGATGCAAAAAGCCCTATCCAAATACTGTTACACCAAATACACAATACTCCCTCTGAGATAGAATTTGTTGCAATTGGCTCACTTCTTTCATCGAACCTAACGCCAAGGAAGTAACGCAGTTTAGCAAATATGTCGAACGGCCCTCCCTCTCTTGCCAAAAGGGAAGAGAGCCTCCAGACAGCCAGTGAAAGAATTACAAAACTCATCCCTGCTCTGTTAGTAGTTTCATAATCAGGTCTGCTCTACTTTCTGCAATACCTTTATATTCCATTAGCCCCTCAACTCCAAGAGCCATAACATCCTCTCTAGTACGAATACCGTTAGCTTCCATTTGAAGCACAATGTCTGCACTAATGCCAGGAAGCGCGCCGAGAGAGAATACCTCTACGACAACTTTCTGACTTCCTTCACCCGTTTCCCTGGGCGGTGGCGGGGGTTTTATTGAAGTGCTTTGATGTTGTGCAATTTCTTGCGGAGGTCTAACCTCCATGAAAAGGTGAGGCTGTGCTCTCATGTCGTCTTTGAACACTAAAAAGCGCTCTCCTCCAACACGATAGCCGTAATCTTTTCTGCTATCAGCTCCAATAACTCTGTGGTTGCCTCTGTTTCTACTGGTGTAGACAGCCATAACTACATCTTCATCTCTAACACTTTCTGTTGGTTGTGAGCTAACGGTTGTGTGACTTTGTTGGTTTCTTCTGGGTTTTTTCCCAGGGCATCCTGTACAAGGCATAGTTTTCATCCTTTCTAATTCTTCTTTAGAATATTGTAACATTTCACGAGCGAAGTGTAAACCTTCCTCGTTGTATACGCTTGCTAGTTCGCGTCGAGTACCCGTTGACATATTGTATGTAACAAGATTTTCTTGAACTCTAGTATAGCAAAAACCGCTTTTAGCTAGTTTCCAGTGATAGAGAACGTCTTCAAAGGATTCCATGTTCTCGTCAAATCCACTTATAGCTTCATGCCAATCTTTTGGCACTAGGCAGGTTACAAGACACCAGTGGTAGAGGTCTTTAGCGGGCTGATTTTGCGCTCTCTCACAATTGAAATCTTGGCTCTGGGCGCTGATAACTGCTTCCTGATTGTCTTTAGTATATTTAACAATTCTATGAGGCAAGAAGTTTTTCTTGAGGTCGGCTTCTTCTGTATATGTTTTTATATAATAGTCTGTATAAATTATTGATTTTCCAAGATATAAGGCATCAAGACATTCATCAACGAATTCTGGTTCAAGCTCGTCATCGGCGTCGAGAAATACAAGATAGTCGCCTTTTGCAATCTTTGCACCCATGTTTCTTGCTGCACCAGCTCCTGCTTGCCCTCCGGTAAACAGGATTTTTATATACGGATAACCACTCCAAAACGACTCTAGTTGATGTTCCTCGCCATCGAATACAACAATTAGCTCCCAACTTCGAAAGCTTTGTCCCTCTACGCTTTCAATAGCTTCCCTAACAATCTCGTGATGCGTTGACCCAACAGGGATAATAACAGATACCTGCGGTTCATCGTACTGCCTTACAAGATGGGCAATATTATTTTTTGTTGACGCTATACTTGCAAACGGGTGTTCTCCATCTTGAACCCACGGTTTATTTTGAAGCCAGTGAGGTTCAATCAAATTGATATCTTTCCCCTTTCCTCCACTTACTGCTCCTGTGGTAAATGAGTAAATGAACATAGGAGCTTCGGAGATTTTGCGAGCATCAAAGCCTATAGAGCCAGCCCTGCTCCAAAACTCAGCGTCTTCCGCGCCTGCTCCCAAAGGAGCGTATTGCGGATTAAAGCCGCCAAGTCTTTCCCATATCTTTCTGCGGAACATACAGCACGTTGGAATCTGGTTCATCCCTCTGACTGAGCCAGAAGAGCGTTGTTTTATCTGCTTATCATAATCAAACTCTCCAGGCCAAGGAGAGACTTTTTCTCCTTCTGGTGTAACTGCCAACAAGCCCGTATAAGCAATACCAAGAAACTTATCTTTTTCAAGAGCGTATACACACGCTTCTACAAAGCGCTCTTCAATAGCATCATCAGCGTCAAGGCAAATAATATACTTGCCCGTTGCTTTTGCAATGCCGTTGTTTCTTGTAAGAGCAACATTTCCGTTGTCTACTTTTGTATATGAAACATTTTTATGCTTTTCTGTTAGTGCTAAAGCAACCTCATGGGAATTATCGCTTGAGCGGTCATTTACAATAATGATTTCATCTGGCGGTAGCGACTGATTTGCGACACTTTCTACAGCTCTTTCAAGAACGCCTCCGTAATTGTGGCACGGAATAACAACACTAACCGTTGGAGGTTCAGGCTGTGCGGCTAAGCGATAAATTCCTGCAACCTGTTCTGCGATAGCATCCCACTTCCATTCTTTAGCTTTCTCTTTGGCGTTAGCGCCAAGTTCGCTTCTGTATTTTATGCAATATTCTAGTCCCTGAGCAAGGTCGTCGTAGTTTCCTGGTTTAGCTAAATACCCAGTCACTCCATGTTCAATTAAAAAACTGTTTCCCCCCCAATCAAAGCCCAGAACGGGGATGCCCGCAGCGGACGCTTCCATAGCGCCGATACAGAATGTTTCTTTTGTGGTGGATAGGTATACTGCCGCTCCGCAAATTTCCTCTTTCATTCGTCTGTGGGGGAGCATACCTATAACATCTATATTAGGAAGCCCTTCATGTTCTGGGGGAAGCGCTGTCGTTTTGAAATCTTGCTTGGGGAATCTTTTCGCTAGCTCTATTATAGGCATTGGACTACAGACATCAATATTTCTGTTTTTGTTCCATAGAACGTAGCCGCCATTTGGCTCTTTATGTTCCCACTCTTTGGCTTCGATGCCGTGGGGAACTACATGGGGTGTAAAGCGCATATCTCTCTGAATAGTTTCAGCTACCCAGCCAGAGGGGACTGTAACCTGCTTTGCAGCTCGAAGAGCTTCTACTATACGTCTGTTCGCTTCGTGCTCCCATTTGTTAGACGGGTAATCAGCAGACCAGTACAATCCGTGAAGGTGAGCTACGTCACAATCGCCACCTGTCATTCCTGCATGAACAGCTTTTATGTCATAGCTTTTGCTGTCGGGTTTGACAAACTGTATATCGTATTTTGGTAGATATTTGAAATATGCTTCTACTACTCTTCTGATTCCGCTTTCATGTGTTTTGAAATGAGAAAGATGCGGTGTCATCAATACTTTCATTGGTTGATTATCTCCATTGTTATTTGATTGGCAGGCTGAACTGATTTATCATAAACTCTCTAAACGCTTCGCTGGTTATTACAAGATAAGATAGTGTAACTATAGCCAAAAGGGTTGAAAAAAGGGCTGTTATAGTTCCTTTAGTTTTATATCTTAAAAGCCATACAAGGGAAGGATTGTCTTTCCAGACTACCGTCAATTCTTTTATACAGTTTTGAATGTCAGACATACTGGTTTTTATTTCGCCAACATCTTCCATGACTCTTCCTGTTGCTTCTAGATTTAAAATGATAGCGGCGTGCTCAGTCATCTCTTTGTCTTCAACAAGCTTTTCTATCTTTTTTATAAGTTCTCCATTTTTGGGCATAATGCTTTCCTTTATTCAGGCAGGGATTCCCACCAAGATTTGTCTTTCTCGTATCCCAATCTGTGCATCCACTCCCAAAGGTTCTCGTGTACAATTTTACCATGTTTCCGCTTGAAATGGTTTTTCCAGTCTCCTACGATTCCCTTACGCATGTTGCGCAGTTGAATAGTTTTGCCGTATAGCAAATCATCGCCATTTATCTTGATAGCCTTTTTTCTTTTGTTAAAGGACTGTCGCCTTGTAACTCTTTTAATAAAATTGCTATTGACTCCGCTAATTCCAATCTTTCCAAAAATAGACGTAAGCTCTTTGTCTGTATCTTCTTTCAGAGCTTCGAATGAGGTGTAAGCATCCACATACTGTTTATATTCGTCAAACCATAATTCATAGAACTTTTTTATTCCTCTTGTCGGGTCAAGAATAGACTGTTGATGATTTGGCTTAAAAACTAAATCAATATTATCCATTTGCCAGTAGTGTTTTACAGAAACGATAACGTCTCTTGGGTCTCTTGTAATTACAATTATCTTGCCGCCGTCCAAGAGAGACCTAGAGTGTCTCGGAATAATAGTGTATATTCCAGCCCTGTCGTGCCCTTCGTCTGCAAGAGAGTTGCCCTTGATAGGGCTGTTTGTAGCGTCGCCAACAAGACGAGAGAGCCATGTATTTCCAGACTTTGGATATCCAACTATATAAATATTGCTCACTTGCTCTCCATTAGCCAGTTATTCGGAACTCTTTCATCTAAGACTTTATGGGTGTAACCAACTCTATCCATAAATTCCAACACGTCATCAGGCGAGAAACCTCTCCATCCGAGAGCATAGTTCACCTCCGCAATGATAATGGGCTTGAATTTCTTTATAGTTTCTTCTGCGCCTAATAGAAGCTCAAAATCCCAACCGTCAACGTCTGTCTTTATCAGGTCGAGTCTTTCTAGTTGTCTTACTTCACAAAAGACATCAATGGTCGTAAAGTCGTACACTCCTTGCGTTTTCCCCATTCCGTCATCTCCCTGACCTGCAAACCAAAGAGTTTCTTCTTTTCTTGTGACCTCGCTACCAAGAGCGGTTTTGATAAGCTCGATATTGAGAAGGTCAATGTGATTGTTAGCCCCTAAGTTATCTTGAAAGTATTTGCATGTTAGTTCGTTAGCTTCAAAGGCATATATTTTTCCAAATGGCGCTTGGTGGCTAAACAACATTGAGTAATATCCAATATGAGCGCCACAGTCGAATATTACCCAGTCCTCTTTCACGTTATCAATAACCCAGTCTTGTGTCTCTATCTCAGAGTTTGTGTACCAACCGTTGTCAACTAGATACTGATAGCGTGAGACAAGATTTAGCTCCAGTCCATTTTTGTACTTTTTAATCACCTTTTGGTTCTGCATAGAAAACGTCATCCTTTATAGTAACTTTTCTTGCGCCTTCGTTAGAAAGCAAGTCTATTACCTCGCTTGGCTCTACTCTCATCAATGAGGGGAAAAGGCGTACATCATCTACCATGATTGCATGTTTCGTTGAATATCTATTGATGGCTTCAATCTCTTCAACGACTGCACATTTTCCATACTCCTCTCTGTAGTCTTGATGTCCAGTCCAGTGAGCGTCTAACCAAAATAACGAGGGCGCTTGCACTAACTCAGGTACAAGTAGTTTAAATATCTTTCTTGAGTCACCAAGATAAGCGCAAATATTGCTATGCTCACTAAAGTCATTGCCGATATAGAATTCCTCTATTATCTCTATTGTGTAAACTGAATCAAATCTTGACGATGCCCATTTTGCGCTATCGCCATGCCATGTACCAGTCTCAACAAATGTTTTCAGATTATTTCTTTTTGTAAGCATTTCTGCTATCTCTTCATGAATGCCATAATAAACTTCACCCATCAATCACCTCGTAATCGTCTTTTAGAGAGTTGTATATGTCTATCCAGCAACTAGCGCTTTCATCAAACATAATATGGTTTTCGATAAAAGGATTGGCCTTGATAACATTAAAAGAGTTGTCAAAAGCTGACTTGGTAAGGGACGTAATTTCCAAACCATATTTCTCTTTCCATAAATGCAATCCAGCTACATGACCAGTTCCCGCCTGATCTGCACGTATTGCGGCAGTATCTTCTGTTCTAAAATGGTGAAGATATTTATCCTTATCTTTTGAAACAATCAGGGGCAGTTTTGTCATAGCTCTCATTCTGTGCTGGTACTCAACCTCAGTGTAATACGATATAGGAGATGACAATACGGTGTCAGGAAGACCGTATTGTATGTTGTCGTGCCAGTGCGTGAACATGCAGTCCCCATTAACCCAGAGAAGATTGAGGACAAAATTCCCTTTGATTGTTTTATCTGTGAACCTTTTATCATCGGCGTAATCATGCGCCTTGTTGCAAAATGTTGTTACAGAGAAGCCATACTCGGACGCTTTGTTCAAAAGAGTAAAAATATCTTTGCTGTTACTGGTAAATTCTATATCATCGTCACAAGAACACATATACCTTGCACTAACATTATTATTCACGGCCCAGACGAAACCCCACGCTCTTCCAAGATAAAGGCTGTCTGTTTTAGACACGAAACAAATAGCATCTGTCTCTTTTGCTATCTCCTCCATCTCTTCTCTTATTGGGCCGGTGAGAATGCAACAGTGATTTCCGTCAATCTGCTTGATAGAGTTCGCAAATCGAATGGCGCTCATTGTTGACTTATATGTTGATGCTGTAAACAGAATATCATGCACTGCCATAATTCCATCTTTTCTCTGTGTATCCGATAGTTTTCATACCATTTTGTGCACGCAAGTCTGTAATGTCAGTTATTTCATCAGAGTATAATTTGAAGCCGTACTGATGATAAAGAACAGTTAGCCCTCCCTGGTTTCTGTGGGCGTGCCAATTTGGGTGCTCCTCAACAGATATGCTTTTCTGGTAGCTACTCATATTAGGATATACCGCAAGCATGAGCCAGTCTAGCAAAAACTGTTTGGATAAGGGGGTATTCTTAAAGGCAAGAAAGTTTCCGAAAAGAGACTGAAGGTTATAATACTCTTCCGTATCAGACTCTAGCAAGATTGCCGCCTCTCGTTTCATAAACTGACCGTGCAGCCAGGGAGACTGCGGAATAACAACATCCTGTTCTTCAAGGTGGTCTGTGTATTTATGTATATCGTCAACTATATTCATGTCAGCATCTATATATAGAACGGCATCACAATCTGTGTCCATCAACGATGTTAATATAATATAAGGCTTCCAAATGAAGCCTGCAACATATCTCTCTTCAAAGGTTTTGCGGTGTAATTTATAAAGCAAAGTGTCATGGAGCATTTCTTCGTCCCAACCTCTAATATCGTCTGCTCCATGCTGTGCTGCTTGTGCACGTTGAAGTATGCCGCGCTCTTTCCACTTAGTTTCACCTTCAACCATATCTGTGGCGTAATTTACAAAAAGAACTTTCATTGTATTACAAATCCAATTGTTGTATCTTCTAGACAGTATTGTTCGTACTCTCTAAGAAGCTCATCAACAGCTCTACATACAGAAGGCCACGGGCCAGCGTTGTAATCGTGAATAAGCATTAGTCCACCTTTCTTGATATGAGGAATCCAACCAGCAATATCGCCACTTGCTCCTTCGTATGAATGGTCGCCGTCAATAAAGACCATATCTACCTTCTTTGTCCATTCTTTAGCAACCTGTTTGCTGTCTTTGAGTATCTGCTTATGGCGGCTTTTGTAGTCAATATCCGATTTGTTGAAGGCATTCAGCTCGCTTTGCATTGAGCCTAACGGGCTATCTTGTCTAATGTCTATTGTTGTCAGAAAGGCATCTGGTCTTTGTATAATCGCCAAACCGCTTGTGCCTGCTCCTGCACCAATATTTACTATGTGAGGATTAGGAGGAAACGAGTTCACTGCATCTTCTATCGCCTTGACTTCGATCAATCTAAGAAAACCGAAAGCGTCTGATAGCTTTGCCGCAGGAGTTTTCTCGCACTTACAATTACTAATATTGCAATCTTTACAGGTCATTTTCGCACATCCATATATCTCGATATAAGTCTCTTGATACAACGTAACTATTTCCGATAAGCGTTACATTGTCGAAAGAGTTTTTTAGCCAGTATTTCATGTCGCCTGTATCCTTGATGAAACTGAAGCCAGGGCCATCTCCTTTGTACTGACATTCTATCATGGATACGGCGAACTGATTGGACATCCAATTGACAAAATTCTGTGGGTCATCTAAGTACGGAAGAACGCTGAAGCATAGTCCGATATCAGCTTTCCATTCTAACAGCATATCATTTAAGTTTCCAAAACGGGTTGTGATTCTTCCAACTTCTTTTGTTCCGTGTTTGGTATGTTGAACTTTAATGCTATCTATACGGTAATCTTTTTGACAGTTGTCAATGCCCAAAACAGTTCGCGCACCGGCAATATATGCCCTATGAAGAAAAACCCCGCTTCCGTAACCAAGATCAGTTACTGATTTATTGCGAAAGTCAACAACTTTATTTATTACAGACCACATTGCTGTGGCTCGTGTATTAGGTTTTTTTCTAGGATGACTTGCCATCGCACAACTCCTCAAACGTTCGCCAAATCCAATACTCATCGCCCTTTGGTCTCTTGTCGGGGCGCGGGTCGTCCATCAATCGAGACTCGGCGAAATCAATTAAGTAAGGCTTATTATCACGAACAATCACGGCATATTTCGTAAGGTCGCCATGTCGTATTTCACAAGCTCTGAGAGCGTCCAAAAGAGCGTAACATTGAAGCTTAAACTCTTTTTTATTTGTAACGAGCATCGGTTCTAAATATTGTATTTGTAATGTATACTTGTCCCATCTTTTTGCATATGGCACAAAATCATATTCAAACATTTTTTCAAGACACCATAGCTCGTTTTCAATTAGAAATGGAATACTCCGTTTGTAAATCCAATCTCCACATCTGTAAACAGTGGATATACCGTTGTCGCTAATTGTTGTTATCGCGCCGGACACTATACTTTCCCCGACAGGAATCAGTTTTATTTCGTCCTGATTTATTAGATCAATCCACATGACCGTTTTTCCTCGGCATCAT
>SDBS01007897.1_pt1 | contig 10317 bp, 13 predicted proteins | sample 2277091 | NCBI WGS metagenome assembly SDBS01 (sample SAMN10404972, study PRJNA504765) | marine sediment metagenome | isolation source: marine sediment core GS10_PC15, 163 cmbsf | place: Arctic Ocean: Southern Knipovich Ridge | collected 2010 | reverse complement strand
AATCTGTCAGGTTTTAAATTTTTATCGACTGTTTGCCCGTAATTAAAATTGTAAACTAAGCAACAATTAAAATGAAAAAAAGAAAAACTCTAAAAACATTAATCTGGCTTGCCATAGCAGGTTCTCTAATTGGAGGGACAGCAATAATCTATATGTTCAATATGCCCCACCAGGATGTTCAGTCATCAAAAACAGATTATTACCTGACAAGTACACAGATCGTTACGGAATACCTTGCAGACAAACAGGCTGCAAATGCAAAATATCTTTCAGACGACGGAAACTCAACAATTCTTGAAATAACCGGAGTAATTAGTAAAATATCTGAAGATTTCAACGAACAGGTAGTTGTACTGATGAAAGCAGAAGGAAGTGAGGCTGGCGTAAGAGCTTCGTTCACAGAAGAAACCAATGCCAATGCCGCCCACTTAACAGTGGGAGAAACCGTTACTATTAAAGGAGTGATTCGTTCCGGAGCTGCTTATGATGAAGACCTTGGCCTTTATGAAAATGTGATTCTGGAAAAATCAGATCTCATTATAAAATAAAATTAACAATTGTACAAATTAACTAAACAATCAAAATCATGAAAAAAGTAAGTATTATATTAATCGGATTTATGCTACTGGTCTCCAGCAATGCATACAATCAGGAAAACAACAAATTGGTGAGCTCTAAATCTCATATTAAATTTTTCTCTCACACATCTGTTGAAGATATCGAAGCTAATAATTATGCATCGGTAGGCACTATTAATACGGAAACAGGAGAGTTTGTATTTTCTGTTCCCATGCAAGGATTTGAATTTGAAATAGCCCTTATGCAAAAGCATTTTAACAGTGACAAATTCCTGGATACAAAAGCCTACCCAAAAGCAAAAATAAAAGGTAAGATTACCAACCTTGACGAAGTTGACTTTACAAAAGATGGTAGCTACTCAGTATCGGTAGAAGGAGAATTAACCATTAAGGGTGTAACTAAAACAGTAAACGAGAAAGCGAGCATTAGGGTGAAATCAAATACCATACAGATAGAAAGTAGCTTTAAAGTTGTTCTGGCTGATTATGGTATAACTTTTTTGAAAGGGAAACCCTCAAAAAATATTGCAAAAGAAGTGGAAGTTACTGTTCTGGGTGAATATTCAACTGAATAAATTTTTTAAAGACACTCACTGCATAAAACCAGTGTGTGTCTTTTTTCTTTTGTTAAACAAATGATAATTACTGTAATGAAAACAAAAAGAATATTTTTCGGATTTATTTTCCTCTTTTCGTTTTTATCATTTGCATATTCAAAGTTTCCTGAAAATACCGGCAATAAAAAGCTATTTAAAATAATAAGAAGCAGGGATGTTGACGAAATCATGTATGATATTAATCTAACCAACACAGGAACAATAGATATATCAAACCCGGTAAATATTTATTGGGTAAAAAAAACGGAAAACGGAAATACCGAGTCACTTACCCGGATACAAAAAAAATATGCTTACGGTTTAAAATTCAGTAATGTTTCTGAAGAAAAAGCTGATTTTGAATTCGTGTCCTTCCTGGATAGATCATTCTTTATTAGAAAAGCTCCGGATCATATTTACAAGGTATACACAAACTTAGATAATAAAAAAATTGAGCTAAGCAGCCTGTTTATCGAATTTGAAGGCAATTCATTTTGGTTTCCCAAAATCATCAAAGTTGAACTTCGCGGAGTTGACATCACGAATGGAAAGCCAATTATTGAAACCATAGTTCCTTAAGTCCGGCATCTTAAACCGATAAAAAGAATCTGTAAACATTATTGTTAAACCAATAAAAAAACATCATGCCAGTCCACGAAATCATATATCTGTTCATTGGCCTTGCAGCATGTACTGTTGGTGCTCTGCCTTTTGGAATCGTAAATCTTACGGTGCTGGATGAAACTTTAAAAAAAGGAAGTCGTACCGCATTAAATATTGCCCATGGAGCGGCAATAGTGGAAGTTCTGTTCGGACTGCTAGCCATTCTTACAGGTGGTTTGATTGACTCTTATCTTGAAAATAATGCATTCATTAATTATTTTATTTTGGTCTTGTTCATTGTTTCAGGAATGGTCTTTTTTTTCAATACAAAACGCATAGCTTTTACTGAAAAATCTCAATTCTCAGATTTCTTCAAAGGAGTTTTCCTGAACCTGGTCAGCATTCAGGTATTTCTTTTTTGGATCCTTGCCATAGCATTTCTTTCAACAAAAGATCTTAATCCGCCTGACTCAATTTCTGTATTTATGTTCTTAACAGGAATCTGGTTGGGCAAAATGATCGTATTATGGTCTTACACAATCCTAAGCAAAAAGATCATTGCCAAATCTCAAAAACTTTCGAATAATATGAATCGTATTATCGGACTCATTTTATTTTCTGTAGCAATAATACAAGCCGTAAAAATGTAAATCAAAACCCATGAAATCAAATTTAATAATTATCATATTTATTCTCTTAAACATGAACCTGTACGCACAAAACTTTAGAAGTGCTGATGAAGCAAAAGGCCTGATTCCCGGGGTTAAAGCCCCTTTATTTAAGGCTATAGATGGAAGCGGTAGCGAATTCTCATTAGAGAAGGCATTGCAAAAAGGTCCGGTCGTAATTATTTTTTACCGGGGATTTTGGTGTCCCGTTTGTAACAAGCATCTTGCTCAAATTCAAGACAGCCTTCAGATGATACACGACAAAGGGGCAATCGTTATAGCAGTATCACCCGAAAAGCCGGAATACCTGGATAAGATGGCTGAAAAATCAGGAGCAAGTTTTACTCTCCTGTTTGATGAAGACTATAAGATCTCTGATGCTTATGATGTAACATTTAAGCCGGAGTCAAAACAATTATTTGTTTACAACACAATACTGGGTGCTCATTTGAAAGAAACCCATTCCGATGAATCACAACGATTACCCATACCAGCCACTTATATCATTAACCAGGATGGCATAATTGTATGGCGTCAATTTGATCCTGATTATAAAAACCGGTCAACTGTAAGAGATATAATTATTAACTTACCGGGAGATAAAAAATAAAATCCTCTTCATACACCTACTGGTTCCTAAATTCCACCTTGAAAACAATGGAAAAACTAAACCTGATAACAGGAATAGAAAGCGATACCCTGAAAGGGCTGACTTCAAGCCCTAAATATTTATTGTCCAGGTATTTTTATGATGAAAGGGGCAGTTCCATCTTTCAGGAAATTATGAAAATGCCTGAGTATTATCTCACCGACTGTGAATTTGAGATTTTTACATCCAGTAAAGGACAGATGAAAGATGCTTTTATCCGGGGTGTTGCCGGTTTTGACTTAATTGAACTGGGCTCCGGAGATGGATTTAAAACAAAAATTCTTCTTCATTACCTTAAGGAACAATCTGTTCAATTCAAGTACATCCCAATTGATATCTGTCAAAAAGCCAACACTGACCTGGAATATGAATTAAGACTGGAAATTCCGGAAATTCCGGTTGAGCCCAAAACCGGTGACTATTTCCAAATTATGGAAGGCTTGAACCAAAAGTCAACAAAGCGAAAAATCATTCTATTCCTGGGAGCAAATATTGGTAATTTTTCGGATAAAGAGATTGAAATATTTCTTCGTCAACTTTCAGAATTTACCCATAGTGGAGATAAGGTCCTTATTGGCTTTGATTTGAAGAAATCTCCCGAACTAATCATGAGGGCCTATAACGATCCTCATGGACATACCCGGGATTTTAATCTCAATCATTTAATACGTTTAAACAGGGAACTGGGAGCAAATTTTAATCCGGATAATTTTGAGCATCATACTCACTATAATCCCCTTTCCGGGGCAGTAAAAAGCTTCCTGGTATCAAAAACTGAACAAGAAGTCTTCTTACCAGGGATAGAACAGACTATTCAATTTAAGAAATGGGAACCAATATTAATGGAGCTCTCAAGAAAATATGACCTGGAGACAATCAAATCTCTTGCTTTAAATTATGGTTTTGAAGTAGAGAACAATTTTACTGACAGCCGTAATTATTTTGTTGATACTCTCTGGGTTAAAAAGTAATTGTTTGGAACCTTAATTAATAAATAGAAATAAAAAATGAAAAATATTCACTTAATTATCTTTTTAAGTTTGATCTTTTTGCCTCTATACTCAACGGCACAGAACAATCCGAGAAATATTGAATTGAACTGGAAAACTGATACCTCCAGGCATAATGTGCCATTAGAAGAATTTACTATTTTATTAAAACCCGATGGTATCCCTCCCATTGATGATCCGAAATTCTGGGGAAAAGATAAATCCATGGAGGCACTTTTTGAACATGAGCCTGTTATTGCAGTGGTAATAAACAATGAAGCCAGGGCTTATCCTCTCAGTATATTAATGTTCCATGAAATTACTAATGATATAGTTGGTGGTGTTCCTGTTGTTGTAAACTATTGCCCCCTATGCAATTCAGCCATTGTTTTTGACAGGAGGCTCGATTTCGAAGGAGTGCATTATCTGCTTGATTTTGGTGTTTCCGGTATGCTGAGAAAAAGTAACCTTGTCATGTGGGATAGGCAAACCGAGAGCTGGTGGCAACAATTTACAGGAGAAGCACTGGTAGGAACACTTAGCGGTGCAGAATTAAAAATGCTTAATTCCATGCTTATTTCTTTGAACGATTTTTTCGAAAACTATCCTTCAGGAAAAGTCTTATCGACTGAAACAGGTCATTTCAGAGAATATGGGACAAATCCATACACCGGCTATGATAATCTGAAAAACAACCAACCCTTTTTGTTTAAGGGTGAAACTGATGAAAGACTTCCTGCCATGGAACGTATAGTAAACATAAATATTGGTGAAAAATATAAGATCTATCCTTATTCTGTAATTCAAAAAGAACTGGTAATTAATGATGTCTTTAATAACGAAGCCATTGTACTCTTTTTTACATCAAAAACCGTATCTGTGTTAGATGAATCAAGCATTGAAAAATCAAAGGAAATCGGTTCTGTAACGGTATTTTTTCCTCAAATAGATGGAAAGAAACTGAAATTTATAAAGTCTGGTAATAATTTCATAGATGAGCAATCAGGTTCCTTTTGGTGCATTACCGGTAAATGTATTGAGGGCTATTATAAAGAGCGGGAACTGCTACCTATCCCTCATGGAAATCATTTTGCCTTTTCCTGGTTATCCTTTTATCCCGATAGTGAAATTTATAAGCCAGAATAAGTTTTGAACCGGTCCGGTTAGTAAAGTAAAACCAGGATCAAATGCTATTCTTGCACGAATGTGTTGGTTCTATGAGGAATTGTGAATGGCTTAAATTATTAATTCCATGCCATCAATCAAAATTCCAGGCGACCATTCTTTTAAAGCTTTTCAAGAAATTTAAATATTTTTGTCAGGATTAAATATTTTCACGACTAAAGCGTAGAATCACTAAACCAAGTACTATGAAATCTATTGCAAAAAAGAACTTGCTGGAATTAAAAGATTTGCTGAATCGCATACAAACTGAAGACTATAACAGAAAAACTGATGTATTCTCAGGAGCAACTGCCGGTCAGCACATTCGACATATAGTTGAATTCTATTTATTACTGATCTCAGGTTCATTCAAGGATACTATTTGTTATGACAAACGGGAAAGAAATCTGAAAATAGAAACTGATCCTTTCTATGCAATCCAAACTATAGATAGACTTATCCCTGGAATAGACACCCTCATTGAAAACAACCCTGTAAAACTGCTAGCCGACTTCACCCCCGATGGTACATCTGAGGAATTAATAAGTAGTTCTGTGGGTCGGGAATTGGCCTATTGTCTGGAACACAGTATTCATCATCAGGCAATTATTAAGGCAGGCCTTATTGCCATGGGTTTAAAGGATTTAACAAATGAGGGTTTTGGACTTGCTTACTCCACAAAACGTTATCGCAATGGCTCATGTGCACAGTAACTTACATACCTCTGGCTGAAAAAGATTTTGTCCTGACTTCTAACCGGGATGAAAAGGTTTTCAGGCCCACCCTGGCTCCGGCTGTTTATGAAAAAGCAGGTTTAAAAATTTGTTATCCAAAAGATGCAAAGGCTGGTGGTTCGTGGATCGCCATGAATAATCAGGGTAGACTCTGTTGCCTGCTTAACGGGGCTTATAAGGCTCACCAAAAACAAAATTTCCATACTCTTAGCAGGGGAAAAGTACTGGTAGAACTTGCTTCATCAAGCTTAGGGGCATTTGAATTTTTCAGCAAAAAAGACTTGTCGGCAGTAGAACCATTTACAATCATCACCATAGATCATGAAAACAGAAAAATTAAAAATTTCAATGAATTTATATGGGATGGGAAGCAAAAGAATTACAGGTTTTTGGATGTGGATCAAACTTATTTATGGTCATCCGTAACTTTATACAGTAAAAAAAACCGGGAGATCCGGAAACAGTGGTTTCAAAATTTCCTGTTAGACAATCAGGGAGTTAATTCACCTGAAAGAATGATAATGTTTCATTCCGGGAAACACACAACAGACAAAACTATAAATCTGGTCATGGAAGGCGATAATGGATTACGAACGGTTAGTATTTCTCAGGTTATTCCCAAAAAAAATGGATTTAAAATGGAATATTCCGACCTGATTACAAACCACAAAATTGTATCTGAACTTTGAAACGAACAAATAAATATACCGGATTTTCAATTGCCCTTGCCTGGCCCCTGACCTACTGCAAACAACCTGGTTCATGGTATGAGTTTATTACAACCTGGTTTGGCATCAGTAAAAATAATTACTATAAAGCCGGCCATGCAGCTCTTATTTTGGTTAACAGCAATGATCATAAAACTCACTATTTTGATTTCGGCAGATATCATGCACCATTCCAATACGGAAGGGTACGAAGTGCTGATACAGACCATGACCTGGAAATAAAAACTAAAGCAATTATTTCAGATGATGGGAAAATAATTGAAAATTTTGAAGAAATTTTAAATGAAATACAGCTTAACTCAGCATGTCATGGAGACGGCGAGTTGCATGCCTCTTATAGCCTCATTAATTTTGACAGTGCTTTTCATGAAGCAATTCAAATGCAAAAAGCTGGCCCTATACCTTATGGCCCCTTTCAATATAAAGGAAGTAATTGTTCTCGTTTCGTAAATAGAATTATCCTGGCCGGGAAGCCCAAATGGAATCATATTTTTCGACTTAAGTTCATGGTTCCTTTAACACCCACACCACTGAATAACGTAAATTCACTTTACCATAAATCCCTTATTCCGAAATTATTGAAAGGACCTTTATTGAAGCCTTTGCAGCGTTTTGATAAAAAATTTCTAAATACTACCTTACAGCAACCCGAAAAAACTTCTGCCATTCCATCAAATGCACAATGGCTAAGTGGAGAAGGCGTTGGTTCATGGTTCAGCTTTGAACTTCATAAAAATTCATTAAAGGCAACCCGCTTTTCCCAGGAGGGAGCAATTGAGTGTTCGGGATTGTATAAAAATATTAATTCCGAATCTGTTCCCTTAGATCATGAATACAAAATAACTTATCCCAGTAACTGTAAGGTGATTTCTTTGGTTAATTCAACTCAGGAATTCCAATTTAACCGAATTGCCAATCAATAATATCATATTAAGTATAAATAGCGACTCTCTTTTTGCTTTAGTTAACATAGTTATTTACATTTATACGAAAATGTCATCATTTATCCCATGCAGGATATTTTTGTAAAAGGTACAAAACGAACACCCCAGGTCAGACTTGAAAAAGGAATCATTCATTTTTCAGGCAGATCGGTGCCAGCAGATCCTGCTGTCTTTTACCAGCCAATTTTCGACTGGATCAATGAGTATCACTCAAATAGCTTGGTTTCTACCGAAGTAATATTAAACTTTGAATACATTAACACTGCTTCCACGAAATGGATCTTCAATATTCTAAAAGTCCTGGGAAAAGCTGATAAGGCCCATAAACATTTAAAAGTTACATGGTATTTTGAAGAGGGTGATGATGATATGTTTGACCTTGGAAATATATTCCAGTCACTGGTTCCTTCCGATTTCAAATTTTTAGAAACAAAAGAAAAATCAAATTAGCTTTTCCTCTCCAAAATACTCCTGTTTACCCTTTCAAATATTAACTTAATCAAAACATGTTGTAGAATATGTTTTTTTTAAGGTTCTGACAGCAACCTTTTTCCATTTAATTTCGTCTAATAATATACAGGCATATGATACTTATCAATTTAGCTTTATCTAATTGGTATAATGTTTGTATTTTATGAATTGGAAATGTGGAAAACATGCTAAATTTTTTAAGAAAACTCGGGCTGCTGAAATCATTTGATCCTAAAAAAAAGGCAATTATTGAACTGTTGCGGAAAAATGATCATTGCACTTACGGGGAAATCCTGAAAAGTCTTTCCCTTTCTCCCTCCAAAGGTTCCAAAATTATCACCGAACTCAAGGAAGAAGGAATTATCAGCAATAAGATCATGCCTCCATTTTTTAAGCTCGCTGGAAACTAAGTAGCCAGAAAAACATTTTATATTACAACTTCTTTAAGGATATATGAAAGCCCTAACAGGGGCTTTTTGCGTTTTATTATAATGGTACCCCGGTACATTTTCAAGAAAATTATTTTCTCTTTCATTAGTCATTTATTAGTGAATTAATGACCTTCCAGGATCAAGAAGGATGAGTATAATATGAATTGTTGAAAGTTTTGTGTAACCCTATTTCAGGACAAGGATTTGGAATTTCATTCAAGTTTTTTCCTCTAAACAACTAAACCTTCCCAACATTCACCTCATTACGTCTGGTGAATGTTTGGAAGTTTAAACAGAGTTAACTACCTTTTTGTCCTGGTTTTTCAATCAATCCCAATTCAAACATCATGAAAAATAAAAAAAGACAAATTTCAAGAATAGAATTTATCAAAAAATCTTCCCTGGGAATTGTTGGGGCAGGCATTATGGTCAATAAACCTCTGGTTTTATGGGCCAATGAAAAAGTTCCGGAAAAAAGGATTCTTGGCCGAACCGGTATTGAAATAACAACAATTGGCTTTGGTGCTTCACGTACCCAGGTTCACGGATTAACCCGGGCTGCCCTGGATACGGGGATCAATTTTATCGATACTGGGAGATCCTACGCAAACGGGCAGAATGAGGTCATGGTTGGGGAGGTAATCAAGGAAATCCGAAAAGACCTGATCATACAATCAAAAGTCAGGGTCCGCCTCAGTGAAAAAGGAGATGCCCTGCATAGCAATGAGGTGAAAAAGAAAATCCATGAGATTATGGAAAAATCACTGACCGAAAGCCTGGTTGCTCTTCAAACAGACTATATTGACATCTGGTTGCTTCACGGGCCTGACACTCTTGAAATGATCAATCATGAAAGTATTCTGGATTTCTTTACCCGGACTAAAAAAGAAGGGAAGATAAGGGCCTTTGGCTTTTCAACCCACAATAACCAGGTTGAGTTGTTGAAATCTGCCAATGAAAGTAAGTTCTATGATGTTATCATGCCTACCTATAATCATGCAGGTATGTTTGTACATTCAAACTCAGGCCATAAAAGTGAATATGATCAAAATGCTGTTGAAGCGGAATTGCAAGCTGCACACAAAAATGGAATTGGAATCATAGCGATGAAAACCTGTTCAGGAGGACCCTACTCTGCAAATAGCAATGAAGAAGCTTCTTTTAGAGGGGCGGTCAAATGGGTTCTTGAAAAACCCTATGTTAATTCGGCAGCAGTAGCCATGGCTAATTTTGATGAAATCCAGGAAAATACCAGTATTATGTTTTCATAAAAGTCGTGACTCTTAAAATTCCTGCATTATGCAACATAAGGAAACACAGTTTGGCTGGTTTGTGATCGTCCTCATGCTGGCTGTTCTTGTTTTTTTAAGTTCTTGTTATTTCTTTCAGTGGGGAACAAACCCAATTGACCTGACTGGATATATTGGATTATCCATCCTGTTTTTAGTTTGCTTTCTCCTGTTTTTCAAAATGAAAACTGTTCTTGATGATAGCCATATTAATATTTCTTATGGTATTGGCCTGATCCAGAAGAAAATCAAGCTTGATGGGGTGAAAGCTGTAAGGGTTGTGAGGAACAGGTGGTATTACGGACTGGGAATAAAAATTCTGAAAAACGGGACCTTATATAATATTCATGGATTGAATGCAGTAGAACTGGAACTTAAAAAGAAACCAAAAATTATACGTATTGGAACTGGCGATCCTCAAAAACTTAAATTTGAGATTGATAAACTAATCAATTAAATTATTACTTATGAAG